>JADKLW010000759.1_pt1 | contig 11037 bp, 7 predicted proteins | sample 8641881 | NCBI WGS metagenome assembly JADKLW01 (sample SAMN16272185, study PRJNA661076) | feces metagenome | isolation source: fecal sample from diarrhoea affected cattle B | host: Bos taurus | place: South Africa: Lokaleng Village, Mahikeng | collected 2019-09
CGACAGGCGCAAGCGGAAGGCGCGTTCTACCTCGTGACCGCCACGCCGTCGAGACGCACCGTGCCGGAGACGACGCGGATCTGGACGGTCGAGGTGCGGCGCTGCTTCTTCGCCCGGACGATCGCGGTGCGGCCGTCCTCACGACCGCGGATCGTCAGGCGCTGCCAGCGGCCCTTGGCGCCGGCGCGGACCCGGATCACCGCGCGCTTGGCGTGGCTGCGGACCACCACCGTCGGGCGTCCGGCCGGCAGCTTGGCGCGGATCGTGGCGCCGCGCCGCAGCTCCGTGATCGTCCGTCGCCAGGCCAGCGGGTCGGTCTCGCGCTTGCGCGACCCGCTGATCCTGACCTGGCGGACCCGGTCGTCGATCGGCACGACGACGCTGCCGATGGTCCGGGTGACGGACTTCCCGCGGGGCGGCGTGATCCGGATCCGCAGGTCGACCCGGCGCCCGGTCGGCAGGTCGAGCAGCGTGGAGAGCTGGGCCTTGCCGCGGTCCGCTCGGCGCCAGCGCGGCTTGCGGTCGGTGGGCACCCGGTAGTCGATCCGCCAGGCCTTGATCGCTCCGCCCGTCGCGTTCCAGCGGACCCCGACGAGGCCCGAGGGGTTGCCGTCGGTGGTGACGCCCAGGCCCGTGATCCGCAGGTCACCGACCGAGAACGAGGCGGGCGCGCGCTTGACGCCCTTGATCAGCAGGCTGCCGCTCCCGACCGGCCGCTCGGGCGGCGTCGGCACCGGGGACGGCGGGACGACGCGCGGTCCGAGGTCCGGCGGCGGGGCGTTGCAGTCGCGCCCGTCTGCGTGGAGGACGCAGACGTCGAGCCGGTTGGAGCGGACGTAGCCGGGGGCCGTCGCCTTGATCCGCTTCCACCCCGGGGTCGCCCAGGCCAGGGCGGCCTGACCGGCCGCGTTGGTGGTGACCGTCGCCGGGTCGCTCTCGACCGTCGCCTGGACCCCGTTCGGGGCGGTCACCACCGGGGCGACCTGCACGCCGGGGGCCGGGAGCCGCGCGCCGACGGCGCCGATCTCGCCGGTCGCCGGGGTCCGGACCGCCGTCACCGTCAGCGGCTGCCCGAGCGCGACGGTGAACATGCGCTGGACCGGTCCGTGGGAGGGTCCCCGCTCGGCGTCGGCCGTCGGCTCGCCGATCGAGCCGGGCCCGTCGAGCCGCAACAGGTCGCGGCGGTTGAAGGCGTCGTAGACCCACAACGTCTGGTCGCCGGGATTCAGCCGGTACTGGCAGCCGCCGACGGACGTCAGGATCCCGTTGACCAGGAGACCCCAGTGGGCGTACGTGTTGGTGTCCTCGCGGTCGGGACCGAACTGCTGGACGAAGAAGTCCTCGAGCCCGGGGGTCCAGTAGCCGTCCCACCCCATCCCGACGCTGCGCATCGCGTCGTCCGAGGCCGCGGTGGGCGTCGGCCCGGGCGCGGCGCCGGCCCCGTTGTTGGTGCCGTCGCAGCGGCGCGGCACGTGGCGGTCCGCGGGGGTGGCGACGGCGTGCCCGTCGGTCCGCAGGACGCCCTCGTAGAGCGTGGTGGCGCGACCCTCGATCCGGACGCCCTGGTCGCTGGGCGCCGCGGCCGCCCGGTCGACGGTCGGCGCGCCGAGCAGCCCGACGACGCCGAGCGCGGCGAACGTCGCGAGGAGTGCGGTGGCGCGCGGAAGCGCCAGGATGGAAGGGGCCTGAGCCATGGTGTCCTTTCCCCTAGTCCCGAGGGGGCGATCGACGTGGGGCGGCCGGGGAGGTTTCCTGGCTCGCGACTGCGGGGTGTCCGCGCCTTCCCCGGGGCCGAGGCTCCGAGTGGCTGCACGCTGGCGTGCGGGTCCCTGATCGCTCACAGTGGCGGGTCCGCGCCGGTCTTCCACCGGTCTTCCCTGCACCACGATCCGCTGAACTGCGCAGGGACGCTAGCACGCCGCTGGTCGGGCTCCGCGGTGTCGTCCGCGCTCCGCCGGGGTCGAGACGGCGGTGCGGGCCCCGCCCGGTCGGGTGGGGCGATCGACCGCGTACGCGATTCGGAGACGCGGGCTCCTGCTACCGTCCGTCCCGTTCCGAGCGGGGAACTCCGGTGAGAGTCCGGGGCTGACGCGCAGCGGTATGGGGGACGAGCGGCTCGAGGGACCTGGAGACAGGCCCGGAAGCAGCCACTGGACGGAGCTCTCCGTCTGGGAAGGCGAGCCGTGAGGACGATCCCGAGCCCGAAGATCCACTCGGACACCACAGGCCACCCGTCTCGCGACCCGACGGCGTCCGTGCCGGCCGGGTCCGCCCGTGCCCCGCGTGATGTCGTCGCAGAACAGGAGCAACGACATGCATGCACCACCCACCCTTCGTCGGCGATGGCTCGCCGTCGCCGTGGCGACCGCCGCGGCGGCGCTGCCCGCCACGGCGACGGCCGCCCCCGCCCCGCAGTCCGAGATCGACGCGGCCGTCGCGTCCGGCGTGGCCTGGATCGCCGACCAGCAGGACAAGCTCGGCAACGGCGCCCCGAACCCGTCGCCGACCGGCGGACTGCCCGGCTTCAACAACGACTGGGCGATCACCACGCTGGCCGCCGGCGGCATCCACGCGGCCGACGTGCAGAAGCCCGGCGTGCCGCTGAGCCTCCAGGGCTACCGCCAGGCGATGTACCTGCCCGGGGGGAGCTACGACTACCTGGCGGCCCTCCCCGGCGCCGGCGCGGCCGGCAACTACGGCCGCGAGGCGCTGATGGCGACGGCCGCCGGGCTCCGCGTCACGAAGCTCGACACGAACTTCAACCTGACGGCGTCGCTGGCCAGCAAGTGGCGCGTCGCCCAGGGCGACTTCGGCGCGTTCGCGCCGAACAGCGACGGCTTCGCGCTGCTCGCCAGCCCGGCGCTGCACCTGCCGAAGGGCGTGCGCCAGAAGATCGTCGCCAACCTGCTGTCCGCGCAGAAGACCGGGACGACCCCGGACGCCCAGGGCCGGACCGCCGTCGGCGGTTGGTCGTTCTCGTCGAGCACCACCGGCGCCGGGGACATCGACGTGACCGGCGCGGTGCTCTCGATGCTCTGCCAGGAGGGCATGACGCCGGCCGATCCCGCGGTCGCCAGCGGCATCGACTTCCTCCACCGCCGACTCAATCCCACCACGGGGGGCTTCGGGGTCGCTCCGGAGAACTGGATCGCCGAGAACAACACGCCGTCCGCGGCCTGGGCCGTGATCGGTCTCAAGGCCTGTGGCGTCGACGTCCAGGGTCCGGAGTGGACGACCCCCACGGAGATGAACCCGATCACGTTCCTGCTCGGTCAGCAGCGGACCGACCCGGCGGTCCCCGGCGCGGTCGGCAGCATGAGGTACGTGCCGACGACGACGTACCCGTCGGGTGGCCAGGACATGAACGCGACCGAATCGGGGATCCGCGCGCTCTCGAACTCGCGGTGGTATTCCGCTCCGCCGGAGCGGGAGAACCCGGCCGACCCGCGCTGGCGCACGACCCCGACCGTCACCGACGGCACGACCGTGCCCGTGGCGCTGTCGGTCGACCCCGGCAACGGCGACGTCCGCTTCTGCGCGGTCCAGATCCCGTCGGGCGCCCCGCTGACCGCGGTGCTCGAGACCGCCCGCACGGCGTCGGTCCCGAGCGACTGCGTCAGCGACTGGGCGAGCGACGGCGCGGCGATCACCACGATCAACGGCGAGACCGGAACGCAGTGGCGCGTCCGCTTCGCCGACGGCAACCCGGCCGTCGCCCGCGACCAGGCCGTCGGCTTCGGCGACGTCGTCGCGCTCGAGCTGGTGCGCGAGCTGACGACGGTCGAGAGCGCGGTCGACTTCGCGACGCAGACGCTGGGGACGATCGGCGGCACGCGGACCGTCAGCTTCACCGCGACCGCCGACGGGACCCGGACCGGCCGTGTCGCCCTCTCGGGCGCCGACGTCGACGACTTCCTGGTGGGTCGCAACGACTGCGTCGACGCGACGCTCGACGCCGGTCAGCGCTGTGCGGTCTCGGTGCGCTTCGCCCCCGGGGCGACCGGCGCCCGCAGTGCGGCGCTGACGGTCGAGGGACCGTCGGGCGCCGCGATCGCGCCGACGGTCGCGCTGGTCGGCGCCGGCCGCGAGCGGTCGACGGACGCTCCGGTCGTCCCCGGCCCGACCATCGTGGTGCCGCGGTTCGTTCCGGTCCCGGCGCCGCCCGCGGGCGAGGACGCCGATCCCAAGCCGGACAAGCCTGAGCGGCTGGCGTGCCGGGTGACCGGCAAGAAGCGGAACCTGCGGGTGGTCTGTGCCGACCGGCGCGAGTCCGCCCGCGTCACCTGCCGCGTCGGCGGCAAGCGCGACCGCCGCGTGACCTGCACGGTGCGCACCAAGGACGGCGAGTCGAGCGCCCGGGCGCGGCTGACGCGCAAGGGCCGCACGTACGCGAGCGGACGGCTCGGCAACCAGCGCACGACGCTGAAGGTGCGCTCGTCCCGCGAGGTCGGGCGCGGCCGCTACACGCTGCGCCTGGGATCCGGCAAGCGGACGACGAACTTCGCGATCCGGATCCGCTAGCGCGGCGGCGAGCGGCGGACCCGTTGAGGTTCTGCCAGCAGTACGGGCAGAACCTCAACGGCTCGGCCGCGGTGCGGCGCGAGTCCACCCGCGCGGCTCGCACCCCGTATGGCGCGCGGCCGCGGTGACCCGGCCCGCGCCGCCGATCCCTACCCTGCGACAGGTGCCGACCGCGACCATCAGCCCGCGCCGCAGCTTCGCCGCGGCGGTCCTGGCGGGCTTGCTCCATGGTCCCGCCGAGACGCTGCCGATCTCGTCGTCGGCGCACGTCGCCTTCGTCGCGCGGCTCGCCGCCGGTCGTCGTGGTCGCCGGCCGGCCGACCCCGAGACGGCCAAGAGCCTCGAGGTCAGCGCCCACGCCGGCACGCTCGCCGGATTGGCGGTCGGCCTCCGGCGCGAGGCGTGGGAGGTCACGCGCGGCGCCGTCTCGGATCCGCGCCTCACGGGCCGGGCGGTCGGCGGCATCCTGCTCGCCTCGCTGCCGGCCGTCGCGGCGGCGTTCGGGTTGGAACGACAGATCGAGGACCGGCTCGGCGGCGACGCGACGATCGCCTGCGGGCTGCTGGCGGGATCGGCCGCGATGGTCGTCGCCGACGCCGTGGGGTCGTCGCCCGACGCCCGCGACGCCGACGCCGACCCCGCGACCGACGACGACCGCGCTCGAGACGACGACCGAGCTCGACGCCCCGGGCGCCGCTGGCAGGACGCGACCGTCGGCGACGCGCTGGCGATCGGCGCGGTCCAGGCGACCGCGTTGTGGCCGGGCGTGTCGCGCAGCGGCGCCGTGCTGACCGCCGCCCGCGCGCGGGGGTTCTCGCGGGCCGACGCCGGGCGGATCTCGGCGGCGCTGGCGGTGCCCGCGGTGGGCGGCGCCACGCTGCTCAAGTCGTGGCGGATGCTGCGCCGTCTGCGCGCCGGCACGATCGGGCCCGAGCAGCTCGTGCCGCTGGTGGCCGTGACGGTGACGAGCGCCGCGTCGGGACTGGCCGCGGCCCCGATCGCCCGCCGCACGCTCGACGGCCTGCCGCTGTGGCCGTTCGCCGTCTACCGGGGCGGGCTGGCCGCGGCGCTGGCGGTGACCGACCGACGCTGGAACGCGCCCCGCTGACGGTCGCCGCAACGGCACGCCGCGCGCGCGTTCTGCGACGATGGGCGGCGATGAGCGACGCCTACGCTGCCTCCGGGGTCGACACGACCCAGTCCGACTCGGGTGTCAACGCCCTCGTCGCGGTTCTCAAGACGATCGACACCGGCAAGCCCTCGCTGTCGGCGCTCGAGTCCGGCCACTACGCCAGCGTGCTGCGGGTGGCTCCCAACCTGGGGATCGCCGTGGCCACCGACGGCGTCGGCTCCAAGCTGATCGTGGCCGAGGAGACCGGTCGACTCGACACGGTCGGCATCGACTGCATCGCGATGAACGTCAACGACCTGGTCTGCATCGGCGCCGAGCCGATCGCGATGCTCGACTACCTGGCCGTCCAGGAGCCCGACGACGCCCGTCTCGCCGCGATCGCCCGGGGCTTGAAGGCCGGCGCCGAGGACGCGGGGATCGAGATCCCGGGGGGCGAGCTCGCGGTGCTGCCCGAGCTGATCAAGGGCCACCCCGAGCCACTCGGGTTCGACCTCTGCGGCACCGCGATCGGCACGGTCGCGCTCGACGAGATGGTCACCGGCGAGGACATCCGGCCCGGCGACGCCCTGATCGGGCTGCCCTCGAGCGGGATCCACTCCAACGGCTACACGCTGGCGCGCAAGGCGCTCCAGCAGGACGGCGGGCTGTCGCTCGACGACCGTCCCGAGGAACTGGACGGTCAGTCGGTCGCCGACGCGCTGCTCGAGCCGACGGTGATCTACGTCCGCGCCGTGCTCGACCTGCTGCGCAGCGACGTCTGCGTCCGCGGGCTCAGCCACATCACCGGCGGCGGGCTGCTCAACCTGGTTCGGCTCGGCGTCGTCGGGGCGCCGCCCGAGCTGCGCAAGGGCCGGCTCGGCTTCGACGTCACCGACCCGCTCCCGCTGCCGCCCGTGATGCCGCTGATCCAGCGGCTGGGCAACGTCTCCGACCAGGAGATGTGGGAGGTCTTCAACATGGGCTGCGGCTTCGTCGCCGTCGTCGAGGAGCGCTCGGTCGACGCCGCCGTGGCAGTGCTCGAGAAGCGGCACCCGGGGACGCGCCGGATCGGCACCGTCACCGACCGGCCTGGCGTCTGCACCGCCCCCGGCGGCGTGCTGCTCCAGGGCTGAGAACGGGGTCGAAGGGTCAGCGGCCCGGTCGGAGCGGTGGCCTGCCCCACCCCGATGCGTGTACACCGCACCGTCGGGATCGAGCGGGCGAGCGGCCCTTCGGTGGGGCCGAAGTCCTAGAGTTGCGGGTCACGGGATCCCCCATTTCGTCCCCCGTGAAGGAGATCACCATGCGTCAGATCCTGGGCTCGCGCCCACTCATCGCGGCGAGCGTCACCGTGCTCGCCGCGCTCGGCACCGCGACGGCCGCGCAGGCCGCCGCCGTCACCGTGACCGGCGACGACGGCAACCCCGTGCCGCTCGCCCAGAACGTCCCCGCCGGCATCCGCAACATGTCGCCGTCGGTCGGCGTCGCCTTCCTGCCGAACGAGGACGCCAACTACTCGGCCTCGTTCGCCGGACCGGACGGCGTCGGCGCCGCCATCGCGGTCAACTGCTTCACGACCAAGGTGCCGGTCAACCGTGGCCTCGACTACCGCGGCAACGGCGCCTACACGATCACGGTCACGAACTTCGCCAAGGCCGACCGGAACTGCGCCAACGCCACATCGACCGAGACCTACACCGTGGTGATCGGCGGCGCGGTCGCCGTCGGGGCGCCCGCCAAGCGCCACCTGATCCGCTCGCGCAACAGCTACACGACGCGCGTCCTGTCGCTGCCGTTCGCCGGCAATCCCGGCGCGACGCTCAACGAGATCGTCTACGCCCGCGGCGGCGTGATCGGTCCGGACGGCGGCATCTCGGGCCCGGTGCAGCCCGCGTTCGTCAACCCGACCACCGGACAGGTCGAGCTGCGCCTGCGCGAGGCCGGCAGCTACGTCGTCGTCGCCCGCGCGTCCGCCTACGGCGGCGCCGCGCGGTTCTTCACGCCGTGGAGCGCCCCGGTGACGGTCCAGGCGATCAGCCCGTTCGACCTGAGCAGCCTGCGCTTCCCGGACTCGCGGGGACCGAGCTACCAGCTGCGGGGCACGCTCCGGGACACCAAGATCCGCGGTCGCGTCTCGATCTCGATGGCGCGCGGCAAGAAGGGCGGCAAGTACCGCTCGATCGGGCGGGCGAAGATCTCCTCCAAGGGCACCTTCACCAAGCGCTTCACGCAGCGCCGCACCGGGCACTACCGGATCCGTGTCAAGTACTCCGGCTCGAAGACGGCTCAGGCCGGGACGATCGTCAACCGGATCCGGATCAGCCGCCGGTTCGCCCTCTAGGACGTCGTCCAAGACGCGTCCGAGGACCCCTGAGGGACCGGCGCCGACTCCTGCCCGCGGGTGCAAGCCTGCGTGCAGGACCGGCTCCAGTCCCCTCCGGGTCACCGTCCGGCGCGCGTAACCGGCAAGATCGTACGGGCGGCCGTCGACCCGTTCCGCGTCACCCCCTCGGCCCGTCCCGCGCACCGCTTCCGCAATCGATGACCCACCGTCCCCGAACGCCGCTCCAGGCCGCAGAATGATCCGGTACCGGTGAGCATCGACGTCGGCACCCTCCTCGCGGATCGCTACCGCCTCGAAGCCCGCATCGGATCGGGTGGCATGTCGACGGTCTACCGGGCCTTCGACACCGTGCTCGAGCGGACGGTGGCGATCAAGCTGATGCACCGCAACCTGGCGGAGCACTCGGAGCAGCTCGAGCGGTTCCGGCGCGAGGCCCGCGCGGTCGCCCAGCTCAACCACCCGCACATCGTGCAGGTGATCGACGCGGGCGAGCACGACGACACCCCGTTCATCGTCTTCGAGCACGTCCAGGGCGAGACGCTCAAGGAGCGGATCCAGCGGGCCGGCCGGCTGTCGGTGACCGAGGCGGTCGCCTACGCGGTCGAGATCGCCCGCGCGCTGGGCGCCGCCCACGAGCGCGGCATCGTCCACCGCGACGTCAAGCCCCAGAACGTCCTGATCAACGAGGAGGGCCTGGCGAAGGTCACGGACTTCGGAATCGCCCGGACCCTCGAGGAGCACGGCCTGACCGCCGACGGTCGCGTGCTCGGGACCACCGACTACGTGTCGCCCGAGCAGGCGATGGGCCAGGCGGTCGACGGGCAGAGCGACATCTACTCGCTGGGGATCGTCCTCTACGAGATGCTGGTCGGGGACATCCCGTTCCACGGCGAGAACCAGGTCGCGGTGGCGATGAAGCACGTGCGGGAGGAGCTCCCCGACGTGCAGCAGCTACGGCCGTCGATCGGCGCCGCGCTGGCGGCGGTGGTCGACCGCGCGACCGCCAAGGCGCTCGACGTCCGCTATCCCGACACCCAGGAGCTCGTCGCCGACCTCGAGGACGTGCTGGCGATCGAGGCCAGCCGCCGCGGCGAGGCGACCGGCGAGGCGACCGCGATCCTGCGCACCCTGCCCGCGGGCACCCGCAACCGGGTCAACCTGCGCCTGCGCCGCCGAGGCCTGCTCGCGTTCGCCGCCGTGCTGCTGATCGCCGTGCTGGCGTTCGCCGCGGTGACCCTCTTCCCCGAGCGCACCACCCGCGGCACCGGACAGCGCCCGTCCGCCCCGGTCCAGCAGGGCGAGCGGACGATCTCCTTGGCCAGCGGCGCCGCGCACGACTACGACCCTCCCCCGGGCGACGGCAACGAGCACGGCGGATCGACGGCGCGCGTGCTCGACAGCGACCCCGAGACCGAGTGGACGACCGAGAGCTACGTCGACGGCAACTTCGGGGCGAAGGAGGGCGTCGGCATCTACCTCGACGTCGGCTCGGGAAGCAAGACCGTGGCGGCGACGCGGATGGACGTCTCGACGTCCACGAGCCGTTGGGGCGCGACGGTCTACGCCGCCGAGGACGCGTCCGAGCCGCCGGCGTCGATCGACGACCCCGGCTGGACCGCCGTGGGCAAGGTCGACTCCGCCAAGCGCGGCGGCAACACGATCCCACTCGACACCGCCGGCAACCGCTACCGGTACTACCTGCTGTGGATCGACGAGCTGCCGCCGGCCGGGGACGGGGGGCGCTCGAAGGTGTCGATCGCGTCGATCACGCTGCTCCAGCGTCGCTAGCCGCGTCCCGTGGCCGGCGGTTCCGTGCGAGCATGCCGGGCGCCGATGCGCGTCTGGATCGATCTGACCAACAGCCCGCACGTCCTGGTCCTGCGACCGGTGATCGACGACCTGCGCCGTCGCGGGCACGAGGTCGACGTGACGGCCCGGGACTTCGCCCAGACCCTCGGGCTCTGCGCGCGGTACGGGATCGACCACACGGCGATCGGCCACCACCGCGGCGAGCGCCTTCCCGACAAGGCCCGCGGCCTGGCTTCGCGCTCGACCGCGCTGCTGCGCTGGGCCCGCCGGGTCGGCGGCTGGCCGTCGGGATCGCGACCGTTCGACGTCGCGATCGGCCACGGCTCGAACGACATCTCGATCGCGGCCCGAGCGCTCGGGATCCCCGTGGCGACGGCGTTCGACTACGAGTGGGCGACCGTCCAGCACCAGATCAACTGCCGGATCGCCGACGCGATCGTGATCCCGGACGCGATCCCCTTCGACCGGCTCGATCGGTACGGCGCCCGGGGCAAGATCCGCGCCTATCCGGGGCTCAAGGAGGAGTACTACCTGGCGGACCTCGAACCGGACGGCGCCGTGCTCGACGAGCTCGGCCTGGACCCGTCCGCGCCGCTCGCGGTCGTCCGCACCCCGCCCGAGGTCTCGCTCTACCACCGGTTTCACAACGACCGCTTCGCCGATGTGCTGCACCGCCTGCGCGAGCAGGGACAGGTCGTCGTGCTGCCGCGGACCGACGCCCAGCGGGTCGAGCTGCGCGAGGCCGGCGGCTTCGTGATCCCCGAGCGGCCGATCGACGGGCCGTCGCTGGTCGCGTTCGCCGACCTGGTCGTCAGCGCCGGCGGGACGATGAACCGCGAGGCCGTCGCGCTCGGCACCCCGGTCTACACGACGTTCGACGGCAAGCCCGGGGCGGTCGACGACGCGCTGATCGCGGACGGGCGACTGCGACGGCTGGACGACCCGGCGCAGGTCACGCTGGCCAAGCGCGACCGCAGCGGCGCGGACGGCGGCCGGATCCGCCGCGATCCGGCGCTGCTGACCAACCGCCTGCTGAGCGCGACCGAGCGCTGACGGTCAGGCGCCCGCCCACCCGATCGACCGCAGGCTCTCGCGGACCAGGGTGGTGGCGATCGGCGCGACGGTCGCGGTGAACCCGGCGGCGAGGATCGCGGCGACGATCCACCGCCACGGCCGGCCGATCATCGCGATCGCGACCAGCGCGACGCCGCCGAGGCCTTCCAGCATCGCCATCGTCCGCAGCGACGGCGAG
>JADKLW010000754.1_pt1 | contig 11034 bp, 11 predicted proteins | sample 8641881 | NCBI WGS metagenome assembly JADKLW01 (sample SAMN16272185, study PRJNA661076) | feces metagenome | isolation source: fecal sample from diarrhoea affected cattle B | host: Bos taurus | place: South Africa: Lokaleng Village, Mahikeng | collected 2019-09
GCCATTATCTGGCGCATACATGATAAAATCAGTTGCAACCGGCGCGTCTTTCCACGCGTTTTCATCAATAATTCCGTCAATCGAGATATGCTCTTCAGTCGCCTTTGCCTGAAGAGTTTTTTGCTGGCTGATTGCCATTTGGGAAAGCACAAGAAATAGGAAGGCAAAAATAGCTTTTGACATAAAAACGTGCAGTTCGTCGAACAAATGTAATATTTAAATGCACAATTGCAAGTTTTTCGCAATAAACCGCTAATATATCCGTTATCTGGTATGTCTCACGCAATTAACTCCTTATGGCATCATTGTTGCATAAAGGTTTTCTACAATTGGAAAGGGTTGCTATTTCTAACCTTTTCATTCCATCAAGATATTTTTTTCACATTTAACAATACGTCCGGGAATATTATTTGTATTTTTGGATGCCCCAAGTTTAACATAATCAATAGATAGCCAATGATTTACAAAATTTTTCTACACACCGCGCTACTTTTAGCTTCATTTGTTACTCCAGAGGTTAAAGAATCAAAACCTGAAATTGCAACAATAACGAAAGAATTGTCATTTGAAGCCAAGGCAAACAATACTTATAACACGCTAAATCTTGGGAAATTTGAAAAACCCGAACTTAGAAGTTTTACTAAAGCTCTGGAAGGATATTACCAATTAAAAGAAAAAGGATTGGTTAAAAACGATATTCTTACTATCGTCGATTTCAGCCTTTCAGCAAACAAAAAAAGAATGTGGGTAATCGATATGACAACAAACACAGTTTTGATGCATTCGCTTGTCGCACATGGTCGGAACACCGGTGATGTGTTCGCAAAAAACTTTTCGAACGCGTCAGAATCGTATAAAAGCAGCCTGGGTTTTTACCTTACCGGCGAAACTTATACCGGGAAACACGGAATGTCATTGAAACTTGACGGCCTTGAAAAAGGCGTGAATGACAATGCCAGAAATCGCGCAGTCGTTATTCACGGTGCAGACTATGTTTCAGATTCGTTTATCAAAAACAACAGCCGATTGGGTCGATCTTTAGGTTGTCCTGCCGTTCCAAGAGAGCTGACAAAGCAACTTATCTCAACAATAAAAGATAAATCTTGCTTATACATTTACCATCCGTCACGCGATGGAATTACTCCTGCGAACTTTGTTTCGTAACTTATAGATTTGGTTTTAGAAAAAAGGCGGCAGTTTTTGTCGCCTTTTTTTATTTTTCACAATACTGATAACAAACTTTATTTCATAGCTTTAGCATTTTCTCTCATGCAATGCCATTGAAAATTCAAAAAAAATCGAAAAATAAATTTGCAAGCTAGTGAAGTTTATATTTATATTTGCACCACAATAATGCGGAAGTAGCTCAGTTGGTAGAGCTCCAGCCTTCCAAGCTGGTTGTCGCGAGTTCGAGCCTCGTCTTCCGCTCTAAGTCCCGAAGTGATTCGGGACTTTTTTTATGCTCGTAAATGATCTGACAGGTTTGTTCCCGGATTAACTTCCACAGCTTCTTTTCCTTGACAAAAAACTCTCGCAGACAACTGACCTTTTAAAACAATGGATTCGCCGTTGACCTCCAGCCAACTTCCCTCGCGCAAACCGATAACAGGTTCGCTATTAAAAACGTGAAACTCCCTGATTCTCATTTCACGGGTTTCACCCATATGGCCGGCAGGACCATCAGATTCTATGTAATGCGGATTGATATTGAACGGTACCAGTCCCAAGGTTGTAAAACTCGGCGGATGAATTATAGGCATATCGTTGGTCGTCTTCATCGATACGCCTGTAATGTTACTGCCGGCACTGGTGCCAAGATACGGCGTGCCGTTTGCCACTACATCCGAAAGCAATGACATCAGATTCATGTCGTACAATTGCGATACCAGCAGAAATGTATTTCCGCCTCCGGTAAAAATCGCCTGAGCTTCTTTAAGCGCAGTATTTTTGTCGGCATACTCGTGGATGCCTTTGACGGCAATTTCGATATTGCTGAATGTGTCGGCCACTTTCTCGGTATACATATCATGTGATATTCCGCCCGGACGGGCAAAAGGTATAAATAGCAATTCACGAACATTTCCCAAAAACGACTTCAAGTCAGGCAGTAAATAATCAAGGTATGAACCTCCATGCAGAGTGGATGTGCTGGCGATAATCAGTTTTTTCATCTGGGTTTCTTTCACGCGTAAAATTACAATTCTTTTATTATTTGTTCGAAATCAATTCTTAACAGAAAATTGGCAGGCTGTTAATACTAAATTTTGAGTTTCCACCGATACATTTACGGCCACCACATTTCCGACAAACATTTAAATATCAATTCTTGCAACAAAACTACTTACTTGTTATTGTATTCTTTTTAAGTGGTGTAGCATTTCAGGCGCAGTCGCAGGAGCAACTTTTTCGTGCACGTATTTCTGCCGCCGATTCGTCGGTCGATGGTATAAACATCGTATATCTGATATCCAAGAAATATGCTCGTAGCAACAGTGAAGGCTTTTTTTCGATTGGCGCACAACCGGGTGATTTACTCGTAATTACAGCAGTCAATCTCGAGGTGCACCGTTATTTGGTGGATGCCGATGATTTTTCGGATGTTGTCCAAATTTCAATGATTCCGAAAGTAACCACACTTGACGAAGCCGTTGTCAATCAATACTCTCATATTAACGCAGAAGCGCTCGGAATTATACCCAAGGGTCAGAGGAAATATACGCCGGCGGAGCGCCGATTAAAAACAGCAGGCGACTTTAAACCGATTCATCTTCTTGGTATTTTAGGAGGCTCGTTGCCGGTAGATCCAATAATCAATGCTATTACCGGGCGCACGGCAATGCTCAAAAAAGAACTTGCCGTCGAGACAAACGAACGGCTGCTGGCTCAGCTCGATAGTTTTGGAGACCAATATTTTACGGAAAGATTGTCGATTTCATCCGAGCTTGTGGATGGTTTTAAACGGTATGCGGTTGAAGATTCGGCACTACAAACCGCCCTAATGTCACGCAATAAGGAAATGGTCGAATTCCGACTGTCGTTTCTAGCCGCCAACTATAATAATATGAGGAATGAGAATTAGTGTAATTTTACTATTGGTCATCAATTATTCTTTTGCGCAAAATGCGGACAGGCCCCTTTTTGGTAAGATAGTCTCCGACGGTCGCCCCGTTGCAGGTGTCGATATCGTAAATCTGGTCAACGAAAAATCGGTGCTTACCGATCAGAAAGGCGAATTTCGAATTGCGGCTTCCGAAGACGATTTGCTGATAATTTCGCATCCGGAATACGAATACCTGAGACATTCGGTTGATGCAACCGATTTTGAGGAAACACCCATGGTGATAACTTTGACGAAAAAGGCGATCGAGCTCGAGGAAACCGTGGTAAATGCCTATGCGCATATCAACGCCGTATCGCTGGGAATTCTTTCCAAGCCCGCGAAATCATATACACCGGCCGAACGACGATTATACGGTGCGCAGTCTGGTCCGCTCGATGCAGTTCTCAACATGTTGTCGGGAAAGACCGATATGTTGAAAAAGGAAATCGAAGTAGAGAAGAAGGAACGCCTGCTTGAGCGCTTATCCAAATTGTTTGAAGATGATACTTACTATGTCGAAAATCTGAAGATTGCGCCGGACAGGGTAAGTGCTTTTAAATATTTTGCGGCGGATGATTTGGAACTTGCCAAAGTCATCCACGAAAAAAATCTGGATCTCATCAAATTTCACCTCGGGCGTGTGGCTGAATCTTTTCTGGATCAAAACCGATGAGAAATATAGTATTCATATTGCTTTTTTTTATGTGCGCTTCCGCGCCAGCACAATCACTTTTGCAAGGTTATGTTACCGCACCCGATATAGCACTCGACAGTATTCAGGTCGTAAATCAGAATCGTCATACCTATGTGCTTACCAGTAATATCGGCTATTTTAAACTCACAGCCGAAGTTAATGATACATTGCATTTTCGGCATCCGCATTTTGCGCCCCAGATTCACGTTGTGAAAAAATCCGATTTTGCTGAACCTTTAATTTTAAAATTGACACCCACCATCAATAAATTGCGGGAAGTGACGGTCAACGGATATGTTCTAAGCGGGAATCTTGCGACTGACAGTAAAAACATCATCTTGGTAGAGGAGTTTCAGATGGGTGCAATGTTTATTCCGCCCGATCCATATACCGAATCATTAAGCAAGACCAAACCGCTGTATATCGAGACCAATCCGAAAATGGAAAGTGAACTTACCGGAGTTAACCTGATCATGATAGGCAGTGCAATCACCAAAGCGCTCGGTATTCGCACCAAACGAAAGAAGGAAGGACCCGCTAAGTCGAATGTCAGGAATTATATAATATCGGTACTTCCACCGGAATACTTGACTTCTGACTTAAAAATTAGCGCCGACAAAATAAATTTATTTCTGGAATATTGTGACGCCAGAATTCCCATCGGATCGGATTTCACAAATTATTCAAATCATCTTCATCTATTGGAATTCCTTGACAAAATGGCGAAGGAATTCAATGAACTAAATCACTAAAAGTATACATTTGCCACTATGAATCTTATCGCAAAATATTCATTGCTCATTTCGATCGCGTTGTTCAGCGTCGGTTTTGGCGCACATAAATTTTACGTCGGCATTTATCAAATCGACTACGTTGCCGAAAAACAGATGGTGCAAATAACCACGCGCATTTTTCTGGACGACTTTAACGAAGCTGCTGAACTCAAATATAACAAGCAAATGATGTTAGGTGAACCAACCGAATCGGCCCAGGATCGTGAGATGATGTTGAAATACATCAAAGAAAGCATGATTTTGCAGATCAACGGGAAAACCGCTACGATGGAATTCATGAGCAAAGAAATTGAAGACAATGTTCTGATTTGTTATTTCAGGGTAACCGGAGTCAGGAAAATTAACAGTTTCAAGATTCAGAATAAAATCCTGTTCGACTATGTAACGGAACAGCAAAATGTTATACAAACCAACATCAATGGCAAAAAACAAAGTCTGCTGCTAACGACCGATAAATCGGTGGCAGAATTGCGTTACTAAAAACTCAATAAAAAGATTTATATTTAGCCAAAAGTCCATAATTCTATGAAAAGATTACAATACCTTTTATTTGTACTATGCGCCATTACTGCAACTGCACAGGAAGTTAAAACACAGGAACCCCGTACCGACGACAATAAGTTTCGTCAAATGTATGATCTGTTGGCCACCCCAAACATGTATCGCACGGCATCCGGCGCCCCCGGACCAGCTTATTATCAGCAAAAAGCCGACTACAAGATGGATATCGAAATTGATGATAAAAACGCGCGGTTATACGGTGTGGAAACCATCACTTATCATAACAATGCACAAGAATCGTTGGAATATCTCTGGCTTCAGCTCGATCAGAACATGCGGGCTGCCAATTCCAAGACGCCTTTAGTACAAAATACCCGTGCCGATGTCGCTATAAGCGCTGCGGGATTTTCGCGCAAATACCTGGAGCAAAGTTTTGACGGTGGTTTTAAGATCGACTACGTTCGCGATGCAGCAGGAAAACCAATGGATTACACCATAAATGAAACCATGATGCGTATCGACCTGGCAAAACCTTTGGCATCGGGTGAAAAAATTTCGTTTTCGATCAAATGGTGGTACAACATCAATAATTATATGATCAATGGTGGCCGATCGGGCTATGAACACTTTCCAAAAGATGGCAACAATTTGTATGTGATCGCGCAGTTTTTTCCGCGAATGGCCGTTTACAACGATGTTGAAGGCTGGCAAAACATGCAGTTTTGGGGAAGCGGTGAATTTGCGCTTGCTTTTGGTGATTACGAAGTCAACATTACAGTTCCTGCCGATCACTTTTTAGACGCTACAGGTGAACTGCAAAACCGTTCCGAAGTTTTCACCGCAGAACAATTGAAACGGTATGCGCTAGCACAAAAGACTTTCGACAAACCCGTTATTATCGTCACACAGGCAGAAGCAGAGAAGAACGAAAAAGGTTTTTCCGACAAGAAAAAGACCTGGAAGTTCAAAGCCGAAAATGTACGTGATTTCGGTATCTCAACATCACGAAAATTCATCTGCGACGCCATGGCAGTACAGTTGGAGAGCAAAACCGTAATGGCTGTATCGCTTTATCCAAAGGAAGGAAATCCGCTGTGGGAAGAGTATTCAACAAGAATTGTGGCGCATACTTTAAAAAGCTACTCAAAACACACATTCGATTATCCGTATCCCAAAGCGATTTCAGTCAACGCCCAGGATCAGGGAATGGAATACCCGATGATTTGCTGGAACTTTGGCCGTCCGGACGAAAATGGAAAATATACCGATCGCACAAAATGGGGAATGATGGGCGTTATCGTTCACGAAGTTGGCCACAACTGGTTCCCGATGATCGTAAATTCAGATGAGCGTCAATGGACCTGGATGGACGAAGGACTCAACTCCTTCCTGGAATTTGTAGCCGAAAAAGAATGGGATCCGAACTGGCCAACACCACGCGGACCGGCAAAGAACATCATTCCGTACATGAGCGGTGACCAACGTGGCATCGAGCCGATAATGACAAATTCGGAAACTATTCGTCAGTTTGGAAACAACGCCTATGGTAAGCCGGCGACGGCATTGAATATATTACGTGAAACCATTATGGGACGCGAACTTTTTGACCATGCGTTTAAAACGTATGCCAACCGTTGGAAATTCAAACATCCGACACCGGAAGACTTCTTTCGGACGATGGAAGACGCCTCGGCAGTCGACTTGGATTGGTTCTGGCGCGGATGGTTTTTCACCACCGATTACACCGATATCGGAATCAAAGAGGTGAAGCGATTTTTCGTTTCCGATGTAGCGCCTGAAGGATTTAAAGCCGCCGAAGCCACTCGTCGTAACCGAAGAAACATGACCGGACCAATGGTTTTTTCTGTTGTTGAAGGCAGCACCGATTACAAGCCGGCAATGAACAAACCGCTGAATATAAAAGAGGTAAAAACACTCGACGAGTATTTGTCAAATAATTTCACGACAGCTGAACGCGCCGCACTAAAATCGCCAAAATACTTCTATGAAGTGACTTTTGATAAGCCCGGCGGACTCGTAATGCCGCTCATCGTCGAACTGACATTTGAGGATGGAACTACCGAAAACCACACTTTTCCGGCACAGATATGGCGACTGAATGACGACCAGGTTTCGCGAACATTTGCCGTTCAAAAAGCTATTGCCAAAATTGTGGTCGATCCTAAAGAAGAAACTGCCGATGTGGACACTGCAAATAATCATTGGCCACGAGTCGCTGAAAAATCCAAATTCGATTAAATTAACTGTTAATGCCAGTGGTTTCAGTACCTAACTTTGTAACTTTGCAATTGTTAAAAAAGGAGTAGTATGTTCGGTATTGGCGGCAGCGAATTGATTTTTATAGTATTTATTGTATTGATGCTTTTCGGGGCCGATAAAATTCCCGAGATAGCACGTACGCTGGGCAAGGGAATGCGCCAGCTACGCGACGCTACCAATGATATCAAAAGCGAGATTACCCGTAGCGCCGACGAGAACGAACTCGCCAAGTCGGTTACCGACATAAAAAAGAATATCGACCTTGAAATCGATAAGGCGAAACAAAACCTGACCGGCGACTCAACGGAAGAAATCAATAAAGTGAAGACCGATATTGAGGATATTGTCAGCGGTCCCATAAAAAGGCAAAGCCGATGATAGAAAAAATCCTCGAAATAGACCAGAAGCTCTTTGTCTTTTTAAATGGTTTGGGGTCCGAAAAATACGACGCATTATGGCTGTTGATCACCAATCAACTGAGCTGGATTCCGGTATTTTTGATCATACTGGTGCTGCTTTTTAAAAGCCTTGGCTGGCGCCATGCATTGTTGATCATATTTGTGATTGCTGCACTGATAACATTGACCGACCAAACGACCAATATTTTTAAAAACTTATTTGAACGCCTCCGCCCTGTCAATAATACCGAGCTCGCCGATCTTATGAGAGCTGTGCAACATCGGAATTCATTTAGTTTTTTCTCAGGCCATGCGTCAAACTCGATGGCTGTCGCATTTTTCCTTTTCACGGTCATGAGGCCTTTTCGAAAATATGTTGGATTTATCTTTTTATGGCCGTTAATATTTGCTTATAGCAGAATATACCTTGGCCTGCATTATCCGTTAGACATCATCTGCGGATATATTTACGGCATATTTATGGCGCTGATAATGTTGCGTATTTATGTCTATTTCCGCGATACATTTTTCCCCGATAAGAAGGAAAACCTAGATAACCCTAGTAACAGTGAGCCCGTCACGAATGGGTAAGAGCACCGTCTCGACACGTGGGTCGTTTTTTAAAGTGATGTTGTATTGCTGAAGTGCTTTGGTGCTTTTATCATTGTCTTTTGCCGCTTCCAATACTTTGCCGCTCCACAGAACATTATCAGATAGGATTAATCCGCCACTGTTCATTTTGGGAACAACCATTTCAAAATATTTTCCGTAATTCTCTTTATCGGCATCGATAAAAACCAGGTCGAACTTTCGATCAATGGTCGGTATAATCTCCAAAGCATTTCCGAGATGCTGAAAAATCCGATCTGCCCATTCCGATCGGTCGAAATATTTTCGTTGGAAATCGTAAAGCTCTTCATTGTTGTCGATCGTATGAATTTGGCCGTTTTCGGCAATGCCTTCAGCGAGACACAGCGTGGCATATCCGGTATAGGTTCCAATTTCCAATATGGTCTTTGGCTGCGTAATTTTGGAAATCATACTCAGCACCCGACCCTGAAAATGGCCGCTAAGCATGCGCGGCATCAAGATCTTCTGATGAGTTTCCCTATTTAGTTCGGCCAATAATGCCGGTTCGTTTGCAGAATGTTGTTCGACGTAATTTTCAAGTGCAGGTGATATGAAGTGCATAATAGTGTTTTTGTAAAATTATAAAAAACTTATAAGCCTGAGTCACTTATCGCGGTGAATGGCTAACTTTGCGCCATGCAATCCCAAAAAACCGATATCCGGTCACTTTCAAAAGATAAATTGCGGGAGTTTTTCGTCATTAATGGTGACAAGGCTTTTCGCGGAAACCAGGTTTACGAATAGCTGTGGAGCAAAAGCGCACATAGTTTTGACGATATGACCAACCTTTCCAAGGAGACCCGCGCTATGTTGGAAGAACATTTCGTCATCAATCACATCAAGGTCGATCAAATGCAACGCAGTTCCGACGGAACCGTGAAGAATGCAGTGCGGTTGCATGATGGTCTCGTAGTAGAATCGGTTTTGATCCCGACCAATAAGCGCACTACGGCCTGCGTTTCAAGCCAGGTTGGATGCAGCCTTGACTGTAATTTTTGCGCAACTGCCCGACTCAAACGAATGCGTAATCTTGGGCCTGATGAAATTTACGATCAGGTGGTAGCCATCGACAGTGAAAGCCGACTCTATCATGACAGGCCATTGTCCAATATAGTTTTCATGGGTATGGGCGAGCCGCTGATGAATTACAACAATGTTTTGAAAGCCATCGAAATGATTACTTCCGATGAAGGTTTGGGAATGTCGCCCAAGCGCATTACGGTTTCAACATCCGGAGTTCCGAAAATGATTCGAAAGCTTGCCGATGACGATGTTAAATTCCGATTGGCGGTTTCGCTTCACAGTGCCATCGATGATATTCGGTCGCGTATCATGCCCTTCAGCAAGAATTTTCCGCTGGCCGAATTGCGTGAATCATTGGAATATTGGTATTTAAAAACTAAAAGCAAGGTTACCTACGAATATGTCGTCTGGAAAGACATCAACGACAATCAGCAATCAATCGATGCGCTTGTCAAATTTTGCAAATATGTTCCCTGCAAAGTTAATTTGATTGAGTATAACCCCATCGATGACGGCGAATTCCAGCAGGCGTCGGAAGAAAGCATCAACGCCTACATCGACGCATTGGAACGCAATAACGTAGTGGTTAAAGTTCGGCGTAGCAGAGGAAAAGATATTGATGCTGCCTGCGGACAGCTAGCAAACAAAGAAGGCTGAAAATAACAGACAGTGTATCGTCATTTACTGTGAAACATGATTGCAATTTGACTTTTGTCAGTTGCGGCCGATAACGTACCTTTGGATGCCAGATGAACATCACTTCACAAATAAAGCAGCCGATCCAAAAGGAGATGGAACTTTTCGAAAAGAAGTTCTATGAATCGATGACTTCGCAAATCGCGCTGCTGAATCGTATCACTTATTACATCGTGAACCGAAAAGGTAAGCAGATGCGCCCTATGTTCGTATTTCTTACCGCCAAGATGTTATCGGGTGATGTAAACGAAAGAACCTATCGCGGAGCATCGGTAATTGAATTGATTCATACTGCTACCTTGGTTCATGATGACGTTGTTGACGACAGCAACCGTCGCCGTGGATTCTTTTCCATTAATGCGCTGTGGAAGAACAAGATCGCAGTGCTGGTGGGCGATTATTTACTGTCGAAAGGATTATTGCTGTCGATAGATAATGGCGATTTTGATTTGCTGCAGATAATATCGGTTGCAGTGCGCGAAATGAGTGAAGGGGAGCTGCTGCAGATCGAGAAAGCGCGCCGACTGGACATTACCGAAGATATATACTACGAAATTATACGTAAAAAAACGGCGACGTTGATCGCGGCCTGTTGCGCACTGGGCGCGCGATCTGTGGTGGAAGATGTTGCAAAGGTCGAAAATATGCGAAAGTTTGGTGAACTTATTGGCATGGCATTCCAGATCAAAGACGACCTTTTCGACTACACCGATGAAGCTATCGGCAAACCCACCGGTATCGATATCAAAGAGCAGAAGATGACATTGCCGCTGATCCATGTTCTCAATAATTGCTCGCCAACAGAAAAAAAGTGGCTTATCAATTCGGTTAAAAACCACAATAAAGATCGAAAACGCGTTAAAGAAGTTATTTCATTTGTCAAAGATCATAACGGCTTGGCTTATGCGGAGGCTAAAA
>JADKLW010000306.1_pt2 | contig 11028 bp, 9 predicted proteins | sample 8641881 | NCBI WGS metagenome assembly JADKLW01 (sample SAMN16272185, study PRJNA661076) | feces metagenome | isolation source: fecal sample from diarrhoea affected cattle B | host: Bos taurus | place: South Africa: Lokaleng Village, Mahikeng | collected 2019-09
TGATTGGCTGATTCGATGATTAGGACATCCTCACATTTACACTTCAACACATCAACACATCAACACATCAACACATCAACACATCAACACATCAACATATCAACTTATCAACACATCAACTTATGTTCCAGATCAACGATAACTACCTTCAGCTCGGAGAGAGCTACCTCTTTAGCAGGATCGCCGACAAAGTAAAACAATTCACAGCAGCCCATCCCGATGCGGACATCATCCGCCTGGGTATTGGCGATGTCACGCTGCCCATATCCGCTGCGGTGACCGAAGCGCTGCACCGTGCGGTGGATGAGATGGCTGTGAGAGAGACCTTCCGCGGCTACGGGCCGGAACAGGGCTACGCTTTTCTACGGGATAAGATCGCGGAGAGAGACTTTCAGCGGAGAGGGATCGCCATCACTCCCGGTGAGATCTTCGTGAGCGACGGCTCCAAGAGCGATACGGGGAATATTGGAGATATCCTGGGTGATGACAATATCGTGGCCATCACAGACCCTGTCTATCCCGTCTACCTGGACAGCACCGTCATGCGGATCGGTCGCTCCGATAAAACCATCCTGCTGGCATGTGACGAGGAGAACGGCTTCCTGCCTGAGATACCGGCAGAAAGAGCCGATATCGTATACCTCTGTTATCCCAACAACCCCACGGGTACCGTCATGACAAGGGGTGAGCTAAGGAAGTGGGTCGACTGGGCACTGGAGCATAAGAGCCTGATCCTCTTCGATGCGGCCTACGAGGCTTTTATCCGGGATAAGGAGATCCCGCGGAGTATCTATGAGATCGAGGGGGCAGAGGCATGTGCCATTGAGTTCCGCTCCTTCTCAAAGAATGCCGGCTTCACGGGCGTGCGCTGTAGTTATACGGTGGTGCCGGAAGCATTGAAGGTGAAGACCCCGGGAGGGGAAGAGGTCTCATTGCACCGATTATGGAACCGCCGGCAGTCCACCAAGTTCAACGGTACCGCCTATATCATCCAGCGTGCTGCCGAAGCGGTTTACTCACCGCAGGGACAGAAGGAGGTGAATGAGATGGTCTCCTACTACATGCAGAATGCCGGAATGATTCGTCAAGGGCTGATAGAAAAAGGGATCACAGTTTTCGGAGGTGAGAACGCTCCCTATGTATGGATGAAATGTCCTGCCGGCCTCGACTCGTGGGCATTTTTCGACCGCCTGCTGGAAGAGTGCCATATCGTGGGTACCCCCGGTGTGGGCTTCGGATCGAAGGGAGAGGGCTATTTCCGCCTGACCGCCTTCAACAGCCGCGAAAGGACGGAGGAGGCCCTGGCGCGCATCAATGCGTGGCAGCTCTGACCGGCTGACCATATACCCATAAATAGTAAGTATACCCCTGAAAATGGCATGATAATACCCCTTTATGGGTATTGTGGAGGGGTACCCTGATCGTTACCTTTGTGACTTAAAACATATTATCACAGCTTCTTAAGACCGATAACACCATTTATCGGCCTTTGCGGTTATCAATAAAGGAGGTCCATTGAGGTTTTTTGTCCTTACGGTTATCATGCTTCTTACTGCTACCCTCTCACTCTTTGTGGGGGTGGCCGATATCTCCATGGCCGATATCATCGGCCGCGACATGGATAAGCTGGCGCTGATCACCATCAGCCGCATACCGCGTACCGCCGCACTGATACTGGCGGGTGTGGGCATGAGCATCTCGGGTGTCATCATGCAGCAGATGACCCAGAACAAGTTCGTGGCACCCACCACTGCCGGAACGCTTGAAGCAGCCAAAATGGGGCTGCTGATCTTTCTGATCTTTATCCCCACAGCCGGCACGGCGGTGAAGATGCTGCTCGCTTTCCTCTTCACCTTCATGGCCAGCCTGCTCTTTCTTGCCATCGTGCGGAAGATACGCTTCCGCAACGTGGTCTTCGTGCCGCTGGTGGGGCTGATGTTCGGCGGCATCATCGGCTCTGTCACCACCCTCATCGCCGTCAGGATGAATATTGTGCAGGACAGCAACGCCTGGATGATGGGTGACTTCTCGGGCATCCTGCAGGGACGTTATGAACTGATCTACCTCAGCCTGCCTGCCATCGCCGTCACCTACCTCTACGCCAACAAGTTCACCGTGATCGGTATGGGTGAGGAGTTCTCCAGGAACCTGGGCCTCAACTACAGAACGATCATGAACATCGGCCTCTTCTGTGTCTCGCTCACCGTCAGCGCCGTGGTGATCACTGCCGGTGCCATCCCTTTTCTGGGGCTGATCGTGCCCAATGTGGTGAGCCTGCTGTTCGGTGATAACCTGAAGCGGACACTCCCCTACGTGGCGCTGTCGGGTGCCATCTTCCTCTTGTTGTGCGATATTGCAGGGAGGGTGGTGATCTATCCCTATGAGATCCCCATCGGTGTGTCGGTAAGTATAATTGGTGCTGTGATCTTTCTGGTGATGCTGTTATGGAAAAAGTAGGAACGATAAGAAGAAATCTCTGGGTCGCAGCAGTGCTGCTGCTGATCACCGCCTCCCTGTTCCTGTTCTTGAACATGGGCAACAACTGGGCGTTCGCACTCCGTCTCCGGGGGGTGAAGGTGGCGGCCATACTGATCGTCTCCTGCTGTGTGGCCTACTCCTCTGTCGCCTTCCAGACCATCACCAACAACCGCATCCTCACCCCCTCCATCATGGGGTTTGAGTCGGTCTATCTGCTGCTGCAGACCATCATCGTCTACATGTACGGCGACACCACTTTCAGGGTGCTGAGCAGCATCGATAATTTCCTGCTCTCCGTCGCCAGCATGATAGGCTTCGCCTTCCTGATCTACCTGCTGATCTACAGGAAAGGGAAAAACAATCTCTACCTGCTGCTGCTCGTGGGCATCATCCTGGGTACCCTCTTCAACAGCCTCAGCTCTTTCATGCAGCTGCTGATCGATCCGAACGACTATTTCATCGTGCAGGGGAAGATGTTCGCCTCCTTCAACAGGATCAACCGCGATCTGCTCTGGCCCTCCACTATCGTGATGAGCGTGATCCTGATCGCAGGCTTCAGGATGACCCGCACACTCGACGTGCTGGCGCTGGGCAGGGAGCAGGCCATCAACCTGGGTGTGAGCTATAACCGCATGGTGCAGCTCTTCCTGGTGATCATCGCCATCATGGTCTCTGTCTCCACCGCGCTGGTGGGACCCATCACCTTCCTGGGGCTGCTGGTGACCAACCTCACCTATGAGCTGTTCAGGACATACCGCCACTCTGTGATTATTGCTGCCTGCAGCCTGGTGACGGCCGTCACACTGCTCGGAGGTCAGTTTGTGATGGAGCGCCTCTTCAATCTCTCCATACCGGTCAGCGCGATTATCAATCTTGTGGGTGGGGTCTATTTCATTTATCTGTTGTTACGCGTTAAAAAATTATGATTGAAGTAAAGGATATATCCAAACAGTACGGGAAGAAGATCGTCCTCGACGATGTAGCCCTCCGTTTTCACTCCGGTAAGGTCACCTCGCTCATCGGCAGCAACGGCGCGGGGAAGAGCACGCTGCTCTCCATCATCAGCCGCCTGCTGTCGCAGGATGGCGGCATGGTAATGGTGGATGAGAAGAGTGTCACCGACTACAGGAACAGGGTGCTGGCGCAGCGTCTCTCCATCCTGAAGCAGTCCAACCATGTGCGGTTGAAGCTCACCGTGAAGGAGCTGGTCTCTTTCGGCCGCTTTCCCTATTCGCAGGATAAGCTTAACGCTGAGGATCTGGAGAAGGTGGAGCAGGCGATCCGCTTCCTCGACCTGAAGGAGATTGAGGATGCCTATATCGATGAGCTGAGCGGGGGACAGAAGCAGCGTGCCTACATGGCGATGGTGGTGGCGCAGGATACCGACTATATGCTGCTCGACGAGCCGCTGAACAACCTCGATATGCGCCATTCGGTGCAGACCATGAAGACGCTGCGCCGCCTGGCCGACGAGCTTGGTAAGACCATCATCATCGTGCTGCACGACATCAATTTCGCGTCGCACTACTCCGACTATATCGTCGCACTGAAGGAGGGCAGGCTGAAATATTACGACACAACCGAAAAGATCATCAGCGAAGAGGTGCTGAGGGATATTTTCGACATCGATATCACCATCACCGGCTTCAACGGCAAGAGGGTGTGTAACTATTTTATTTAAAAACAACAATCTTATGCAAAAATCAATAACTGTTTTCATGGTGGGTATGCTGATTACCCTGGCCGGTTGCAACGGCAATCAGCAAGAGCGACAGACCTCCGGAGAGAGAGTCACCATCACCCATGCGCTCGATACCGTGGAGGTGCCCATGAACCCGCAGCGGGTGGTGGTGCTCGACTTCTCCGCACTGGAGAACCTCGACTACCTGGGGATCAAGCCGGTGGGGGTGCCCATGTCAGGGCTGCCGGCACATCTGAGCAAATACAGCGAGGATGCTTCCATCACCGATGTGGGGAGCATCGTGGAGGTCAACCTGGAGAAGATCAACGCGCTGCAACCCGACCTGATTATCATGGGGCGGCGCCTGGTGGAATTCTATGAGGAGCTCACTGCCATCGCTCCGGTGATCTATCCTAATGTTGACGGGAGTGATGATTTTCTCGGGGCCTTTACCACCAACCTGCACGACCTGGGAGAGATCTTCGGCAGGCAGGAGCAGCTGAATGAAGCACTGGCAGCGATCAACAAACGTATTGAGAGGGTGAAAGCCAAGGTGGAGACATCGGAAGGGAAAGCGCTGATACTGTTGCATAACAGGGGTCGCTTCAGTGCTTACGGCAGCGGATCACGCTTCGGCTTCATCCATGATGTGCTGGGCGTACCGGAGGCGGCGCAAGGTCTGGGTACCCACACCCATGGTAACCCTGTCTCAAGCGAGTATGTGCAGAAGGTGAATCCCGACATCCTCTTTATTGTAGACCGCAGCCAGGTGGTGGGTAACCTTGTGCTGGACAGAGAGCAGGTGGAGAATCAGCTGGTGCAGCAGACCAACGCCTCCCGTAAAGGAATGATCATCTACCTGAACCCCGAATACTGGTACCTGGCCGGGGGCGGTATCACCTCGGTGAATGCAATGATTGATGAGGTAGAGCAGGCGTTGTAATACTTTCGGTATCCGGTTACGGGATAACGGGAGATGCATTGCAGACTGTCCGGACACGGGTTGTAAGAGCAGGCAGATCAGGTGGTTTGTCTGTTCTCTTTTTATTCGCTATTTTTGTATCCTGAAAAAACAGCTATATGAAGCGTAACATACTTCTCCTTCTATGTTTTGTCGTCACAACCCTCTCTGCACAGGAAAAACCTTCGCAGCAATGGCTCGATCAGAAGTTCTCGATGTTTATCCACTTCGGGCTCTACTCTGTATATGGTGGAGTATATGAGGGGGAGCCGGTCGTGAGGGGGTACAGTGAACAGATCCAGTCGTTTGCCGGTATCTTCAGCGATTGGTACGGCAACAGCGCGAAGGGGTTCAATCCGGAGAAATGGGATCCTGAAGCGATCGTGGCGCTGGCGAAGGAGGCCGGGATGAAATCGATCGTCTTCACCTCGAAGCATCACGACGGGTTCTGCATGTATCATTCGGAGTATACAGGCTTCAATATCGCGGATGCCACACCCTACGGGCGGGATCTGATGAAGGAGCTCTCAGAAGCCTGTGCAAGAGGAGGTATCGGCTTTGGTGTTTATTATTCACTGATCGACTGGCACTACCCCCAGGCATACCCTATCTCCAGTCACAATGCCGACCCGCTCACGCCGGAGCACTATGCCTATAACCTGTTGCAGGTGGAGGAGATCATGACCCGCTATGGTGATATCTCAGAGATATGGTTCGATATGGGATCGCTCACGCCGGAGCAGAGCAGAGGGCTCTACGAGCTGGTGAACTGTCTGCAGCCACAGTGCATGATCAGCGGGCGGCTGGGGAATGATTTTGTGGACTTCAGTGTGATGGCCGACAATGAGTATCCCGATTACAGTATGGCAGTGCCGTGGCAGACCGCGGCATCGGTGTTCGACGAGACATGGGGATACCGCTCCTGGCAGAAGCGGGGTGAGCTGCAACCAAAGGTGGAGGAGAAGATTGAGAGCCTGATAAGGGTGATCAGCCGCGGAGGTAACTACCTGCTCAACATCGGCCCCCGCGGTGATGGCAGCGTGGTGGAATATGAACGCGATCTGCTTGCGCAGGTCGGTCGTTGGGTTGAAGCCAACAGCGAGGCTATCTACGCTACCGAGGGTAACCCCTTCCACCGCACTTTCTCCTGGGGAGAGGTGACGGCAAAAGAGGATGCGCTCTATCTTTTCGTGAAGAAGGAGTATGCAGGCAGGAAGATTGATCTTGCCCCCATTGAGGGTGTGATCAGCTCTGTGGAGATGCTTTCATCCGGAGTGGAGGCTCACTATACCTCATCAGGAGGTGATCGGGGTGAATACATGATTGAGGTGCCGCAAGAGTTTGCCTCAACCTATGAAGTGTTGAAGATAGCCTTTCACAACGGCTACAGTCCCATCCCCGGTAACATCGTCCCGAAGGGGCCGCTGACAGCTGAAAATGCAAGAGCCGATTACGGCCATTCGAGCCTCAACTACTATGCCGGGTACAAGAGCCTGCTCGCCTACAACTGGTCTTTTCAGTCAAAGAGAGCGGCAGTCGCCCCTGAAATATTTTTCTCGGAAAATGAAAGAGACAGAACCATCCTGCTTACTCTGGATGGCAGGAGTGAGGTGGTGACACTCAATTCATCCCGTTACCGTACAGAAAAGAGATCGGACAATGCGGTGAAATGGGGAGAAATCTACTGCAAGCGTGGCCGGGGTGTCTTCGGCTTTGTGGAGGAGGAGAACAGGCTGCCGGTAACACCGCAGCAACTGAAGGAGGAGTGGCAGAGTATTCCTGATTTCCGTTACGGAGAAAAGTGCTCCCTGCCTCTCGGTGAACGTGAAAGTGTGCTGTTCCTGCAGGAGATCGAATCATCGGAAGAGCAGGTTGCTGCCGTGGAGATAGGCAGCGGAAACGCACTCTATCTGTTGCTGAACGGTAGATACGTGACTGCTCATTTTTCTCCCGACAGGGTGAACTATGAGACTGAAATAGTGTTATTACCCTTGCATAAAGGAGTGAACCAACTGATAGTGAAGTATCACAACGGATTTGAAAATGCGCTTTTTTACAGCATCACACCGTTAAAGGAGTGGAGGTACTATGTGCAGAAGCTCCCACAGCTTGAACTTTCGGGTAAAGGTCCACACTCACTCTCTGTGAGGGAAGCCACTCCGCAGTCAAAACTCGCCCCTCTGAGAATGAGCAATATAGAGATACAATTATAATCGCCTGAAGCATCAGTCACTACAGGTAACCGTTGAGATGCTGCTTTTCTGATGAAACATAATATTATAAAGATGAAACCACTGTTTATACAATATCCACGATGCGGCACCTGCCGCAAGGCAGCCAAATGGCTGGAAGCAAACAAGATTGAAGTCGTCTCGCGACATATCGTTGAGGAGAACCCTACAAAGAGGGAGCTTACGGAGTGGATGGACAGAAGCGGACTGCCCATCAGCAAGTTCTTCAACACATCGGGGATGGTTTACAAGGAACAGAACCTGAAGGAGAAGGTAAAGACAGCAACACACGATGAGCTGCTCGATATCCTGGCTTCGAACGGCATGGTGATCAAACGGCCCATCGTGGTCACGGAAGATTTCGTGCTGGTAGGTTTTAACGAGATTGAATGGAAGAGCAGGCTGGGATAACCTGTTGCTTCTTTCAGGATGTATATCCTGAGCATTGTAATGAAACGAATTGAATAATTGATGAAGATAGCCAATATAGAATTTCCCGATCATCCTGTTTTCCTTGCACCGATGGAGGATGTGACCGACATAGGCTTCCGTCTGCTCTGCAAGCGGTTCGGAGCAGATATGGTCTATACCGAGTTTGTGTCGAGCGATGCACTGATCCGTGATATCAAAAAGACGAAGGAGAAGATCCTCTTCAGTGAGGAGGAGCGCCCTATCGGGATACAGATCTACGGGAGTGATCCTGATGCGATGGTGGAAGCTGCAAGGATATGTGAGGAGTCGGATCCCGATCTGATTGACATCAACTTCGGTTGTCCCGTGAAGAAGATTGCCGGCAGAGGTGCCGGCTCGGGCATGATGCGCACGCCGGAGGTGATGCTCGAGATCACGGAGAAGGTGGTGAAAGCAGTGAGTAAGCCGGTGACGGTGAAGACCCGCCTCGGGTGGGACGATAACTCGAAGATCATCGTGGAGCTGGCCGAGCAGCTGCAGGATTGTGGTATTGCCGCCTTAACGCTGCATGGACGTACACGTTCACAGATGTACAAGGGTGAAGCAGACTGGGGACTGATTGGTGCGGTGAAGAACAATCCCCGCATGAAGATACCCATTATCGGTAACGGTGATGTGACCACCGTGGAGGAGTGCCGTCAACGTTTCGATGAAACCGGCGTGGATGCGGTGATGATCGGCCGTGGCAGTATCGGACAGCCCTGGTTCTTTGAGGAGGTGAAGCACTTCCTGAACACTGGTGAGCATCTCCCCAAACACACCTTCCACTGGTACCTCGCTCTACTGAAGGAGCAGATACTGCAGAGCGTGGAGCGGATAGACGAGCACCGGGGTATCCTGCACAATCGCCGCCATCTGGCATCCACACCGCTGTTCAAGGGTATTCCCGATTTCAAAGCCACCCGCATTGCCATGCTCAGGGCCGACACGCTGGAGGAGCTCTTCGACATCATGGATGCGATCCCGGAGAAGTTTGATGTGGCGTAAATTTCTCAGATAAAAGAGCCTCTGTTGTTAAACATATGTAGACTTTGGTAGTCTCAATAAAAAAGTTAATTTTATTATGAAAAAGAGTTTATTATTAATCGTTTTTTCGGGTGTGATCACAATGTTGTCGGCACAGCAACCATCGATCATAGAGAGAGTGCTGGAAAACAGTGCAAAAGATAAAGTGTCCACCATGCAGGAGCTTATTGGCTTTGATGATCAAAAAGCAGAACACCTCATGCTGATTGAGACCGAGTTTCTATTAAATGTAAACAAAGTTGAACATTGCTTTTTGTGCAATAAACGTAAGCGAATTGAGAAATTGAAAAATAAACGGGATGAAGCATTGCAGGCAGTTTTATTACGTGATGAGTACCTCAAATACCAATCCGTCGATAATGAGCTTTTAAATAAGAACAACCGATTGTGGTTGGGAATTGAATAAAAGGTTCTGTGAGTTTTTTAGTTTATTGTTCGCTTGGAATTAACTTTGGATTATCAATAATCACTGAACTTCTAAACACCTCTTCCATAGGCGAATATAAATTTGTCTCTCTTAATTGTACATTATTGAAACTACGAGTAGTTGTTGTATAAGGTTTTCCGGTAATCAAAGATAATGCCTTTGCGAAAAGGTAATCATTTATATCACCAATTGGTTTCCATGTCACCGTATTTCTTTCCTGTGTTGTAATAGGATGGTCCGGTATAAGCCCGTTTGTTGCAATAAAATCCTTGTTGTTTTTATCTGTATACCTTCCTACAATTGGTTGCATGCCCCAATTCTTCAGCATACTTTTATCCTCACTTGACAGGCTTGATTCATCATATACGCTTTGAACTCTACCATTATAATCATTATATGGATGAATTGTCCATGAAGCAGTATATTTACCGCTAGTTTTCTCACCTATATGTTCAATCTGCATATAAGGCTCTAAACAGAAGGTTACAAGTTCTGATGCCGATGCTGAGCTTTCAGTAGCGATTACATACAATTTATTGAGGTTTAAATTCGCTGTAAGGGGGTTCGTGAACTTGTCATTGTAATATCCAAGATAATCCTTTCTGTCCCAGTTGTTATTATCATATGCATTGTTCACAAAATCATTATAACTCATTATCGAAAAAACTTCCTTATTCCGTACAGCTGATTCCGGAGCAATTAAGGAAGCCAGATAATTAGCAGCAGAGATACCGCCACCCGGATTGTACCTCAGGTCCAGTACCAAATCTGTGATGCCGGCTGATTTGAATTCAGAAAAAGCTTTGTGGAGACTGTCATTATAATTTTCGATGAATTGAGTATAAAAAAGATAACCGATTTTTTTCCCTTCAATTTCATACACCTTTGAATATAGCACCGGATTGGTTTTAATAGCTGCGGGGGTAACCTCAACCTCCCTTGGATTTTCCCAGTTTTGGTCCAGGATCTCAAAGGTTGTCGTTGTGTTTGCACCATACATTGTTCCGTATGTATCAATAGTGATGCGTTGACCATTGATTTTGTAGATGATCTCACCTCTCTTCAATCCTGCTGTCTCAGCCGGCGTGTTGGGGTAAACATAACGGATAAATCCAATTATATAATTGCTAGTCTGACTCTCGAATAAGGGATATGGTTGAAAGCCAAAAGCATCTGTTGATTCTCCCTCAAAACCGGATATCAATGAATTAACATCATCGGTAATCCATGACCAACCGTTTTCTGTGTCAATTTCGTTTAATATGCTATAAAAATATTCCTCCGGGTCATTATCTTCCTCTGTTGGTTTCTTATTAACTACATCATTGCTCCAAAGATAAAACAATGACATACCATCATATACGAATTGAGTGACAATATTAACCTCGTCGCCTGTCACCGGCGGCTCATTGCTGATTTCCGCCTTGCCGGAGGTGTCTGCATCTGCCCTGTAGAGGTAGGTGCCATCCTCCAGTTCGGCTGTGGCTGAGGGGGGTGTAGTGTTCTGGTTGAGGGTTGCCTTCACCGTTTCTGTTTGCTTGTTGCTGTAGGTCAGGATGAAAGACTGTGAATATGCGCTGTATACGGCTGATACAAGGGTCCTTTTGTCTTTAACCACGGGATCATCCTTGTCACAGGATGTGGATAGGGAAAAAAGTATCGTTAGCGTGAGAAGATAGAATAATATTTTTTTCATAAAATTGAATATAATGAGATTGAAACGTAAATATATGACTGTGAAAGTAGCAAAGAA
>JADKLW010000760.1_pt1 | contig 11026 bp, 2 predicted proteins | sample 8641881 | NCBI WGS metagenome assembly JADKLW01 (sample SAMN16272185, study PRJNA661076) | feces metagenome | isolation source: fecal sample from diarrhoea affected cattle B | host: Bos taurus | place: South Africa: Lokaleng Village, Mahikeng | collected 2019-09
ACCGCCACCACGCCGTCTACACCCACGGCAGCATCCCCTACTACAAGACCTACCCCGGGATGTACGTCCCGCGGCCGCTCGGCATACGGATGGCCGAAACGGACCGTAGCGTCGAGGAGATCGCCAGCGAGATCCTCGCGCTCACCAAGCTCAATTGGAACCGCGCGCGCCTCGATGCCCGCAAGCCCATCACCTTGCTGACGGCACGCCGCGTCGGCGAAGTGCTGCGACACGTCCCCGACAACGTCTCCCCCGCCGCCCGCTACGCCTACTACATGTAGACATATCGTCACACCGGCACCACCACCGGCTGTCGAGGTTGTCGACGTCACGACGCTGCTTGCCGCGGCTGGTCGGGTAGACCGGATCGTTCGGCCCGGTGAAGCGCGAGCGCTCGCGTTTGACCGCAAGCGAGTGCTGATCGTCCTCGTTGGCGGCGACAAGCACAAGCGATGGAACGATTGGTATCGCGACGCAATCCCCCAGGCCGACGACCTACTCGACACCCACTTGACCGAAGAGATCCCATGAGCATCAGCCACGACGAGCTGCTGAAGCGGCTCAACGTCACCCCTGAAGACCGCGCCGCAATCGACCAGGAAAAGACGGCCATCGGCGCACGGCACGCCGCCTACGCCCAGACCCTCGCCGAGCTGCGCAAGGCCCGCAACCTGACCCAGGTGACGCTCGCCGAAGCCCCTCGACACCACCCAGGGCGAGGTCTCACGCGTCGAGCGTCAATCCGACCTCTACCTCTCTACGCTCTCCCGGTTCGTGGAAGCGATGGGTGGCGAGCTCGAGCTGTCCGTCCGGTTCCCCGACAGCGCCGAGCGCGTCCCGATCGCCATTGGCGACATCGAGCAGGCTCCCGCCTAGCCGCGAACCTGCCAGCTACACGCTCGCCACGTCGCGGCGTCGGGTCAGCTTCCGCCCCGGGCACAGACCGACAAGCTCTGCAGCGCCTTCGTCGACCCAAACCAGGAGCGGGTTCGCAGGCACATCTCGCGCAAAGTGCCTGAAGAATCAGGCCTCGCCGGATGACCGACATCCTGGGCGATTCTCGGCGATTCTGGCACTCGCGGCGAAAAGTGCCTGGCGGAAAGCCTCTAGCCCCGGGCTGAAGAACCTCTCCGCGCCAAAGCGAATGCCATGCCTTTCCGGCAAAGCATAGGATGGCACCGTGCTCCGCTCGTCCCAAATAAGCTGGCCCAGGTCACGCGTGTTTATCGACCGAAGGACGTGCCTTGCCGGCCGTTGCTGACCTGCTCCCCGAGCGCACTCCAACCCAAGGGGAGCTTGTTCAGGTCCGCTCGCGCCGCTGGCTCGTCGAGGAGGTCCAGCCACTCGGCGACGGCAAGTCCGTCGTCGATCTCGCATGCGCCGACGACGACGCACAGGGCGAGGAGATCCGGGTCCTCTGGGAGTATGAGATCGACCGCCGCATCCTCGAAGAAGAAGGCTGGGCGGACCTGGCGTCACGCGGCTTTGACGAACCCCGGCAGTTCGCGGCCTTCCTGAACACGCTTCGTTGGAATACGGTCACCGCGACCGACCCCAACCTTTTCCAGGCGCCATTTCGCGCGGGCATTACGATCGATGCCTATCAGATGGAGCCGCTGCGCAAGGCGCTGCGGCTCCCGCGCGTGAACCTATTCATCGCCGACGACACCGGCCTCGGCAAGACGATCGAGGCAGGACTGATCGCGCGTGAACTGCTGCTACGCAAGAAGGCCAAGACGATCGTCGTAGCCGCTCCGCCGTCGGTGCTGGAGCAGTGGAAGGCCGAACTTGAGGAACGTTTCGGCCTCGTGTTCGAGGTGCTCGACCGCCGGTACTTCGCTGAGGTTCGTCGCGAGCGCGGCTTTGGAATCAACCCGTGGGAGACGCACAGTCGCTTCCTCGTGTCCCACAACCTCCTCACCGACCCGACCTACGCCGATCCGATGCGTGCTTGGCTCGGCCATCTGAAAGCGGGCAGCCTGCTCATCCTCGACGAGGCGCACCACGCGGCCCCGTCGAGCGGCGGCCGCTACGGAATCGAGACAAAGTTCACCCGCGCCGTCCGCGATCTCGGCGCCCGCTTCGAGCATCGTCTCTTCCTCTCGGCGACGCCACACAACGGCCATTCCAACAGCTTCTCGACACTGCTTGAGCTGCTGGATCCGACGCGCTTTACCCGCGGGGTGAAGGTTCGTGGCAAGAAAGCGCTGGAGGACGTCATGATCCGCAGACTCAAGGAGGACATCCGCGCGATTCAGGGTGGTTTCCCGCGGCGCGAGGTCGTCCGCGTGAAGGTGAGTGGCCTTCCTGTCGACGCCCCCGAGCTCGTGCTGTCGAACCTCCTGGACGAATACCGGACTGCACGCGAGGAACGCTTCGCCGACGAGTCCACCCGCACCCAGGCGTCGGCCGGTCTGCTCGTCGTCGGGCTGCAGCAGCGCTTGCTCTCCTCGATCGAAGCATTCGTTCGGAGCCTAGAGACGCACCGTAAGACCATCGAGCGCCAGTGGGCGCAGGCCGAGGCCAGTGCCGAGCAGGGGCTGACCGAGGCACAGGCTGAGCAGCTCCTGCTGCACGCGCCCAGCTCGGACGACGAGGAGACGGGCCAAACCGACGACGACCTTGAAGAGCTGGACCGCAAGGCGTTCGAGGTCGTTACCGACGCGGCCGAAGCCACGACCAAGCGCACAGCCGAGACAACCGCTCAGCGCGAGCGCGAGCGGAGCCTCCTCGATCAGATGCAGGAGATCGCGACCAAGGCGCGCCACCAGCCCGACGGCAAGGACCGCGCCCTGATCGACTGGATCCGCGAGCACATGTGCTCCGACCTCCCGGAGTACGGCAAGGCGGCGAAAGGGCCGGCGCCCCAATGGAACGACCGCCGCGTCCTCATCTTCACCGAGAGCCGTGAGGGCACAAAGCGTCACCTCGTCGAGATTCTCGGCCGGGCCATCGCCCACACCGACGACGCCGACGAGCGCATCGCGGTCATCACCGGTATGACCAGCGGCGAAGCCCGCAAGGAGATCCAGCGCCGCTTCAACACCGCCCCAGCCGAGGATCCGCTGCGCATCCTCATCGCCACAGATGCCGCCCGCGAGGGCCTGAACTTCCAGGCTCATTGCGCCGACCTATTCCACTTCGACCTGCCCTGGAACCCAGGCCGTATCGAGCAGCGCAACGGCCGCATCGACCGAAAGCTCCAGCCTGCCGAGGCCGTACGCTGCCACTACTTCGTCCTGTCGCAGCGCCCCGAGGACCGCGTCCTCGACGTTCTCGTCAAGAAGACCGAGACGATCAAGCGCGAGCTGGGCAGCCTCTCGAAGGTCATCGACGACGATATTGAGCGCCAGCTCAGCCGCGGCATTCGCCACGCCGACGCCGACAACATGGCAATCGAAATCGAGGCCGCCGACCTCGACGCTGCTCGCAAGCAAGTCGCCGACGAGGAACTTGAGCAGGCCCGCGAGCGCCAGGATGAACTGCAGGCACAGATCGATCGGTGCCGCACCCTGCTCGAAGGCTCCCGGCGCTGGGTCGGCTTTGACCCGGAGCCGTTTCGCAACGCACTGGACTGCGCGCTGGAGCTGCTCCGTGCCGATCCGCTCGCCGAAGCCGAGGACGAGCACGGCCGACCCGCATGGACGTTCCCGGCGCTCGATCAGCGCGCTGCGACAGACCCGAGTTGGGCGGCGACCCTGGACACGCTCCGGGCCCCGCGCAAGACTGGCGACAAGCTCGCCGACTGGCGCCGCGACGCACCGATCCGGCCGGTGGTCTTCGAGGATGCAGGTGTCCTCACGGACGAGACTGTTCACCTGCATCTGGAGCAGCGGGTCGTGCAGCGCCTCCTCTCTCGCTTTCGCGCTCAGGGCTTCATCTACGACGATCTCTCTCGCGCGGCGCTGGCGCAGGTGCGCGACTCGATCCCGCGCGTCGTCCTGCTCGGGCGGCTGTCGCTCTATGGCACTCGGGCGGAACGGCTGCACGAGGAGTTGGTGCCAGTGGCCGCCCGCTGGGTCGACCCGGAACAACGCGACGGACCGCTCTCCGCATATGCTAAGGACGCGACCGCGAGCACGATGAAGCTTCTAGACGAAGCGCTTGGCGACCATGCGCTGCGGCAGCCCAGCGACGCCATCGGCCGCAAGCTTCTGACCGGTGCCAGCCGTGACGTCGATGAGCTGCTTCCCCAGCTCCACGCGCGGGCGACTGAGCTTGCCCAGGACGCTATCGCCAAGCTCACTGCCCGCGGCGAGCGCGAGGCGAAGGACCTCCACGACACGCTTGTCCGCCAGCGCGACCGTGTCCGGCAGGAACGGGAACGCCATCAGGGCGAATACGACCAGCTCACCCTCGGCTACGCCGCCGACGAGCGCCGCCAACTGGAGCAGAACATGAAGTCGTGGGAGCGCCGTCTCGTCGAGTTCGACGAGCAGCTCCAAAGCGAGCCCCGGCGCCTCGCAAACTTCTACGTCGTGAAGGCCACCCGCGTCGAGCCAGTCGGCCTCGTCTACCTCTGGCCGGACACGAACTGAGCATGGCGAGACTTGACCCGGAAGTTCTCGCGCACCTGGAATGGCTCGGCTTCGTCCAGCCGATCGGCCTCGTTGTGTCCGCTCCGGCACTCGTCCGGGCCGGGGCCATCCTCGACCGTCTGGACGCCGCCGGCCAGGAGCTGCTGCGGACCGCGCTCGACCCCGAGGCCCCCGAAGACCAGCCGGCCATCGTCGACTTCGAGCAATTCGCGCGGGACGTCCTCGGCTGGCAGTTCTCACCGAAGGGCTACGCCGGCACGAAGGACAACCCGGTCCCGAACGAGTTGTACGTCCCACTACCGGACTACGACGACGCGCTCGTGCCGGACTTCGCGGTGCGTGAGCTGAACCCCGCCGACGGCGCTCCCGGGTGGCAGCTCCTCGTCACCGTCCTGCCGACGGGAACAGATTTCGATGCCGTCCCAAGGGGCAGCGACACGCTGGAAGCGTCGCCACACGGCCGGATGGAACGCCTGCTCCGCGAGACCGGCGTCCCGGCCGGTCTCATCTGCAACAGCGGCGCCCTGCGGCTCATCTCGGCGCCGCGTGGCGAGAGCTCCGGCTGGCTTCAGTTCAACGTCGCCGCGATGGTCCAGACGGCGGGGCGCCCGATCTGCACGGCGATGCGGCTGCTGCTCTGCCAGCAACGGCTGCTCACGCTCCCGAAGCAGAAGCGGCTGGCCGCGCTCCTGGACGACAGCCGCAAGTTCCAAAACGAGGTGAGCGAGAAGCTCGCCGAGCAGGTCCTCCATGCGCTCTACGAGCTGCTGCGCGGCGTTCAGGCGGCGCACGACGCCTCGGACGGCACGTTGCTGCGCGACCCGCACGACCGCGATCCGGACGAGGTCTACCACGGCCTGCTCACCGTCATCCTCCGTCTTGTCTTCCTCCTCTACGCGGAGGAACGGGACATGCTCCCAACCGAGGACGAGACCTTTGCGCAGCACTACTCACTCGCCGGGCTCTTCGCGCGGCTGCGCGACCACGCCGCGCACTTCCCCGACACGATGGACCAGCGCTATGGCGCGTGGGCGCAGCTGCTCGTGCTGTTCCGGATGGTCCACGACGGAGCCAGCGCTGGGCGGGTGAAGCTCCCGGCCCGTCACGGCGGGCTGTTCGACCCCGACCGTTACGCCTTCCTCGAAGGGCGTCCGGCGGTCGGCGGCCGCCAGAAGGGCGAACGAATCGAACCGCCGCGAGTGCCGGACGGCACGGTCTTCCGCGCGCTGGAGAAGCTCCTCGTGCTCGACGGCGAGCGGCTCTCCTACCGGGCCCTCGATGTCGAGCAGATCGGCTCCGTCTACCAGACGATGATGGGCTTCCGGCTGGAGACGGCGACCGGCCGCTCACTAGCAGTCAAGGCGAGCAAGCGACTCGGGGCTCCGACGACGATCGACCTCGACGAGCTTGTCGAGGTGGACGCCGGCAAACGGGAGAAGTGGATCAAGGACACGGCCGACCGTGACCTGCCGGCGAAGGTCAAGACCGCCGTCAAGGGGGCCACATCGATCGAGGAGCTGCACAGCGCGCTCGCGCCGGTGATGGACCGCAATGCCAGCCCCGACCTCCTCCCGGCTGGTGCGATGGTCCTGCAGCCCAGCGACGAGCGCCGCAAGTCGGGCTCGCACTACACCCCGCGGGCGCTTACCGAGCCGATCGTACGGACGACGCTCAAGCCGCTGCTCGAGGCGCTCCGCATCGACGGCAAGCCACCTACGCCCGAGCAGATCCTCGATCTGAAGATCTGTGACCCGGCGATGGGCTCCGCCGCGTTCCTCGTCGAGGCCTGCCGCCAGCTGGGCGACGAGCTGATCGCGTCGTGGTCGATCCACGGAGGCCATCCCGAGATTCCCGCCGATGAGGACGATGTCGTCTTCGCCCGCCGCCTCGTCGCGCAGCGTTGCCTCTACGGCGTGGATCGCAACCCGGTCGCCGTCGACCTCGCGAAGATGTCGCTGTGGCTTGCGACGCTCGCCCGCGAGCACGCGCTGACCTTCCTCGACCACGCACTACGTAGCGGCGACGCGCTGGTCGGCATGAGCCGCCGCCAGATCCAGGCCTTTCACTGGGACGACACCGCGCCGCCGCTGGCGCCGGTGCAGATCAAGCAACACCTCGACCGCGTCGCCGAGCTGCGTCAGGAGATTCGTGAGGCCAACGAAGACGTATCCGACTTCCAGTTGCGCGACATGTGGGACGAGGCCCAGCACGAGCTAGAGCGGGTCCGCCTCTACGGCGATCTCGCGATCTTCGCGTTCTTCAGCGGCGACAAGAAGAAGGCCCGCGAGGCAAAGCGCGCAGAATATCTCGGCGACGTCACCGTAGGTGATATCGGGCGCTTCCGCGGCGTCCTCGACGAGGCCCGCCACGCTAGCCCTCCACTCGCGCCCTTTCACTGGGTCATCGAGTTCCCCGAGGTGTTCCAGCGCGAGAATCCGGGGTTCGACGCGTTTGTCGGCAACCCGCCGTTCGCTGGCAAGAACACGCTCATCGCAGGCAGCCCGGCCGGCATCCTCGACTGGCTCAAGCACATCCACGAGGGCACGCACGGCAACGCCGATCTCGTCGCGCACTTCTTCCGGCGAGCCTTCGGGCTGCTGCGCCGGGGCGGCACGTTCGGGCTCATCGCGACGAAAACGATTCGTCAAGGCGACACGCGCTCGACCGGCCTGCGCTGGATCTGCACCCACGGCGGCGAGATCTACGAGGCGCGGCGGCGAGTGAAGTGGCCAGGGACGCAGGCGGCCGTCGTCGTGGCGGTCGTTCACGTCACGAAGGGCGCGTGGGCTCGGCCGCCGCTGCTCGATGGTCGCGAGGTCGAGACGATCACAGCCTTCCTTTTCCACGCAGGGGGCGATCACGATCCCAAGCGGCTCGTGGCGAATGCCGGAAAGAGCTTCGTGGGAAGCTATTTGCTCGGCAAAGGGTTCACCTTTGACGACACCGACAAGCAGGGCGCCGCAAGTCCAACCGACGAGATACGTCGGCTCGTGGCTGAGCGCGCCGAGAACGCCGAGGTCATCTTTCCGCTCATCGGCGGTGACGAAGTCAACGACAGTCCCACGCAGTCGCCGCACCGGTATGCAATCGACTTCTTCGACCGAAGCGAAGACGCATGCCGGTCTCGCTGGCCCGAACTGATGGCAATCCTCGAAGAGAAAGTCAAGCCTGAGCGAGACAAACAAAAAAGACCCGCGCTTCGGGAGAGATGGTGGCAATACGCCGAAAAGCGCCCCGGACTTGTCGCCGCGATCTCCAACCTCGATCGTGTGTTGGTTTGCGCGGGCGGAACCAGTGCGACGAAGTACCTGAGCTATGTGTTTGCCGAGACAGGTGTGCTCTTCTCTCAAACCCTGTGCGTGTTCCCCCTCACAAGCCACGCTGCTTTCTGTGCGATGCACTCGCGGCCTCATGATCTTTGGGCACGGTTCTTCGGGTCATCATTGGAGGATCGACTTCGGTACACCCCGTCCGATTGCTTCGAGACTTTCCCCTTCCCGCAAGACTGGGAAGACGACAACGAACTCGAAACTGCCGGCACCGAGTATCACGACCACCGGGCAGCGCTGATGGTCGCAAACGACGAAGGCCTCACCACGACCTACAACCGTTTCCACGACCCCGAGGAATCTGGCACGGAAATCATCAAACTCCGCGAACTCCACGAGGCCATGGACCGAGCCGTCCTGGACGCCTATGGCTGGACCGACATCCCAACCAACTGCGAGTTCCTTCTTGACTATGAGGAAGACGAGGCGTCGAACCGCCGCAAGAAGCCCTACCGCTACCGCTGGCCCGACGAGATACACGACGAGGTGCTTGCCCGCCTCCTCGCGCTGAATGCGACACGGGCCGCCGAAGAGCAGCGCTCCGGCGCTGCGGCCGCCATCCCGCACACGAAGCCGTCGGCCAAGGTCCGCCGACTCGCAAACGAACCACCGAGCCTCTTCTAGCCCATGCCCGACGCCGCCAACAGCCCGCCCCCGCTCACGCCGGTCGAGATCCGCCAACGACTCGTCGAGACGCTCGAGCTCGATCTCATCGGCCCTCGGCCTGGGCATGAGTTGGAGCAGGAGAAGCTCCACCGTCGCAACCGACCGTCGAACTGGTACCTCACCGGGTTCCTCATCCCCGTCACCACCGAGGAGGGGCAGGCCGCCGACCTCGAAGCCGACGACGACTTCGATGCCGTCGACGAGGGCAGCGGTGATGAGACCGCCGAGGACCGCGTTGCGGCGAAGAAGGCGTACTTCCCGTCGTCGATCGGCCTCTCCGCGCTCGTGTCCGCCGACGCGGCCGAGTTGACCGTCACGGTGTGCTGGGGCGACTACCAGCTCGCCGAGCACACGCCCGAGCCCGTGGAGAGCGAGGCCAAGCCGATCCCCGTCTGGCAGCGCACGCCTCACGAGGGGAAAGTCACCGTGTCGCTCGGCGGCGCGCCCGGCGTCCTGATCGAGCGCGACGTCCCAAGCTCGGGCGGCCTACAGGTGCATGCGCTGGAGCGCCCGGTGCCCACCGACGATCACGATGAGCTGCCAGATGGCACGCGCTCCGTGTCGCTGTTCCTCGTCAACCGCCGAAAGCCGGACGCGAAAACGCCCGACCAGGCTTACGCGTTCCAGCCAATCATCGAGGTCCAGTGCGACCCGCCGTTCGTCCCGCGCCCGGACCTGCGCGGCGCGACCGCGGGCGACTGGGATGAGCTGGTCAACGACCTCCACTACGCGGACACCCCCGAATATGCGACCGGGCACGGGATCGCCGCAGACTGGGAACTCGTCGACGGGCAGTGCCGGAGGCTCTGGACCGCGTGGCTGCCGAAGGCCGAAGTCGAAAAGACGACGACCGCGAAGATCGACGGCGTCGAGTTGTCGATGGCCGCACTGGGGACGCTGACTGATAGCGACGCCGTGCGGTCGGCACTCGCGCCGCTCGCCGCGCACTACCGGGACTGGATCACGGTGCAGGAAGCGCACGTCGCTGGGCTTCCCGAGAAGCGTCAGCAGACGGCGCAGCTCATGCTGCACCACGCGCACTTGGCGGCAGACCGCATTGAGGCAGGCGTCGAGGCGCTTGCCGGCGACGCCGAGGCACTGGACGCGTTCCGCGTCGCCAATCGCGCGGTGAGCGCGGCGATCGCCAGGAGGCTCCCGATCGCCTCGCCGACGTGGCGGCCGTTCCAGCTCGCCTTCATCCTGCTGAACCTGCCGGGCATCGCTGACCCGCATGACGACAACCGCGAGACCGTCGACCTGCTGTTCTTCCCGACCGGCGGCGGTAAGACCGAGGCGTACCTCGGCCTGGCGGCCTTCACCATCGTCCTGCGGCGGCTGCGCCACCCCGGCGCGGACGGCATGGCGGGCGGCGGCGTGAGCGTCGTCATGCGCTACACGCTGCGGCTGCTGACACTTGATCAGCTCTCCCGCGCCGCGGGGCTGGTCTGCGCGCTGGAGCTCGAGCGCGAGCAGGCGACGGACAGATACGGCACGTGGCCGTTTGAGATTGGGCTGTGGGTCGGCAAGGCCGGAACCCCGAACATCATGGGCCGCAAGGGCGACGGCCGCAACGGCACCGCCCGCACGAAGACCCGCCAGTTCAAGAACAATCCGACGGGCAAGCCGATCCCGGTGCCTATCGAGGAGTGCCCCTGGTGCCAGACTCCATTCTCGGCGGACTCCTTCACCCTGCTCCCGGACGACGACAACCCGGACGAGTTGCGGATCGTTTGCACCAACTTCGACTGCGACTTCATCGGCGACCGTCCGCTGCCGATCGTCGCGGTCGACGACTCGATCTACCGGCGCCTGCCAGCTTTCCTCATCGCGACGGTTGACAAGTTCGCGACGCTGCCGTGGATTGCCGAATCCGGCGTGATGCTCGGGGGTGCCACGCGACACGCGCCGAGCAAGGGCTTCGCCGGCCCGGGTGAACGACAGGCCGGTTGGGGCGCCGCACTTCCTTCTCCGCTGCCTGCGCCCGACCTCGTCATCCAGGACGAGCTGCACCTCATCTCCGGTCCGCTCGGCACGATGGCCGGCCTCTACGAGACCGCCGTCGATGCCCTGACCCTCCAGCACGCTGCCGTCGAGGGAGTCCGTCCGAAGATCGTCGCCTCGACCGCGACCGTGCGCCGCGCGGCGGATCAGGTGCAAGCGCTCTTTGGCCGTGGATCGACGCAGGTGTTCCCGCCGCCGGGGCCGGATCGCCGCGACTCGTTCTTCGCGAAGACCGTCATGACCGATGTGGCGCCCGCCCGTCAGTACGTCGGGATCGCTTCGCAGGGCCGCAATCCGAAGGTTGCGATGCGCCGGGTATGGCTCGCGCTGATGAGCGCCTCGGAGAAGCTCTACCGCGACCACGGCGGTCACACGAACCCCGACAACCCAGTCGACCCGTACATGACCGTCCTCGGATACTTCAACGCGCTACGCGAGCTCGGCGGCGCCCGCCGGATCCTCGAGGAGGAGGTCCAGAACACGCTCAAGGAC
>JADKLW010000761.1_pt1 | contig 11005 bp, 14 predicted proteins | sample 8641881 | NCBI WGS metagenome assembly JADKLW01 (sample SAMN16272185, study PRJNA661076) | feces metagenome | isolation source: fecal sample from diarrhoea affected cattle B | host: Bos taurus | place: South Africa: Lokaleng Village, Mahikeng | collected 2019-09
GGGATGTCTTCGGTATCGCCGGCAATGTAGATGCGTAGCCCGTCGATGGTGAGGATATAGCCGTTGTCGCGGTGGCGGGGGTGGTACTGCTCCCGTCCCGGGGTGGTGTTGTATGCGGGGACGGCATCCAGGGTGATCGCATCGGTCAGCTGCAGCCGTTCACCATTGCTGATCTCTTCACCCTTATTCAGTATTTCTCGTGAGGAGGGGTTGAGTATCAACCGCGTATTATCTTTTGTCAGCGCATCAATCGCCTTGGCATCGAGGTGGTCGCCATGCTCATGGGTCACCAGGATGAGATCGGCTTTTGCGAAGGTACTGTAGTCGGCAAACATGGTCACCGGGTCCAACTGTATCTGCTGACCCTCGTAGGTGAGCATCAGTGATCCATGCTTGATGAAGGTGATGGTCAGCTCCTTGTCACTGTCGGTGCGGAAAGTGTCTTTTTCGTAGTCACCTGCCATCAGTAGATGAGTAAATAATAGCGCCATTGTAAGTAATAAAATTGTTGATTTCATTGTGCTTGATTTTAAATTGATAAACTGGTCTCTGTTATTGAAAAACAAGGAACAACCTCATCTTGTTCAGGATGAAACGAAAACAACATTAATGAGCTCCGGGATGCCGGTTCATTGATGTCGGGGTGCTGCATCGCAAAGGTCCGGAGTGCTGCTTCACTGATGTCGGGAATGCTGCTTTATTGATGTCGGGGATGCTGCTTCACAAAGGTCGGGAATGCTGCTTCACAAAGACCGGAATGCTGCTACATTGTGTGGAGAAGAGCATTTTATTCTGAGCCTACAGGAAAATTATTTCATTTTCATGGCGCGCAGCATCTCCCGTTTTCCCGGGGGACCGGGCAGGCGCTCCACGGTGAAGCCGGCGGACTGGATCATCCGCCGCACCGCTCCCTTGGCACAGTAGGTGGTGAGGAGGGCTTGGTCACGGCTTAAGTTGAAAAGTGAGTTGAAGATCTCCTGCCTCCACATCTCCGGCTGTTTCTCCGGGGCAAAGGCATCGTAGAAGATCAGATCAACCTCCTCGTCAGGCGGAGTAGCCGGAAGGTCACGCAGATCCATTTTCATTTTTTTCAACCAGAAGAGGGGTGTTATCTGCACCCACTCCTCCCATACGGCAGTGTGAAGTATTTCGAAGACGTCTCTCCGTGAGGGATCGATGATATCGCTGAAATTGAGCATTGTCGCGTTTGAGACAGAGACGGGATAGAGCTCGAGGGTGGTGTAATGAATCTTCTTCTGCTGTTTCTCCGCCTCGAGCAGTGTGAGGAAAGCATTCAGCCCGGTGCCGAAGCCTATCTCCAGCAGATTGATTTCAGTGCGGTTACAATGCCGCAGCCCGGCATCGATGTAGACGTGCAACGACTCCTGTATGGCACCATGTGTGGAGTGGTAATGCTCATCCAGCTCCGGCACATAGAGTGTATGTGACCCGTCTTCGGTTGTTTGAATAATGGTTTTCATAAATATCTTGAACAAACAAAAATAGGAAATCTTTGTTTACTATTTCCACCAACAGGCTAAAATTCGTACTTTTGTCACTCAATAAGATCCAATGAAAAAATATCTCTCCATTCTTTCTCTCTCTCTTCTCCTGCTCGCATGCAACTCAGCGACGAAAAACAAAGACGCTGCCCGGGAGAGAGTGGTGACAGTGACTATAGAGCCGCAACGCTTCTTCCTGGAGCAGCTTGCGGGTGATGCATACACCATCAACACGCTGGTGCCTCCCGGAACGAGCCCCGAGACCTATGAACCATCACCATCGGTGATGATCGAGATGGGGAAGAGCGATATCTACTTCAGAGTGGGAGAGCTGGGGTTCGAGAAGGTGTGGAGTGCCAGGCTGGAGCAGAACAATCCGGATGTCGCCATCGTCGACTGTTCAACGGGGATTGACCTGATGGAGGGTGATCAGCATAGCCATGATCATTCGGATCATGCGGGACGCGATCATGCTGAAGGTGCGTTGGATCCCCATGTGTGGTCATCACCCGTGGCAATGAGCGTCTTCACGAAAAATATGCTTGAAGCGCTGGTAAAAGCGGATCCCGGCAATGAGCCGCTTTATCGTTCCAATTACGAAATGCTCTCGCAAAGGATCAACGCCACCGACAGCACTATCAGAGCGTTGCTGCAGGATGCTTCGACCGATGCTTTCATTATTTTTCATCCCGCGCTGGGTTATTTTGCCCGTGATTACGGGTTGCATCAATACAGCATCGAGTTTGAAGGGAAGAACCCTTCACCCTCCCAGATCAGGAAGCTGGTAGACCTCGCCAGGAAAGAGAAGATCAATACTGTCTTTATTCAACGCGGTTTCGATGCAAAGAATGCGAAGGTGATAGCAGAAGAGATCGACGCCGAGTTGTTTGAGATTGACCCGATGACCTATAAGTGGGATGAGGAGTTAATTAAAATCGCAACAATTTTATCACGCCATTAGGATGAAAAAGCTGATTGAGATAGCGAACCTGAATGTAGGGTACGAGCACAAGCCCAATGTGCTGAAGGATGTCTCCCTCACCATCTACAGTGATGATTTCCTGGGTGTGATTGGTCCCAACGGCGGAGGGAAGACCACCCTCTTAAGATCGATCCTGGGACTCATCAAGCCCGAGTCCGGGGTGATCACCTTTTACGAGAAGGAGCAGCCTGTCTCCTCCATCAACATTGGCTATCTGCCCCAGATCAACCAGATTGACAAAAAATTCCCCATCTCCGTGTCGGAGGTGATCCTGTCGGGACTCACGCTCCAAAGGCAGCTTTTCAGGCGATATTCGGCAGAGGATAAGTGGAAGGTGAGAGAGGTGGCTGAACGGCTCGGCATCACCAACCTGTTGCCACGGGCCATCGGTGAGCTGTCGGGTGGACAGTTGCAGCGTGTGCTGTTGGGGAGAGCCATTATCGACAACCCCAGGCTGATCATTCTGGATGAGCCAAGCACCTACGTGGACAAGCGTTTCGAAACCAACTTCTATAAGCTGCTGGGTGATATCAACAAAGAGATTGCCATCATGCTGGTATCACACGATGTGGGTACCATCATCTCACTGGTGAAGAATGTCGCCTGCGTGAACCAGGGACTGCACTACCATTCGGGCACTAACGTGACGCAGGAGTGGCTCACCTCAGCCTATGCATCATGCCCCATTGAGATCCTGGGTCACGGATCGCTTCCACACCGTGTACTGATGCAGCATGATCATCTGCAGCATGATCATCTGGAAAATGAGCCTCATAACCACGACTAGCAAATGGGAGATACACTCTTGATTATTGTTGCAGTACTGTTACTGGTTGTGGGAGCAATTGGCACAGTGGCCCCTATCCTGCCGGGTGTACCTATGAGCTGGGGTGGTTTGCTGATGCTGAAGTTCATCCCCTCCACACAGGATGATATCTCCTGGCTGACCATTGTCATCCTTGGAATAGTTGCTGTTGTGATCACTGTGCTCGATAATATCCTTCCCGTGTGGGGCACCAAAAAAATGGGAGGTAACAAGAGAGTGGTTTGGGGGGCAACCATCGGCCTGCTGTTTGGCTTCTTCCTGGGACCGTGGGGCATTATCTTCGGGCCCTTTGTTGGTGCCTTCGCCGGAGGACTCCTTTCGGGAACAAAGTTCCTCCATGCTGCAAAGCATGCCACCGGAGCCTTTCTTGGTTATATTACGGGGTTGGTGCTCAAGCTGATAACCGTGGGTCTGATCATCTTCTTTTTTGTGTGGGCGGTGTTGTGATGACCGTTCAGGAAGTAGAACAGCATGACTGCTTGTGAATGGTTGATTTCTTATAGAAACCTGTGCTGTTCACCGGGCAGGGGCATACGGCAGGCCTCTCTTTTCCCGAACCACCTGTACCTGTTCCTTGCGACGAAGGCATACGCTGCATGTGTCACCCTCCGCGGGAGTGCGCTGAGTAGCCGGGAGATGCAGGTGTAGCCTTTCAGGTATGTAGAAATGCCAATCACGGCATCCATCCCTTCAAGCAATTCATCCTCATCGATAAAGATAAGCGCATTCAAATCGCTCTCCTCTCTTCCCAGTCGGGCCAATATCTCCTTCCCTTTCACGCTTTGCTGGGGTGTAAAACGAAAAAGACCCTCCTTGTCCCGTTTCAAAATGAAATTGACGGTGGCGTTGCAGAAGTTGCATACCCCGTCGAATAGAATGATTTTCAAAATTTTGCGTGATGAGGGTCTCACAAGATGTGACACCCTCAGTGGATAGGTTATTGCTGTTTAATCAGATATTCGGCGATCTGCACCGCGTTCAACGCTGCTCCCTTACGGATCTGGTCCGATACAGACCAGAAGCTCAGTCCCTTCTCGTTGGTCAGGTCCTTGCGAATACGCCCCACATAGACAGGATCTTTGCCGCTGAGGTCAAGCGGCATGGGGTATTCTTTCTTCTCCGGGTTGTCAATCACGACCACTCCCTCAGCCTTGCTGAACGCTTCACGTGCCTCCTCCAGTGACAGGGGACGTTCGGTCTCCAGCCAGATAGCTTCAGAGTGGGCGCGCATCACCGGTACCCTGACGCAGGTGGCACTCACCTCAATGTTGGAGTGCATGATCTTGCGCGTCTCGTGGTACATCTTCATCTCCTCCTTCGTGTAACCGTTGTCGGTGAAAACATCTACCTGGGGGATGAGATTGTAAGCCAGCTGATAGGCGAACCTGGAGACCGTGGGCTCCTCACCTTTAATCAACTGGTTGTGCTGTTCTTCCAGCTCCTGCATGGCGGCAGCACCTGCTCCCGATGCGGCCTGATAGGTGGCTACATGTACTTTCTTTATGTGGGTGATATCTTCAATCGCCTTGAGTGTTACCACCAGCTGTGCGGTGGTACAGTTGGGGTTGGCGATGATGTTGCGCGGGCGGTTCAATGCATCCTCCGCATTCACCTCCGGCACAACAAGAGGTACATCTTCATCCATGCGGAAAGCGCTGGAATTATCAATCATGATGGCTCCATGTTTGGTGATGGTGTCGGCAAACGCAACTGAGGTGCCACCGCCGGCCGAAACGAACGCGATGTCTACTCCCCTGAAGTCGTCGTTGTGCTGTAACTCCTTCACCGTGATCTGCCTGCCTTTGAATGTGTATGATGTTCCGGCACTTCTTGAAGAGCCGAATAAAACAAGTTCATCGAGGGGGAAGTTTCTCTCTTCCAGCACGCGGAGTAACTCCTGACCTACCGCTCCGCTGGTACCTACAATAGCTATTTTCATAATTTGCTTGTTACCGTTTGCGTAATTGATTTTTAAAAATGGAATCACAAAGGTATAAAAAAGAGAACAAATGCAACAAATTGAAACTGTTAAAGGGTAAGAATTTATCTTATTGCGATTTTTTTGGTGATCTCCCCAATTTTAATGATGTAATATCCCCGGGTCAGGGAGAGGGTGTACTCGTTGGTGCCTGCCTTTACCCGCCGGCTGAATACTTTCACACCCATGATATTATATATCTCCAGCAGATCATCCTTGGGTAGATTTTCGATGATGATCCTGCTCTCAATAACCTTTATCTTCGTCTTGTTCTCAGCCTCCTCCGTGACAATCTGCTTGTTGCCCTTCTGCGTGTTACCCTCCTGCGTGTAGGCCGGCAGGCCGGTAGAACAGAAAAGGAGTGTCATCAGCAGGATGGAGTAGATTTGCCTCATAGGTTGTTGTTTGCTTCACAAAGGTAGCACTTTTCCTTCATCGGCAAGTTCTGTATCCGGAAAAACTGCCACTGCCTCCTTTAAAAGTGTCTCCAGCTCGTTATAGCGGGAGGAGAAATGCCCTATAACCAGTTTCTTTACGCCGGCATCCCTGGCTATCTCTGCTGCCTGGCGGGCTGTGGAGTGATATGTCTCACCGGCACGGACCAGTTCACTCTCGGCAAACGTGGCTTCATGATATAGCAGATCCACCCCCTCAATATATGGGATGATCCCGGGAGCGTAGGCCGTATCGGAGCAGTAGGCATATCTCTTTGCCGGGTTGCCGGGAAGGGTGAGTATCTCATTGCGAATAACGGTGCCGTCTGATGTGATATAATCGGCTCCCTCTTTGATGTCACTAATCTGTCGCAGCGGTATCCTGTAGAAATCGATCATCTCCCTGATGATATGCCTGGGAGTCTCCTTCTCCTCGAAGAGAAAACCGTTGGTGGCGATGCGGTGCTTCAGCGGGAAGGAGGTTACCTTCATCGATCTGTTCTCGAACAGCAGCTCATCCCCGTCGGGATTCAGCGGGATGAGATTAATCCTGAATGAGATATATTTACCCAGATAACCCAGCAAGGGGTCTAATAAGAAATCGATCTCCCTGTGTGCATAGAGATTCAATTCATTTGTTCTGCCAAGCATGCTGAGGGTAGAGAGCAGTCCCGGTAACCCGAAGATATGATCACCATGCAGATGGGAGATGAAGAGGCTGTGAAGCTTGCTCATGCGAGATTTGTACTTCCTCATCTGAAGTTGTGTCCCCTCACCGCAGTCGATCATAAAGAGCTTCTCATGCAGGTCTATCAGCTGAGAAGGGGGGTTGTGCAGTGTGGTGGGCATTGCCGATCCGCAACCCAGTATGGTTACCTCGAATTTTGTCATATCAGCGTATCCCGATCAGTTTATGTGTCTGAAGGCTCAATGCCCACACCGGGTTCTCCTTGATGAGTGCGATGCAGTAGTCCACATTCTCCTGAATGATGGTGTTATCGTCGAAAATGGGACTCAGCAGATAACGTTCCGTTTTTGGGAGGATGGAAATGTCGGGCAGGGGATCACCCAGCTGAATGGGAAAGCGCAGTTCATCCACCTCGGGTATAAGTTCTCTTACTTTTTCGAAATGTTGCTTCGGGCTGCAGGTGATATAGTCAATACCCGCGGGTACCCTCCTGGTACCATTGGTCTCAATGGCCTGCATGTACCCTCTTTCACGGAAGAACGCCACCACCTGATCGGTGAGTTGCAGTGTGGGTTCACCACCTGTCCAGATGATCCATCGGCATCCATATTTTTTTATTTCGGTGTAAATATCCTCAAGAGTCATCTTTACGCCCCGCTCGAAATCAGTGTCACAGTAGCTGCAGGCCAGATTGCACTTTGCCAGCCTGATAAAAATGGATGGCTGTCCCGTGCGCCCACCCTCACCCTGGAGAGAGTAGAAAATCTCATTGACTGTCAGGCTCATAGACGGCTGATGTTTTTGGTGTTTCACTGACCTCAATAGCATAAAGTTCTGGTAGCAGCGGCTTGAAAACGTCATAAAGCATTTTCGCCAGATTCTCTGCTGAGGAGTTCAGCGGCGTGAGGATATCATTGAGGTTCCTGTGGTCTAATGTGGAATCGATATATTCCTTTACCAATCTCAGTTCATTGTAATCACGGACAAACCCTTGTTTATTGAGTTCCTTCGACCGCAGATGAACGGTTACCACATAATTGTGTCCGTGCATACGGCTGCAGGGATGGTCATCAGCCAATCCGAAAAGAGAGTGTGCAGCCGAGAATGGAAATTCCTTACTTATTTTGTACATGTGATCATTCATTTATTTCTGTCAATACATTTCCGATCTCATCTAATTTCAGATAGGTTCTGAGCGGATAGTGATCGGAATACTTCAATTTGTCCACCTTCGTTTTAAAAGCATTGATATTTTCACTGTGCATGATGTAATCGATGCGAAACAGGAAGAGATCCTTGTGATAGGTGATGCCGGGACCGAATGCAGTGGATACATAAGCATCCTTTAACCCTTTCTTCATCCGGTGGTAACTGTAGGAGATGGGTGTGTCATTGAAATCACCGCAGATGATGGTTCCATGTGTCTCCTGCGTTTCAAGAAACCTCTTCACTTTCTCTACTTGTTGCGCGCGCATCCTGTAGGCACTACCCAGACGGTTACGGATGTTGCTGGTTACCTGCTCAAGCTTCACCGAATCGCTGTTCTGGAGAAAATCACTATAGAGCTTTTTGTCTTCCGCCATGATGCTGTTTGATTCCAGATGTACATTGGCAACGCTCAGTTTCTTCCCGTCAATATTAATGGTGTATACGGCTGCTCCGTTGTAGGAGGACTCAAACACCACCTCATGCGTCTTCTCAATCGGGTATTTTGAGAAGCAAGCCAAGCCGAAGATATGGTATTTTCCCGAAGATTCCAAGCCGGTGACGGAACGATAGGGGTATTTGTTGAGGATGCGGTTCACGTCACGCTGTGAGAAGATCGACTGACCTGTCTTGCTCACCAGATATTCCTGCAGGCAGACAATATCGGCATCGGTAGTTGCGATATAGTCCAGGATCGGATGTTCGGAGGAGTTCTTGCTCCTCTCTTCGGGAAAGCCCTGTACGTTGTATGTAAGCACTTCGATAACCCCCTGCGGTGGCTGTTCGGGCAAGAGGTGCATGGGGAAGAATGTAGTCACGGGCTTATGACAGAGTAGGATCGCAAGAAGTGATATGAAAGCCAGCTTCCACTTGGAGAAGAACATCCAGAAAAACAGATAACCGACATTGAGCAGGAAGATTAATCCGAAACCTAAACCGATATATGAAAAGAGGTTGGTCCTCAGGGGAGATACTCTCCAGGATAGAAAAGAGCTGAAAAGCAGGATAATAGCAACAATGTTAGTGGCAAAGATGATCCATTTGACAATGTCCCTGAATCTCGGTTTTTTATTTTTTGCTCGCATCGAAAAGTCTCTTTTTTTCTTCTGATGATAAACTGCTGTAACCGGATTGTTTTAGCTTATCCAGGATTGCATCAATAGCCTCCTGTTCACTCTTTTTTCTCTTGTTGTACTCCCAGTCTGTTTCGTTGCGGCTGTACTCCACTTTCAATTTTGATATTTTTTGGCGGGGTTTGAACAGGGCTGCAAACCAATCTAATATGCGGCTCATCCAGTGAGTGATGTCCTTTCCTTTTTTATACTGAACGGCAAAAAGAAAGCCCAGCAGTGCTCCTCCGATATGAGCAACATGTCCACCCGGATTGGTGGCATCACCCAGTGAGAGGAAATCGAGTACAAAAGCGAAGATGGCTATATAGACAATCTTTATCCGCCCGAGAAAAAGCAGACTCAACTCCACCTCGGGACGATAAAACGCGGCACCCATTACGATGGCCATCACCGCTGCCGATGCACCAATCATCCATCCGCTGCCCATATCGGTATAATATGGGATTGTATTGAAAGCGGCCACATAGAGGATTGCTCCTGCAAGGCCCCCCAGCACGTAGAGACTGCCGAGAGACCGCCCGGTGAAATACTGAAGGAAAATCTGCCCGAACCAGTAGAGCCAGAGCATGTTAAAGAGGAGATGAAGAAAACCTTCATGCACGAACATGTAGGTGATGAGTGTCCAGAAACGGCTTAAAAGCAGAGGAATATAAGAGGGTACTCCAAGGAATGAGACGAGATCGACAGAATGAATATTAAAGAGTGTAATGAAAACACCGATAATTTTCATCGCTATGAAAACAAGGACATTGATAAAAATGAGCCTTGTAATCACACTACCTGTCTTATACTTATGTTTTAATGTATCAATAAATTCCGCCATAATTCTTGTCTCTCTTTTTCCAGTATAATATCATGAAAATTCCGAAAAGCATCCCTCCCAAATGGGCAAAATGAGCAACATTGTCTCCTGACCTGTTGGCTACACCGAAGACCAGCTCCAGCAAACCGTAGCCTATCACGAACCATTTGGCTTTGATGGGAAATGGGAAGGGGATGATGAAGAGCTGCGCATTGGGGAACAGCATACCGAATGCCAGCAGAATGCCGAACACTGATCCCGAAGCACCTACAGTGACACTGTTCACAAAAGCGAACATCTCTTGCGGCATTATAGCCTGTAGACGAAGGTAAAGTACCAGCATCTGTATCAGACCAGCACCTATACCGGTGACCAGATAATAGGTGAGAAAGCGTTTCGGTCCCCACACCTGTTCCAGTGTTCGTCCGAACATGAATACGGCGAACATGTTGAAGAAGACATGTGAGATTGACCAGGGATCATGAAGGAACATGTATGTGACGAGCTGATAGATGCGGAAATAATCGGATGCGGGAAAATGAAGTCCGAATTGCTGCGTGAGATCAATATCGGCTCTTCTGAGCAGCACAAACTGTGCTAACCAGATAATCCCGTTAATGATAATAATGTTTTTTGTTACCTGAGGCAACGAGCCTCCAAAGCTATTTTTAGAATTATACATGTTCATAATCAACTGTTGAGGCGCAAAATTACGTATTATTTTGCTTGATATGCGGATTTTCACCCCATAAAAGGGTTTTTTTTATAAAAAACAAATACTTTTTATCATTTTTCTTGATTGTTTTCGATTTAACGCTTATATTTGACGCTAAAATAAGGCTCAGCCTTGACTTTTAGTATGTTTAATTATTTTATTTACGTATCTTATGAACAAATCAGAACTAATTAGTGCTATTGCTGACAAATCAGGCCTTAGCAAAGTAGATGCAAAAAAAGCATTGGACGCAACACTTGAGACAGTTTCGGCTGAAGTGAAAGCTGGTGGTAAAGTTGTATTGGTTGGATTTGGTACTTTCTCTGTTTCCGAAAGAAGCGCCAGAAAAGGTATCAACCCACGTACAAAGAAACCTATCGACATTCCGGCTAAAAAAACAGCGAAATTCAAAGCTGGTTCAGAATTATCTAATCTCTAAGATTTTGGTAATGAAAAATAAAAGAGGAACAAATTTCAAGTTTGTTCCTCTTTTGTTTGTGCGCCGTAGCGGTTAGCTATTGTACCACCCCGTGTTGAAATGTGGCTATATCACCGAATTTCCTGTGAAAGATTGTGCGCAGAAAAGAAAAAAATACGTACCTTTGCCATCCTGAAAATGACTCCGTAGCTCAGCTGGTAGAGCAATTGACTCTTAATCAATGGGTCGAGGGTTCGAGCCCCTCCGGGGTCACTTCATTATCAAGCACTTACCGAATAAAACGGTAGGTGCTTTTTCTTT
>JADKLW010000762.1_pt1 | contig 10989 bp, 8 predicted proteins | sample 8641881 | NCBI WGS metagenome assembly JADKLW01 (sample SAMN16272185, study PRJNA661076) | feces metagenome | isolation source: fecal sample from diarrhoea affected cattle B | host: Bos taurus | place: South Africa: Lokaleng Village, Mahikeng | collected 2019-09
CGCAGCGGTATAAATGCGGGATTTGCTCATATCATCCGGATATAGAGCAGTTGGACAAATCATCAACGCCATTTTGAGGATCAATCCAACCTGCTCTGCTCCGCAAAACAGATAATATGGCTGATTGCCTCTCGTCAAACGGGGATAAAGTCCATATATACGGACCATGACCGATTATCTGACAGTAGAAGAAGACCAACCGCAAAGCCGCACAGGCGCCATCAAACTTCACGGACCACAAGCGTTCGAGGGTATGCGTAAAGCCGGGCGACTGGCCGCCGAGATTCTCGACGCGCTGGTGCCGCATGTCGTGCCGGGCGTGACCACTGGCGAGCTTGACGACATTGTGCGCGAACATACGCTTCGCGGCGGTGGTATTCCGGCAACGCTTGGTTATCGCGGGTTCACGCATAGCTGCTGCATCTCTATCAACCATGTTGTGTGTCACGGGATTCCCGGTGACAAGAAACTGAAAGAAGGCGACATTGCCAATATTGACGTGACCGTGATCGTCGATGGCTGGCACGGCGATACAAGCCGTATGTTCCTGATCGGCAAGGCACCTGTAAAGGCAGCGAGACTGGTGCAGAACACCTATGAATGTTTGATGCTCGGCATCGAGCAAGCCAAGCCCGGCAACCATCTGGGCGATATATCACACGCCATTCAGGTCCATGCAGAGGCCCAGCGTTACAGCGTTGTGCGCGATTTTTGCGGACATGGCGTGGGACAATTGTTTCACGATGCGCCCGAAGTCGTTCACGCTGGACGCCCCGGCACAGGTCCGGAACTTCGCCCCGGCATGTTCTTCACCATCGAACCGATGATCAATATCGGGAAATATGCGGTCAAAATGCTGGATGACGGCTGGACCGCGGTAACCCGTGACCGCTCGTTATCGGCGCAGTTTGAACATAGTATCGGTATCACCGAAACCGGATGCGAGATTTTCACAAAAAGCCCGGCCGGTCTGGACTGCCCCCCTTATTTATAAGCGGATATGTCCTTTTCCCTCAAACAAGTATAGTCACATCACTCAACAGCCTTGACCGGGCGGCTTTAATTTAGCTAGTCAGTTAAAAAGCCGGGCCCGCGCAGGTTTGGTGTCTGGGGAGAAGTGACGATGCGTCGGTTGGGACTATTTATTGCAACATGCCTGCTCGCTGCCTGTCAGAATCAAAAGACGGAGCAAGATGCTCCTGTTGCCGAAAAGGATGTTGCATGGAGCAATGTCGCTTATGGTTCCAAGGAACAGCGTCACAGCCCGCTTGACCAGATCAACGAGAGCAATGTCAGTGACCTGGGCATAGCCTGGTTCAAGGATTTACCCGACGCCCGCGGGCAAGAGGCAACTCCCGTCATGGTCGATGGCAAATTGTTCATCACAACCGCATGGTCCAAGGTTTTCGCTTATGATGCGAAAACCGGCAAAGAGCTTTGGTCCTATGACCCCGAAGTTGATGGTTCCAAAGCGATTGATGCGTGCTGCGATGTAGTGAATCGCGGAGTAGCCATTTCACGCGGGCGGCTATTTTTCGGCACGCTTGATGGCCGCTTGATCGCGCTTGATGCCAATACCGGCGCGCGTTTATGGGCAAGCCAGACCACCGATAACAGCAAGCCCTATACGATTACCGGCGCACCGCGCATCGTCAAGAACATGGTCGTTATCGGCAATGGCGGCGCAGAATTTGGTGTGCGCGGCTATGTCTCCGCTTATAATATCGCTGATGGTTCGCTGAAATGGCGTTTCTACACTGTCCCCAATCCCGAGGGGAAACCAGACGGCGCAGCCAGCGACGAGATTTTCGCAAAAGCGGCCAACAAGACATGGAGTGACGGTGCTTGGAAAGAATCCGGCGGCGGCGGAACCGTGTGGGACAGCATCGTTTATGACGAAGAGCTAGACCAGCTTTATTTCGGCGTCGGCAACGGCAATCCGTGGAACCACGGCCTACGCTCCGGCGGAGAAGGCGACAACCTGTTCCTGTCTTCCATCGTCGCGGTTAATCCCGATACCGGAAAATATCTCTGGCATTATCAGGAAACTCCCGCCGAAACATGGGATTATACCGCCACCCAGTCGATCATCATTGCAGAGATTGACTGGCCGGTCAGCGGCGGTAGCGATGCCGAAGGGAAAGAGGGCGAGGAAGCCGAAAGTGAAAAAACCGCGCTTACCAAAAGGCGCAAAGTGCTGTTCCATGCGCCCAAGAACGGCTTTTTCTTTGTAATCGACCGGACCAATGGCCGCTTGTTGAGCGCGGAACCTTTCGTCGAAAATATCAACTGGGCAGAAGGCTATGACCTGAAAACCGGCCGTCCGATCGAGAATCCGGCTGCGCGATTCTATAAAACCGGAGAGCCGTTTATCGCCATTCCGGGGGCGCTCGGCGCGCATAACTGGCATCCGATGAGCTATAATCCCGGCACCGGGCTGGTTTATATCCCCGCGCAGCAAGTGCCGCAGGGTTATGAAGTTCCATCCTCGGAAGTGGATAAAAGCCGTGGGCGGCAGGGCTTTAATGTCGGCGTTGCCTGGTCAATTGCCCAGCTACCCGATGATAAAGAGGTTTATAAGGCAGCTATCGCGTCAACCACTGGCCAGCTTGTCGCCTTTGATCCCAAAGCGGGCAAGGTCGCATGGTCGGTGGATTATCCCGCCGCGTGGAATGGCGGCACGATGACCACCGCAGGAAATCTTGTGTTTCAGGGCACCAGCCTTGGCCTGTTCAAAGCCTATGCTGCCGATAGCGGGGAAGAGCTTTTGAGCATGGACGTGCAGTCAGGCGTTGTCGCCGCCCCTTCCACCTATATGATCGACGGGGTGCAATATATCGCCTTCCTGACCAGCAAGGGCGGAGCCTTTCCGCTCACCGCGGGGGTTGCGGGCGGCGCATCACGCCAGATCCCGAATATCCCGCGCCTGATCGTGATGAAGCTGGGCGGCAAGACCAGCCTGCCTGCGCTTCCGCAGCAAAACGAAATCGTCTGGGACCCGCCGGAACCAACCGGAACCCCTGCTCAGGTGGCAGAGGGCAAGGCGCTATATGGCCGCTACTGTCTTGTCTGTCACGGGGACAGCGCGATTGGCAACGGCTTTACGCCGGACCTGCGTATATCCGCCACGCTGGCCGATGCAGAGACCTGGTCTTCCATCGTCAGCGGCGGCGCGCTGAAAGACCGGGGCATGGTAGGCTTTTCGCAGCTGACACCTGCCCAGGTAGAATCGCTGCGCCACTATGTCATCGAACGGTCCCACTGGACCAAGGAAAATGTGGTGGACGTGACTGCACCGGTTGCACGGTAAATGGGCTGTAGCTTGTTAACCGGCTAACCAACTATCGTCATTCCGCGCTGCGGGAATCCAGCTTATTTTCTGTGCATCAAGCGCCTTTACTGAAAGCAAAAACCTGCCTGCTTTTTAGGCTCCCGAGTCCGCATTTGCCTGTTTTTTGAGCGGCATTGCAACTGTCTGGATTTGGCTATAGCAGTTTATATGCGATTCCTTGCACAATCCCGATTTGGCATGGTATTTGTATTGCAAAGGGCAAATGCGCCCGACTTTGGTGCTGCATCCACGTGCCAAAGCTGTAGTGGCCGGAGCATAAGGATAGGAAAGAACAAAATGAAAAAGATCGAGGCAATCATCAAGCCTTTCAAACTTGATGAGGTGAAAGAAGCGCTGCACGAAGTTGGCGTATCGGGAATCACCGTTACCGAAGCCAAGGGTTTTGGCCGTCAGAAAGGCCATACCGAACTGTATCGCGGAGCCGAATATGTCGTGGATTTCCTACCCAAGGTGAAGCTGGAAGTTGTCGTCGATGACACGATGGCGGAACGCGTGGTCGAGGCAATCTCTGCCGCTGCACAAACCGGTCGCATCGATGATGGCAAGATTTTTGTCATACCCGTCGAAGCCGCTCTGCGCATCCGCACCGGCGAGCGGGACAGCGATGCAATTTAGGGCAGCGCTTAGGACAAGCACGATGCAATTTAGGGCAGCGCTATAAAAAGAACGATGCAATTTAAGGCAGCGCGATGATAAACAGGGCAATTTAGGGCGGAACTATGAAAGGCACGATGTCATAAAAGACATCAGCTGAATTTTGATTTTAACTTTTCCAAATCATTTTTAACCAAGGGACTAGCAAATGGCTAATACTGCTGCAGATATCATGAAATTAATCAAGGAAGAGGATATTGAGTGGGTCGATGTTCGCTTCACCGATCCGCGCGGCAAATGGCAGCATCTGACAATGTGCGCCAATGTCATTGACGAAGATATGCTCGAAGAGGGCTTCATGTTCGACGGTTCCTCCATTGGCGGCTGGAAAGTCATCAATGAATCCGACATGATCCTGCGTCCCGATCTTGACGCCATGTATATGGACCCGTTCTCGGCCACACCGATGATGATCCTGATCTGTGACATTGTCGAACCCGGCGATGGATCACTTTATGGCCGCGACCCGCGCTCGACCGCAAAACGCGCTGAATCCTATATGAAATCCACCGGCATTGGCGACACCGTATATGTCGGACCGGAGCCTGAATTTTTCATGTTCGACGATGTCCGCTTTGAAGACGGCTATGACCGCTCCGGCTTCCGCATTGACGATATCGAGCTGCCGACCAACACCGGCCGCGAATATGAAATCGGCAATATGGGCCACCGCCCCGGCGTCAAGGGCGGCTATTTCCCGGTTGCTCCGGTTGACAGCGCTGTCGATATTCGCGGCGAAATGGTTGCCACGATGCAGGAAATGGGCTTGCCGATGGACAAGCATCACCACGAAGTTGCCGCCGCGCAGCACGAACTGGGCATGATGTTCGGCACGCTCGTCGAAACCGCTGACCGGATCCAGGTCTACAAATATGTCGTGCACCAGGTTGCCCACGCCTATGGCAAGACGGCGACCTTCATGCCCAAGCCAATCCGCGACGATAACGGCTCTGGCATGCACACGCACATGTCGATCTGGAAAGAAGGCAAACCGCTTTTCGCCGGTAATGAATATGCCGGTCTGTCAGAAACCTGCCTCTATTATATCGGCGGTGTGATCAAACATGCCAAGGCTTGTAACGCGTTCACCAACCCGACGACCAACAGCTACAAGCGCCTCGTGCCCGGTTTTGAAGCGCCGGTTCTGCTCGCTTATTCCAGCCGTAACCGCTCTGCATCCTGCCGTATTCCTTATGGCGCAGGTGACAAGGCGAAGCGCGTAGAGTTCCGCTTCCCGGATCCGCTCGCCAACCCGTATCTGTCTGCTGCGGCACTGCTGATGGCCGGGCTTGACGGGATCGAGAATAAAATCCACCCCGGCGAAGCGATGGACAAGAACCTTTATGACCTTCCGCCAGCAGAACTGGCTGAAGTACCTACGGTTTGCGGTTCGCTACGTGAAGCGTTGGAAGCTCTGGAAGCCGATCACGAATTCCTGCTGAAAGGCGACGTGTTCACCAAGGACCAGATCGACGCTTATGCCGCGCTGAAATGGGAAGAAGTCAGCCGGGTGGAAATGACTCCAAGCCCGGTCGAGTTCGACCTTTATTATTCAGGCTGATCGCAAGCGGTCAGATGTATAAAAAAACCCCGGGGCAAGCGATTGTCCCGGGGTTTTTATTTGGCTCGTTCGTGCTTCGCGTTGCCTATTCACCTTTTTTGGAAAGGCCCATCGCGCTTCTGATCTCGTCATTATCCGCGCCCAATGTTGGCGGGTCGGCAAAGATATTCGCCGGGCTTTCGGAATAAAGCACGGGATGCTTGATGGTGCGGTATTTCCCGATCTTCTCGCCTTCGCGCTCGGCCCAGAAACCGACCTGTTGCAAATGCGGATCGTTGAGCACATCGCCGATCCGGTTATAGCGCATCGCCGGAATATTATGCTTGTCGAGCAGTTCCAGCCACTCGTCCGTTGTCTTGGTCGCCGCGATTTCCTCGATCAGGCCGTAAAGCTCGGTAATGTTCTTGGTGCGCTCCGAATAAGTCGAGAAACGCGGATCATCAAACACGCCGGTCTTGCCGCCCAGTTCAAAAAAAGTCTCCCACTGCTGGTCATTATAGGGGACCAGACCGATATAGCCGTCCTGCGTCGGATAGGGCTTGCGATTGGGGTTGATCGAGCGCGTATAACCAAGACGGCCATTGCCGGGAATGAAGGTTTCGCCCCAGAGATTTTCGACCATATTAAACCATGTAAAGGCTTCGAACATCGGCACCTCGACAAACTGGCCCTTGCCGGTTTTTTCCTTGTGATACATGGCGGCAAGCGTGGCATTGGTCGCGAACAGACCGATGGTTTTATCTGCCACCAGCGATGGCATATAAAGCGGCCGCCCGCTATCGCCGCGCATTTCAAACAAAGATGCAAAGCCCGAAGAACACTGGATCAGGTCGTCATAAGCTTGCCGATGGGAATATTCGCCGCCCTGGCCAAAACCGGCGCAGTGGACATAGACGATGCCGGGGTTAATGGCTTTTACCGCTTCGTAATCAAGCCCCATCCGTTCCATTCCGGCCATACGGACGTTGTGGAAAAACACATCGGCATGTTTGAGCAGTTCCACGATAACGGCTTTATCCGCTTCCACTTTGCCATTCAATGTGATCGATTTCTTGTTGCGGTTCAGCGCTGTGAAAATCGGCCCCAGATCGCCGGTCGGACTGTCACCGGCCATGCGCATCATGTCGCCGGTAAACTTGCCTTCGTCATTTTCGATCTTGATGACATCCGCGCCCATATCGGCAAAGTTCAGCGTCGCAAACGGGCCGAGCACAACCGTGGACATATCGACAATTTTCAAACCCTTCAGCGGTCCTGTCGGTTCAACATCCCATTTCAGCTCTGGCCATCCGGTCATTTCTTATATCCTCAATTTATTAGGTGCATCGGTTGCCACGTCTGTTATCAGTTTTAATCGATTGATGAACTGTTTATTTGAGGGATATGCGAGCATGAGTTTTTCTGACCGACAAGCGCCGGTGTTGATTGGCGTGGGTGAAGCAAGTGGCCAGTCATTGGGTCTGGAATGGCCATCTCCGGTCGATCTGGCTTCCGGCGCTGTAAAGGCCGCGCTGAACGATAGCGGTGCCCCCGGGCTTGCGGATTCAATCGATTGCCTGCTCGCAACGCGGCTATTCTATGACAGCGGTGTGGGCCATCAATATGGATCACCGGCCAATTTTCCGGACGCGATTGCCAGCGCCTCCGGCGTTGAACCCGCGCAGCTGATCTACGGCGATGTCGGCGGGCAAAGTCCCCAGAAATATGTGAACGAACTGGCCGTGCAGCTACATGAAGGCAAGATAAAAGCGGCTGTCATTTGCGGAGCGGAATCCGTCGGCACCGTGAAACGCGCGAAAAAAGCCGGGCATGAAATGGACTGGAACCTGCCTTCGGACCGTGATTTCCTCGACAAGCGTTCGGATTTTGCCGTGCTCACTATGTATGAGATCCGCCACGGTATCATTTCCATGCCAATGGCCTATGCGCTGCTAGAAAATGCCCGGCGTAAAAGGCTGGATATGGACCGGGAAAGCTATGCGAAGGATATGGCTCGGCTTTGGTCGGCCTTTTCCAGTGTGGCATCCACGCGCGAACATGCCCAGTTTGCCAAAGACTGGAGCGTAGACGAATTGCTGAGCGATGAGGGCGGTAATTACCGGCTCAATGATCCCTATCGCCGCTGGATGGTGGCGCAGGATGCCGTGGCATTGGGCGGAGCGGTGATTATGACCACCGCTGGCCATGCCGCCGACCTTGGCATAGCCGAAGACAGGATGATTTACCTGCACAGCGGCGCGGATTCCAGCGCGCCGCTTATCAGCGAACAGATGGACCTGTCGCGCTCTCCGGCGATTGAATGGGCGGTCACAAAGGCGCTAGACCTTGCGGAATTGCAGGCGGGGGATATTGGGCCGATTGACATATATAGCTGTTTCCCGGTTGCCGTGTCGCTGGCGATAGAGGCGCTCAACCAGCTGGACCGACCATTATCCAGCTATACGCTGACCGGCGGGCTGAGCTTTTTTGGCGGACCCGGCAACAGTTACAGCACCCATGCGATTGTCGCGCTGGTGCAGCACTTGCGAAAAGATGGCAGCAAGCCCGGCATGATTTCAGCCAATGGCGGCGTGATTAACAAGGAATCCGTCGGTATTTACGCGGCCCAGCCGGTAGCGGGCGGCTGGTCCCCCGACCGGATCGCAGCGCCCAACTATATGCCAGCGGACAAGGGCACAAAGCCGGCCCATTTCACCAGCGGCAACGGCATCATCAAAAGCTATGGCACACCTTATGTGAAGGGCGTTCCCGGCTCCGCGACGCTGTGGATGGTGGATGAAAACGGCACGCCATGTTTCGGTATGCTGGAAGATACGCCTGCCGATACGGATCTGATTGGCCGGGCGGTGGAGATTACAAGCGACGGAAAGCGCAACCACGCGGTTTTGAAATAGAGGGAGGGGGAATAATAAAAAACCTCCCCTAAACCGCGACCACTTCCTGCCGGATCGCACCAAATATGGAATGTCCGTCTTCATCCAGCATCTGGATTTTCACGGTATCTCCTGCGCTCATGAACGGCGTCTTTGCTTCACCGCCATTTATGGTCTCGATCATCCGGATTTCCGCGATGCAGCTATAGCCAAGCCCACCTTCGGAAACAGGTTTGCCGGGATCGCCGTCCGCGCCCTGATTGGACACGGTGCCCGAACCGATAATCGTTCCCGCGCATAGGGGCCGTGTTTTGGCGGCATGGGCGACAAGCTGTGCCAGGCTGAAGGTCGCATCGTCGCCTGCATTGGCACGGCCAAAGGGTTCGCGGTTATAATCGACTTGCAGCGGCAAATGAATCACAGAACCTTTCCACGCATCACCCAGTTCATCGGGCGTTACGCAAACGGGGGAGAAGGCGCTGGGAGGTTTAGACTGGAAAAAGCCGAAACCCTTGGCCAGCTCGGCGGGGATAAGGCCCCGCAAGGATACGTCATTGCACAGCATGATGAGCTTGATATGGCTCGCTGCCTCTTCCGCATTGACACCCATCGGCACATCATCGGTAATGACTGCAACCTCGCCTTCCATATCGCATCCCCATGCCGGGTCGCCCAGCGGGATCGGATCGCGCGGAGCCAGAAACGCATCGGAGCCGCCCTGATATATTAACGGATCGCTGTAAAAACTCTCCGGCACTTCCGCTCCGCGTGCTTTGCGGACCAGTTCGACATGGTTGATATAGGCGCTGCCATCGGCCCATTGATAAGCGCGGGGCAGAGGGGAATGGGCTTCGCGCTCGTGGAAACGCTCGCACGGAACTGTCTGGTGCTCGACATCGCGGTATAAAGCCTCAAGCTTTGGCACACATTCTTCCCAATTATCGAGGGCCGCTTGCAGTGTGGGGGCAATGTTGCTGGCTTCGCAGCACCGCGTCAGGTCTTTGGAAACGACGACCAGCCGGCCGTCCCGTGTATCGTTTTTGAGCGTCGCGAGTTTCATAGGGTCCCCATTTGTTATTGGATACGGGTTCTGATTTTCGACGTGAGGCGATGAGTGTGCGCCGGATCGCCGCAACAATCAACCGCCGAGCGACAGGTGGGCCGCTCTATGGTATCGCTCAATAATCGTCGCGGGCCTTTTCATGCAGCCATGCGGCATGTTGCGGTGCCTTTTTGGTGCGGCTCCATTCTTCCAGCATTTCGGGGGCAACCCGCCGCAGCTCGGCCATTTCTTCCTCTGTGCCGGTATTGCAGGCGAGTTCGAGCCGGTGGCCGTTGGGGTCAAAGAAATAGATGGATTTGAAAACACCGTGGTTGGTCGGTCCGATCACCTCAAGCCCTTCTTCCTCGGCCCGTGCCTTTGCGGCCACAAGGTCGTCCATCGTCGGGGCCTGGAAAGCGATATGCTGGACCCATGACGGCGTGTTCGGGTCTTTGCCCATGTCCGGCTGTTCCGGCAGTTCAAAAAACGCCAATATATTCCCGCCGCCTGCATCAAGAAACACATGCATATAGGGGTCATATTCCCCCGTGGAGGGAACATGGTCTTCGGAAAAAGCGACGGTGAACGGCATGCCCAATACGCGCTGGTAAAACTCGACCGTTTCCTTCGCATCCTTGCAGCGATAGGCGACATGGTGAATACCGTTTATTTGGGGAGTTCTGGTCATTGTGCCGGCTCCTTGACGTCAAGCACACCGCGCGCCACCTGGTCACGCTCGATGCTTTCAAACAATGCTTTGAAATTACCCTCGCCAAAGCCGTCATCGCCTTTGCGCTGGATAAATTCGAAAAATACCGGGCCGATTTGTGCTTCGGCAAAAATCTGTAACAGCAGCCGTGGCTGGCCGCCCTCGGTGGTTCCGTCGAGCAATATGCCGCGGGTTTTTAGCGCCGACACATCCTCGCCATGGCCGGGCAGGCGCTCATCGAGCATATCATAATATGTGTCCGGCGGCGGCGTCATAAACGGTACGCCCAGTGCTTTCAGCTTATCCCAACTGGCAACAAGATCGTCACAGATCAGCGCGATATGCTGAATCCCCTCGCCGTTAAACTCGCGCAGAAACTCCTCGATCTGGCCTTTGCCGCCTTCACCCTCTTCGTTAAGCGGTATGCGGATCTTGCCATCCGGTGCGGTAAGCGCTTTTGACGTCAGGCCGGTATATTCGCCCTTGATATCGAAAAAGCGGATCTCGCGGAAATTGAACAGGCTTTCATAATAGTCCGCCCAATAAGCCATTCTGCCGCCGTAAACATTATGAGTCAGGTGGTCGATGATGTTGAAACCCGCACCGACCGGGTTGCGGTCAACACCGGGCAGATATTCAAAGTCGATATCGTAAATGGAAAGCGCATCACTACGTTCTTCATCGGCATAGCGGTCAACGAGATAGAGGATGGCGCCGCCGATGCCGCGGATGGCAGGAATATGCAATTCCATCGGCCCGGTCTCCACCGCTACCGGCTCTGCGCCCTTGGACAGCAAA
>JADKLW010000764.1_pt1 | contig 10983 bp, 14 predicted proteins | sample 8641881 | NCBI WGS metagenome assembly JADKLW01 (sample SAMN16272185, study PRJNA661076) | feces metagenome | isolation source: fecal sample from diarrhoea affected cattle B | host: Bos taurus | place: South Africa: Lokaleng Village, Mahikeng | collected 2019-09
CACCGGCCTCCAAGCCGCCTAACCGAACCCCGTCCACCGAAACGGGGGAAGTCCACACTGATTTTGAAACAGGTTCTAAGACTCTCTGCCATCAGGCGTATAGGGGAGCGACGACGAGGCCTCGGGCCATCGCTCGGCACGCTTGCCCCGGGACGGCGTACGGCAATCCATCGACGAGGCGACGCATTAGCGTTGCGCGCGGCGAACTAGGCACCCGCGACCCGCCGATGATGAGGGACGCCATGGTTGTCGGGTTCGGCGGTCTCGGGCGACGAGTGGGTGCGTGTTCTGCGGGGACGACGGTCGCCACCGTGCGCAGGTGCGAGAGGTCCCCAGGGGAGTTGTCGAACGTCGGCGGGCACGTGCCATTGATCCGGGTGTCGGCGGATCCGAAGTTCGACCTGTTTCAGCGCCAAACTAAGCGCTCGGAACGCCGCCGAGCGACTGTTCGCCGCGATCGGCTCGCCGAACCAGACGGCAACGTTCCCGTGAACGTCTCGCCACGTGACCGCAGGGACAAGTGGCGCACCCGTACGGAGCGCCAGAATCGCGATCGCCGCCGGTATCGTCGATGCACGATCGAGGAACGTTCCGGGGAACGACGGGCCCGGCGTCGCCCGATCCAACATGCACAGCACCCATCGTCCAGCCGCGATGTCCTCGCCGAGCTCAACCAACGACGTGGTCCTTGTAGATCGTACGAGCACTCCGCAGCGGCGACGCACCGAGCAGAAGAGGAACTCGCGCCAACGAGGGCGTATCGGGTTCGAGACCACGACCGGAGTGATCCCGTGCCTGTGGACCATCCAGGCGCCGGCGGCATCGAAATCCCCGAGATGCGCAGATACGAGGATGGCGCCGGTGCCCCGGCCTTGCACGTCGAGCAGGTGCCTTTCGCCGTAAGCCCTGACTCGTCCGAGGGTCCGGATTCGATATCGCCGGCTCAGCAGCCGAAAGAAGTGGACGTAGTAGCTGCTGATGAACCCGACATGTTCACGCCGGAACGAAGATGCTTGCCCTGCGCTGACTAGCCCCGCGCGGCGGACGGTCGACCAGGTGGTGGCGAACTTGCGATTCGGCAATCGGGAAAGCGACGCTGCGATGGCTCCTTCAAGCCACCGCATGTGGCACCTTGGGCCGTCCGAGGTCCGCCCACCCGGCGCCACGACGCCGTGCGAGGGCGATCGAGTACGCGCGCTCGATCTGATCGGTGACGCTGTCGACGGAGCACGCTAGCAACAGGTCACGTTGCCGCGATCCGAGCGAGCGTCGACCGGGCGCATCAGCGAGCAGGCCGACTAGCCGTCGAGCGAACTCGTACGGATCCGTTGGATCGACCAGCGCGGCTGGATCGGCGAGGAGTTCTCGATATCCCGGATTGTCGCCGGCGAGAACCGCCTCGGACCCGGAAGCGAGCGCTTCGAGTACCACCACGCCAAAGCTCTCGCCGAAGAGCGACGGGAAACAGGCAATCTGCGCTCGGCTCAACAGCGACGCCTTTTCAGCGTCGCCTATGGCTCCGTGGAAGGTCACGGACCCGTTGAGATTCAAGCTCAAGGTCAGTCGCTCGAGGCGAGCGCGTAGCGGCCCATCACCCACGATGGCGACGCGCGGTGGCGAGGTAGGGGAGATTTCGCGCATCACGTGTAGCGCTCGAAGAAGATCTGCGACGCCCTTTCGTGGAACGAGTCGCCCCACGAACACCAGCTCGGCCGCGGGAAGGGTGCACTTCAGCGCTGCCTGGCCACGCAAGTGGGCGACGTCGAGCAGGTTCGGGACGACCTCGTCGACTCCGAGATTGGACCAGGTCATCGCGAACTCACGCGCGGTCTGGCTTACAGCCAGCATGCGGTCGAAGCGCTCGTCGGTCGATGCGCATAGCGTCCGCAGCAGTCTTGCTCCGATCCGAGGAGCGAACCGCGAAGACGCCACATGATGGGTGCCGACGACGGCGCAGCGGTCGTCGCAGGCGCGGATCAACCGTCCCGCCATGAGCGGTGAGTATGGGACTTGAACGTGCAGGACGTCGAAGCGTCCGGTGGTCAGTGTCTTGCGCAACGCGCTCGTCGGTGACCACGCCGGCATGGAAAGAAGGTTGCCGTTGAACCGCACCTCAACGTTGCGGGCCAAGGAGCGGACGGGACTGCCGTCCACGGCCCGCTGGCTTGAGGTTCCCAGCAGATACTCGACATGGTGGCCCCGCCGGACCAACGCGCGACCCAGTGTCGTCACGTACAAGCCGATGCCTCCGAACCGGTCAATCGTGTCGTCGTAGACCAGCCCGATTCGCAGGCAGCGGGACATGCTTCGTTGGCGCCAGTCGGGCGGCGGGCTTTGCGTCACGCTCGGCCTATCGCCGTTTCGTCGCCCGGTCGTTCCCAGTGCCCCGTCGAGCACTTGCAGTGCTCGGTCAGCTTCTGACAGTAGAAATCGCAGGGCAGATGTACCGGCCGGCGCCCGCGCAGAAGTTTCGCGATGTCCGCGACGTCAACGGTCCGGTCGTGCGTCCGTGCTGCGTCTCGGCCGTTCCGACGAACGATGTCCTGCTCGTCGATCTCGAGCAGCTTGACGCCCTCTAGTGCTACGTCGACGACGAAGTACTCGCGGCGGCGGTCCGGGTTCCGTATGTTGAACTCCTCGGCGAGCTCGATCACGTCACCGACCTGCACCGGTGGATTGATCGCGATCGCGAGCAACGGAGCGGTTCGGCTGATGTAGTAGCCACCGATCACGGTGGCTACACCCGCCACCGCTCCGGCGACCATCGTGTCGACTTCCTTGATCCAGGCGTTCGCCGACAACGCGACGATGGCGGTGGCGCTGGCGATGACTCCCAGGACGGCAGCTGCGCGGTGCAGCAGCCAAAGGCGGGTCAACGTGCGCCACGCGGGGGCGAAGGACGTGGCGCAGACACTTCCGTGCGAACCCCTGAGGCGCGGTCGTACGTAGAACCAATCAACGAGCCCAGACACGAAGATAAGGCTGCTGCTCACCGTTGCTATGAGGACGATCGCTAGCACGGTCGGGGCGGAGGGCTGTGCGTCAAAATGTCCCGCCGCACCGGGAACGAGCCCGACGATCGCCGAAGGCACGACAAGACTTACGAAGGCGACGGTGATTTTGCTCCAATCCTCGAGAATCAGCGGCTTCGGTCCTTTGTCGAGTTGCTTGTAGGTGCCGCAACCCAGGACCCCCAGCGGGATGAGAAACGCCACAACGGTCACGAGAAAGAAGTTGGCTTCCCACGACCATCCGAAGAGTCGCATCACTGCGATCAACAGGCCGACACCCAGGCCGTGGAAGATGGAGGCTGTGGCGCTCACGGGAGGGCGTCAGCCTAGGGCCACGATAGGACGGAACACGCCTGCGCTATCCGTCGAGAACCGCCGCATTCGTTTCTAAAGGGGACTCGGCGTCCGCGGGGTGCCTGCTGGTGCGCGTAGCCCAGAAATAGCACTCGGCTATCGCGACCGGACGCGGTTCGTCCTCGACGACGAGCAGTGGGGCGCCTTCTGCGCCGCGCTGGATCGTCCGGCCGAAGTGGTTCCGGCGGCGCGTGACCTGTTCGCGCGGCCCCGCCCGGCGTGAGCGACCCGCGGTTCTCGTTCCCGATCGCATCGCGCGGCAACGAACCGAGGGGTTTCGTTGCGGACGCCCGGTGCTCGACACGTGGCTGATCGAGCACGCCCGGGCAGCAACCGGAGCAGGGGCGGCTCGGGCGTACGTGGTATGCGACCGAGAGCAGGACGATCGCGTCGTCGGCTGCTTCGCGCTGAACGCCGGTGGAGTGGATCCCGCGTCAGCCCCACCGCGGGTTCGAGCAGGGATGCCCAGGCACTCGATCCCCGTTGTGCTGCTCGCGCGGCTGGCGGTCGATCTGAGCGTTCAGGGACACGGGCTGGGGGCATTGCTGTTGGCTGACGCGATTTGCCGCTGGCTTGCCGCGGCGGAGTCGGTCGGCGTTCGCGCGCTATTGGTGCATGCGAAGGACGAGTCCGCTCGGGCGTTCTACGTGCGCTTCGGGTTCGTCGTGTCACTGACCGATCTGCTGCACCTGACGCTGCTGGTGAAGGACCTGCGAGCGAGCTGGGGCAACTTGACCTAGCGGAGGTCTTGCCTTATTGCCGGAACCACCGCCGTTCCCAGACTTCGTCACGAGCGGATAAGGTCGCACCGTGCACGAAAGCAGCACCACACCGTTCTCGGCGCTCAGCGACGCCGGACCAGCGTCGGGACGTTTCGCCATCAGTATCGAGACGTACGACAACATCGCCCTCGGGATGAAGAGACGGAATGCCCGACGGCAGATAGCAGGACCAGCTGATGATCGACGAACGCGCCGTCAATGTGGGTGAAGGACGCTGGGCTCCGGCGCCTAGACGGGTGAGTGCATGAGTCTGTCCTTTCACCACTTCCTACACGAGTTCGGCGAGGCAGGGGCTCGCGAGCGCTTCGACACCTTCGTGGTCGCGACAGTGAAGTCGGTTCGACCATCGGCGCGCCCGGTTCGAGCGAACCCAGGGGACTGGGGCATCGACGTTTACGTTGGATCTCTCGCTCAGGGACAGGTGGCTGTCTGGCAGGCGAAGTTTTTCCTCACGGACTTCGGAGATTCCCAGAAGGACCAGGTTCGTAAGGCGTACAAGTCTGCCCGCAAAGCTGCCACGGCGGAGGGATACAAGTTGCTCTCCTGGACGCTCTGCCTTCCGCAAGACCTCGACGGTCCTGCACAGAAGTGGTGGGACGACTGGTCTGGTGAGCGCAAGAGGGAAGACTGTCTGGAGGTGGACCTCTGGAATCTGGCGGAGTTTCGCACCCTCCTTGCGAAGCCCGATGCGGCCGACGTCCGTCTGGAGTATTTCCCCCATCTACCTCCGGTTCATCAACCGCAGGCACCAGCTATCGAGGCCGTTCCCGATAGCGCCAGTCTCGATGACTTGCTCTTCGTCGTGCAACTGCGCGAGGCGGGACTGATCGAAGTCGACTCGGCCAAGGAGCAGTTCTACAACGCTGAACTTGTCGGTCGCGATCTGGCTGACAAGGGCCTCCTCAAGCGCCTGGAGGCATTCGCTGGCCTTCGAGCCGATCTACGGTCGGTTTGGGAGGACCGCTTCAACTACCACTCAGGCGCGGTGATCGACGGAAGGGCGCTGCCCGACCTCCACCCAGACGTGATGGACCGGGTCGACCGTGCTCACGATGCCTCACCGCGAGAGCCATTCCCGCTCGGTCGTACGCATAGGAAGGGTGTCCTGCACCAGGTGGTTGAACGCGGGGAAGCCGGCTGGGTCCGGGATTTTCGCGATGTAGCGGAGGCGCATCGTGCCGGTTGAGTTGCCAACGATGCCGCGCCCTGACGATTTGCTCGAGGGGCGTCTTGCTCGTCTGATTCTGCTGCTTGCCGAAGGACCGGGACAGCCCTATCCGAAGCCGTGGGACATCGAACGGCTCGGTACGTACGACTTCTTCGCAGACAATCCGTTGTTGCTGTTCGGCGAAGACGCACCGGAGCGAAACGAGCTTCTTCTAGTCGGATTCGACCCGCGATCATTCAGCTACCACTCGGCTAGCCAACGGTTCACCAATCGCCGTAGGCGCATCCAGCACGACCTGGGCCACCTGCTCTCTCGAGGACTCGTTGAGGCCCGCGCGGAGAAAAGTCGTGTGGTGTATTCGCTGACCGAAGTCGGAACACGATTGGCCGCGCAGTTCAGTTCAACCTACGCGGACGGCTACCGAGCCAGTTCCAAGCTCGTGGCAAATGCCCTGAACCGACTTGCGGATGGGGCGCTACGGACGCGGGTCGCAACCGTCCTTGAGGCGCGCCCGTTCGTCATCGATCTCTACAGCGAAACGGGCGGCTAGGCCGATGATGCACCTCCATAAGCTCCGGCTGACCGGGCCTCGGCGTCGCTACGAGGTCGATTTCGATCGTTGCGGGAGCAATCTCGCGATCATCGCCGGGCCCATTCACACCGGCAAGACCACGGTGTTGGAGTTCGTCGACTACCTGTTCGGTGACCACGAGCATCCGACGCATCCTGAACTCGCACAGAGTGTTCGTAGCGCAGCGCTGGAGTTGTCGATCGACGGTCGTCGTTGGACGATCGAACGCCCGCTTTTTTCGGCCGACCAGATCGCTTATCTGCGCGAGGGAGGGCTGGACGAGGTAGGTCCGGCAGAACGGAAGATCATCGACCCTCCCGGCGACCCTGAGGCGCTGTCGTCCTGGCTGCTGGATGCCATCGGACTCGGCAGTCCGAAGTTGCGCGTCACCGAGGGAAACCCGAACAGCCCGGCTCACGATCTTTCGATCCGAGACGTCATGTGGGTGACCTTCTTGCCGAGCAAGCGCCTCGACAACGAGGCGCTTCTGCACGAGGGCCATCTCCAGAAGCACTACAAGTTCCGTCAAGTGCTGGAGCTGATGTTCGGGGTTCACGACGATCGGCTCGCTCAGCTCCTTGATCGACTCAAGGGGCTTCGGGAGAAACGCCGAGAGCACGAGCGGCAGATCGAGGCGCTGAAGGCCTTCCTCGTGGAAGAGGCGGTTCCCGAGGCAGGTGCCGTCGATGAACGGCGCGCGAAGATCTTGGACGAGCGCAAGGGGATCAGTCAACGCTTGGAAGCCGTAACCAGCGCCGCCAGCTCATCCACCGACTATGCCGAGGAACTGCGCAGTCGGTACGGACGAGCTCGTGCGGAGGCAGCGAGGTCTGCGGCACGTGTGCGTGATCGTGAGGATCTTCTCGATCGCCTCTTGCCGCTCCGCGGACAGTACGCCGAAGATGAGCGAAAGCTCGTGTTCTTCGCGGAAGCGAAGCAGCTCTTTGATCCGCTGCACGTCGACCACTGTCCCGCGTGCCTGCAGAAGCTCGCCGAACAACCGAGGATGGAACTAGGCCACTGCTCGCTGTGCCGTGAGGAGCTCAAGCCGGCCGAGGAGACAGTTTTCGCGCTCGACCGCGAACGTCGTTCACTCCGTCGGCGCATCAAGGACCTGGACGAGTACACCGGGCAAGTGCAGAAGCAGATCGCCGAGGCGGAAGCAGAACGCAGCCGCCTCGAGGAGGAGGTTGCGGAACTAGTTCGTCAACTCGATGATCGTACGTCGCAAGACCTAAGCCCGTTCCTAGGTGAGCGCGAGCAGCTAATTCAGAGACGAAGCAAGTTGGACGCCGAGCTTGCTGACCTCGAAAGGGCAGCACGGTGGCGGGAGGGACTGAGCCGTCGCCAGGCCGAAGTTGTCGCCACCACGGCGAGCATTGCGGCCGTCTCCGAGGAACTCGCGGTCGTCAGCGAGAACCAGCCCGCACGCGATTCGATCATCAACGAGATCACGCAGCGATTCTCGTTTCTGCTGCACGATTGGGGGTTTCCTAAGGTCGACGATCCAGAACCGCCGTACATCAACGACCACTTCGTCCCATACGTTCGAGGTCGCGTCTATCGGGGCATAGGGTCTGACGGCGCTCTTACGTTGATCTCCGTTGCTTGGACGTTGTCGGTTTTCGAAACCGTGATCGAACATGGTGGCCCGCACCCAGGGTTCTTGATGCTGGACAGCCCGCAGAAGAACCTCGCACCACACCCCGATCACGAAGGTGACGCAGACGAGTACATGGATCCAGCCATCGTGCAGCGAATGTATGACCACGTGCTCGCGTGGTGCGCGGCGCACCCTCACGCGCAGGTGATCGTCGTTGATCATGAGCCGCCGCAGGCAGTGATCGATCGGGAGGTGGTGCGCTACACCCGTAGGGCTGACCGTCCGCCCTACGGACTCATCGATGATCAGACCGGGGATACGTGATGCGCTGGGTCCTCGGCTTCGAGCGCGCACTGAGACGTTTGAGCTGCGCGTAGGCACGCGTGGCCGTCGTGATGGAGCCTTGGCATTCTGACGTACCCGCTCGAAGCCGAGGAGCTTGACTTTGATCCGCTCGACGTGGAGGTCGCGGCTGAGCGAGTCATCGATGAGATTGACGCGGCGCACTGCCGTCCGTTTGAAGGCTTCGCCGGGTCGAGGGCTGTGGGCGGAATCGGTCTCGTTGAGCGTGCGGCTCCGTGGCGTTTATGGCCACGGGTGCTTCCGTGTCGGTCTCCAGGCACTTTCCGCAATAAGTGCCTGGATCGCATCGGAATCGCCAAGAATCGCCCAGGATGTCGGTCATCCGGGCAGATGTATCCGCCCCAAGAAATCCCTGCAAATCGCCCGCTTTCTGTGACTCCGATCCGCCCAGTCCCCTCGCTTGCCATGCAGAAGGTCGTGGGTTCGAGTCCCATCATCCGCTCCTCGAAGTAGGTCCAGAAAGCCCCGGAAATCCGGGGCTTTTTGCGTTCTGGAGGTCAAGCGTGGCGGCGGGTTGAGGCGGGACTGCTCAGGCACTTTTGGCGAGAAGTGCCTGAAGTGTCTGCCAAAAACTTCTCACGCTGTTGAGCTCTTGACATGTCTGTGGTGACCACGCTGGAGCGGCTTCGCGAGGTCGCGCTCGACCGGTACGGGTTCGTCACGACCGCGCAGGGGGGTCGACGAAGGCGTCTCGCATGCGGAGCTGTCGATGATGGTCTCGCGCGGCCGGCTCGCCCGCGTGGCCCACGGCGTCTACCGGATACCCTAGGTGGCCGAGACCGCGTTCGACCAGTACCAGCTAGCCGTGCTATGGACGGGCGTGCCTGAGGCATGACACCGCGCTGGACGTGTGGGACATCAGCGACATCAATCCGCATCGCGTCCACGTGGCCGTGGCTCGCCGTCGCCGGATTCGACGGTCCGGGGGAGAGGTCTTCGTCGTCCACCGCGAGGATCTGAAGCCGGAGCAGATCACGTGATGGGAAGGGATCCGGACCATGACGGTCCCGACCGCGGTCGAGCAGTGCATCGTCGCGGGCGTGCGGGCCTCGTTGATCCGGCAGGCGCTCAACAGCGCCGGTCGTACCAGTCTGCTGCCAGCATTTGACCCTGTGAACGGTAGGGCCGGGGTCTACTGGCCAGGCAGCTCCAACGCGTCAATGATGCGATCGGCGGGAATCCCGCAGTTGCCGCCTGCGACGAGCGGCAACTGCACAAGCGCCATGTTGTTCACGCGGGCACTCCGGATCGCTTCGTTGATCTCGTAGATCGAGGACTTCACTTCCGCGACTTGGACGCTCTCCCGGATGTCGCCCGCGTCGGTTGCGGAATACCCCCGGAACCGTAGCTCGGTCTTATCAGCTGATTCCTCTCCGGACATGCTCACAATAATGTCACCCACACCGGCGGCTCAGCCGGCCGCTCTCGGCCGGCACGATCGACATCCTCTGCTCGACCCTCGAGCTGGCCGTCGAGTACAGCCACATCCCGTCGAGCCCGGCCGCAGGCTGCAGGCGCCGACTCAAGGTGAGCGCGAAGCGACCGGTGCACCTAGACAGCGTCCATCCGATGTAGCACTGTGCGACGCCGCGATCGAGCTGGACGAGCACCCCAACCGGACGATCTGTGACCGTCGCAGGCCTTCTGCTCGCCGGGCCGCGTGCACATGCGCACAGGGGCGTTCTCTGGCGCGACATCGACCTTGGCAACGGTCGGATGGAGATCGGGCGGTCCAAGACCGACGGGGGCCTGCGGGAGATCCACATACTGCCGCTGCTGCGCCGCGAACTGAGCGCTCTTGCCGTCGTAGTGGCGCGCGGGCTCGGACTGTACGGTGTCACGGAATGAGTGGATCGTCGGTCTTCAGGGGAACGCGGCCGCAGCACATTGCCCGGGTGGTTTTCCTCCTCCGCTATTGCGGTCTTGACCCCGGGGACGGCGCCCCCGGGGGCGCCGTCACCGAGATGCGGTCCGGGCAGCGTCTTCAGGCCTGCGACTTTTGGATGCGCAACCCGGACTACCTAGCCGATGCACTGGTCGACGATTACGAAGCTGGCGAGCGGCCTGACGGGATCACGTTGGCGCAGAGGATCCTTGACGATCGGGAGCCTCAACTTCGCCGCCTTCCTATGACCAAATGGCGGTTCGGCGCCTATGAGGAGCTTTCCGATGTGCTGGCTCCGTTGCTTCTCTACGGGCTTGTCGAGCATCGGCCGGTCGTCCGTGGCGGCCACTCCATCGGGGAGCACGACTACTGGCTGATGCCGGAGGGCGTCGAATTCACGAACGCGCTGCTTGAAGCTGATCGTAGCCTGTTCGGTTGGTATGTCGACCGGGCACGGCTTATCGCCACGGTTGCCAAGGACACCGGAGGATCAGCGCTTAAAGCACGCCAGTATGGACGGATCGAGTATGCGAGCACGCCGGGCATGGCGCTGATCCCGTCGATCACCGACGCGGTGCGAGTACGCCTCGTGCGGACGGAAGCGAGCGCGGCATGAGTTCATTCATCGATGCTGTCGCCGAGCGGACGCAGCTGAAGCCGGAACTTGCGCGCCAGATTCTTGAGGCGCGAGGCATAGTTCTTCAGCCTCAAGCCGCCGCGCCAGCCGCGCTACAGCTCGAGCGGCTGGCATTCAACGGAACGAAGCGGCTCGCGGGCCAAGACCCAGAGCCTATCGCCGTGCATCACGAGTTCGAGGCCGGTCTCACGGCAGTTACGTCCACAAAGAACCTCATGGGCAAGAGCAGCGTCCTCTGGCTCATCCGGTGGGGCCTCACCGGCCGCCGCCCCAGCGACTTGGCCGACGACGTGCGTCGTTGGCTCGACGAGGTGTCCCTCGAGGGCACGGTTGGCACCGAGCACTTCTCGGTGCACTGGCAGATCAAGGACGGTGCGTCCGCCGAAGGGTCGCTCACGGTGGGCGACACCACGGCAACCTTCGACACGCCAGAGGGCTTCGAGGAGACGATGGCGGCATTCATGCTCGATCGCCTTCGTCTCTCGGCTACCCCTTGGTGGAAGAGGCAGCGGGAAGGTCACGACGACGAGGGCACAGTCAGCCTCCACGGTTGGCGGGTCTGCTGCACCAGTGGGTGACATCTGATCTGTGGTGCCCCGCAAGGGGCAC
>JADKLW010000765.1_pt1 | contig 10963 bp, 7 predicted proteins | sample 8641881 | NCBI WGS metagenome assembly JADKLW01 (sample SAMN16272185, study PRJNA661076) | feces metagenome | isolation source: fecal sample from diarrhoea affected cattle B | host: Bos taurus | place: South Africa: Lokaleng Village, Mahikeng | collected 2019-09
CACCTGGGTGTCACCGTGCTCAGCGATGAGCGACTCGACCTTTTCGCGCATCTCGGCCAGATCCACCGCGGAGTCAGTCTCCTGCTCGATGTCGATCTCGCTGCCCAGGTTCCAGTAGAAGCTGCCGTCCGCCTTGACCGACAAGGTGAGCAACTTGCGCTCGCTCTCCGTCGGCAGCGCCTCGGCAGCAACCTTGGGCAACTCGATATTCACGCCTTGCACCAACATCGGCGCGGTGACCATGAAGATCACCAGCAGCACCAGCATGACGTCGATATAGGGCACCACGTTCATTTCCGCCTTGGGTCCGTGCTTGCGCTGAGGCCTGACTAACATGGCGTTCTCCTCAGGCGGCAGCGATGGCGATGCTGGGCGCGCCGGCATGCAGACGCGGCAACAGGCGTGCCTGCAACTCGTTGGCGAAGGCGTAGTAACGGCTGGCCAGGGCCTGCCCGCGTGCCGCGAAGCGGTTGTAGGCGATCACTGCCGGGATCGCCGCAAACAGTCCGATAGCCGTAGCGATCAGCGCTTCGGCAATACCTGGCGCTACCGTAGCAAGCGTGACCTGCTGTACCTGGGACAACCCGAGAAAGGCATTCATGATGCCCCACACGGTGCCAAAAAGACCGATGTAGGGGCTGACCGAACCGATGGTAGCGAGCGCCTGCAGCCCGGTTTCAAGCCGAGCCTCCTGCTCGGCCACCACCACGTAGAGATTGCGGTCCACGGCCTCGCTCAATGTTTGCGGGGCAAGGCCTGGCTGACGCTGCAACTGGCTGAACGCCTGGAAGCCTTCACCAAAGATGCGTTGCAGCGCGGCTTCCTGAGGCTGGATCCGACGCTCGGCATCGCGATGGAGCTGGGCCAGATCGCCGCTCTGGCGAAACTGCTGCAGGAAGTCCCGCAGTAAACGCTCGCTGCGCCCCAGCACCACACTGCGCTGAATGATCAGATACCAGCTGGCCACCGAGGCCAGCACCAGTATCGCCATGACCGCCTGTACCACCACACTGGCCTCGGTAACCAGGCCCCATACCGACATCTGTTCGATTGAATCGTGCATCGCTGTTTCCTCCTACCCGATCGGGATAACGGCTATTGAATGACCACGGCATTACCGGTCGATGACTACTCCAGCCCCAGGGCATCGGCCACCGCCGACCATGACAGGTACTTGTAGTTCTGGGTGCCCTCGGGCATCCGCTTGCGCCCGTCCTGCACCACCAGCAGCCCGCGGCTCCATGGGCCGCCGAGGTTGGCCGAGGTGACGTCCAGGCCATCGGTTTCCGAGGCGCCATCAATGCCCCGTTTGGCGCTCAGGCCGATACGAAAGGCGCCGCGCACCGCATAGGGCGCCGTGGCATCCAGCACGACATAGCTGTCGTTGCCCTGGCTGGAAATCACCAGGTAATCGGCATGCTCACCGTGATACAGCGCCAGCCCCTCGATATCGTCATGCACCGGGCCGCCGACGCTGATCACCTTTTCCAGCTGGGTCGGCGCATCGGCGTCAGCGCCCAATGTCCACACGGCGACGTCCTCCTCGCCGATGAACAGGCGTTGGCGACTGTCATCAGCAACGCAGCCTTCGGGCTGGGTGCCTACGTTGAAGCGCCTCACCAGTTCCCCCTGTGGCGTACCGCTGCGGCCATCGAGGCGGTATTGCAGGAAGCTGCCGTCCTTGTCGTTGGCGATGGCATGAATGGCGCCCTGGCGGTCCTTGAACAGGCACAGCCCGTAGATATCGGTGAGCGGCGTAGCGATCTGACCGATGTCCTCAAGGCGGCCGTCGTGCGGATCGATGGCGAACAGGTGCAGGCTGTTGCGGTCGCGGTTGCTTGCCACGGCCAGGTCGACCTGTCGCTTGCCGAGACGGAAACCTTCACGCACGTCCACGTTGTTCAGTCGGCCCGCCCGCAGGTCCTGAACCTGCAGGCCCTGCAGGTCATACACCACCAATCCGCCCTTCTTGTCGGTACCCAGCACCCGGCTCTGGGCTGGATCGTACCGGCTGACCCAGATCGCCGGGTCGTCTGCCGCGTCGCCCAGGCTCGGCACGGGCCCGCTCTCGGCTTCTGCCGGAAGCAATGGCAGCGGTTGCTTGCGCTCGACCGGCTGCGGCTCCCAACCAAGCGTGGCCATGCGGCTGCCGGCCTCGTCCACCAGCAGCAACTCCAGGCCCTGAGCGGCGGCCCGCGTGCTGATCTGCTCGGGTTCGTCGAAGCCGTTCAGTGCAATTGTGCCCGCCGGCTGCCAGCCGTCCGCCGTCTCCTGATAGAGGTGTAACGCAGGCGCCTCGGCATCCAGCAGTAGCACGCCGCCCGGCACCAGGGCCACGCCTGCGGCCCCTTCGGCAAGACCGCCAAAGGGGGCACGCAGATCCACGGGCCTGCGCTCCAGCGGCGCTTCGGCGGAGGCCGGATAAGCCCAGAGGCCTACGGCTTCTTCATTGACGAAGAGTCGCCCGGCCTCATCATCCACCTGGCAGTGGCTGCTGCCCGGCGGCAGGCTAAGGCCCCGCACCCGGCGAGCTTCGCTCAGCAACTGGCCAGAGGCGCCCACCAGCCACTGCTCACCCGCGCCCTCCTCGCCAAGCAGAAACACGAAGTCGTTATGGCCGGCATCGCGGAACAGGCACAGCCCTTCGATGGCGAACTGGGTCTTGGGCAGCAACAGTGGTGTACTCCACTGCCCATCGACGCTCATGCCAACCAGCATGGCCTGCTGACGCTTTCGCTCCACCGTCGCCAATAGCAGGCCTGATGCACCCTCTCGATGATCGAGGCCCTCAAAATGCCCAGGGAGCCGAGCCCGTTCCCGGCCGTCGCTGTCGAGCAACTGCAAACCGTGATCGTCGGTAATGACGACGCGGTCTGCGCCACGTCGGAAGCCCTCTGAGTGAAGAAGCCGTGTGTTCTCAACCGCGATAGGTGCAGCATCAGCGATCGTCAGCGCGGCCGGCTCGTGAAACGCCGCGCGATCAGTCGCGCTTTGGCAGGCAGCCAATGCAATGCAGGTTACCAGCAGGAGTTTTCGTTGCAGGTGTGCGTACATGTGAGATTCCAGTCATGTGGGCACCAGTACCCCGCCCTTGAGTAAGCGAAGGGGTACCAGGGCGATATTGGTTAGAAATGGGTGAGCGTCAGGCCGAGCTTGTAGGTCGGGCCATACTCTTCGTACTGGGCGTTGTAGCGCTGGCCTCCGGTGTAGACGAAATAGGATTCGTCAGTCAGGTTCAGCGCCTCGAAGGTCAGTTGCAGGTTGGGCGTGATGAAGTAGCCGGCCTTGAAATCGACGAACAGCTGTTCGTCGGCATACAGGTCGTGGGCCGGGTCCTCGACGCCGGACACTTCGGCCAGGTATTCAGACTTGTAGTTGGCGGCCAGGCGCAGGTTCAAGCGGTCATTTTCCCAACCAACCATGAGGTTGCCGACGGTATCGGAGTGGTTCGGCAGGTCGATGCCGCGCTTGGCGCCCTGCCCTTCAATATCCGCATCGGAGCGACTGAAAGTGGCATTGGCACCGAGCAGCAGGCCGTTCCACGGTGCGGGTAGCCAGTCGAGTTTTTGCGAATAGGCCAGCTCAATGCCGTAGAGCTTGGCGCTGCTGCCGTTCTCGTAGCTGAGCGCCTCGGCATAACCGGCCCAGGGCCCGCTGCCGGCCAGGTCGGTGTTGTAGATGAAGTTGTCGATATCCTTGTAGAAGAGGAACGCCGAAACAGCGCCGGCGCGCCCCATGTAGTGCTCGATGCCCAGGTCGTAGTTCACCGACTCCAGCGGCTTCAGGTTCGGGTTGCCGAACGCCGCCTCATCGTTGCTCGTAATTTCGAATCCAGGCGCCAGTTGGCCGAAGGTCGGACGCACCACGCTGTGGGTCCAGGCCGCCCGCAGCTGAGTGTCGGGGCTGAGCTGATAGCGCGCATGCAGGCCTGGTAACCAGTGGTCGTAGCGCCGGCTACTGGACGTCGACTCGAAAACACCGTCGCGCACGCCCGTGCCCTTGGCACTGAAGTCGGTGCCCTCATAGCGCATCCCGAAGATGAAGCGCCAGCGGTCGAGATCCAGCGTATTCATCAGGTAGGCCGCGTTGATGTCTTCACGCATGCGGAAGTCGTTGATGCTCGATTGTTCCTCGTCGTAGAACTCGGCGGCATCGAGGCCACCGATCAGCCCCTCGATGCCCGATGCGCTGATGCCCGGCCCAAAGCGGCCCAGGCCGTAGTCCACACGCCCGGCCTGGAAGTCGGCCAGGGTCAAGCCATTGAAATCGTCGTAGACCCAGACTTCACTGTCATTGGACTTGTCGCGACGGCTAAGCTTGCCACCAAACTTGAGCTGAGCCGCGTAGCCCTGGATGTCGTAGTCGCGGGCAAGGTTCAGGCGGATGTTCTTTTCCCGATCACGTGCATCACTCTTTTCCCACTCCACCTCGTCCAGTTCGAAGCGGGACGGATCATAGAAGCCCGACTCCACGGCCAGCGTCGGTTTGCGCGTACTGGAAAAGCCCGCGTCGCTGAAATCGCCCTCGAACACAGCGCCAGCGATGCCACCGGGGTTGCGTTCGCGCGATTCGCTGTACCCAGCCTGGCCGCTCAGGGTCCAGAGGCCCAGCAGGCGTTCACCACCGAACACGTAGGATTGGATGGTCTGGGTATCCTCGCGCGACTTCAGCTCGCGCCAGCCTTCGGCATCGCCGCGTTCACCTCCCAGCTGCGCGTCCTCGAACGCAACGCCAGCGGCGTTGCGCGTCTCGGTGTCCTTGAAGCGGCTGTAGAGCGTGCGCAGATAAAGGCTACTGAAGTCGTCGGGTTTGTAATCGAAGTTAAGGCCGAACCCGGTACGCTCACGTGTGATCTCGTAGTCGCGCTGCTCCAATTCTCCAAGCCGTGCGCCGTCTTCAAAATCCCAGTTGCCACCGGTCTCGACGTTGTCCGAGCCGAAGTCACGCTCCTGCCAGCTGAGCGCTGCAGCGACGCCAAAGTTGTCGATGCCGTCACCGAGGCTGAAGCGGTTGCTGAAGGCCCCGGAGAACTTTGGGCTCTGCTTGCCGACGTTCTCGTCATGGCTACCCTCGGCGCTAAGGCTGTAAAACAGGCCGTCATGATCGAAGGCCGACAGGCTCTCGACCTCGATGGTGCCGCCCAGCGAGTTGGCGTCCATGTCCGGCGTGAGCGTCTTGACCACCGACAGCGACTGCACCAGCTCCGAGGGCAGCACATCCAGCGCCACGGCACGGCGATCGCCTTCGGGCGAAGGCACCAGGGTGCCGTTGATGGTCACGCTGTTCAGGTCCGGCGCAATGCCGCGCACGCTGACGAAACGCCCTTCACCCTGATCACGCTCGACCGACAGACCCGGAATGCGCTGCAGCGCCTCGGCCGCGTTGTCGTCCGGCAACTGCCCGATGCCGTCGGCGTGCACCACGCTTTTTACGCTATCGGAACTGCGCTGTTCCTTGAGCGCTTTGTCGATACTCACCGCCTGGCCGACCACTTCGACGTGCTCGACGCCTGGCTCCTGCGCCAGTGCCACCGAGCTTGCCGCAACAGCCAACGCCAGGACGCTGATCCTGAATCCCTGTATTCGGTTCTGATGCCTGTAAGCGCTCATCCACCCTCTCCCGGACACTATCCGGGCCGATCCCGGAACTGCAGCGGACGGTAGGCAGGCGCCATGGCAGTTGTGTGACAACTGGAGCGCGAAATGCACGAAATAGCGGCATTCAGTGCAGTTTTCAGCCCATTTTGAGCTGAATTGACCCCGCCGAGGCACCTTGTAAGCATCCGTGCAGCCGCGTTCATCCAATCATGGCGTGGTTCTAACGCTTCCGGTCCAATGCGCCCTGCCGAATGCCGCTTTCAGGATGCAACTGCCATGATCCGAAATGACCCCTTGGCGCGTAATCGGTCTGTCATCTGGATTTGTTGAGGTGCATCTTTCAGACGCTATCGAGCTATCCAAGGGGTCCAATGAAATCCTTTCTTAGGCTGCATACCTTGCTTTTTGTCGGCCTCGCCATCTCCGCCAATCTGGGGCTTCAGCTCTACCTCGCTGCTGGCGAGCTGAAAGGCTGGGGAGAAATAGATTGGATGGACGTCGCTGGCGAAGGCGGCGCCGCTGTGCTGGCGCTGATCTGGCTGGTCCTGCTGCTGCGCAGCCGACCGGCGGGACGGGTAACGCGGCTATTGGCGCTGGGACTCACCTTCATGTTCTTCTCATGGTGGATGGATACGCTGGACGAGTTCATCCAGATGCCCCCTTTGGTGGTCTGGGACAATTGGCTGGAGACGGCGCCGATGCCGATCGGGCTTTTGCTGCTGACCTTCGGCATCTATCACCTGAACCTGGAGCAGCGCGCCATCAGCCAGCAAATGAGCAAACGCGAGAAGCTGTTTCGTGAACATCGCCTGTTCGACAAGCTGACGCCTCTGGGCGCTGCTGAATACTTGCGCCAGCAGATCCAGCTTGCGCTGGTTGAAGCCCGCGAGACTGAGCAGCCGCTTTCGCTCGTCGCGGTGGACCTGGACGATTTCAATGCCATCAACCGGCGCTACGGCCTGGACGAAGGTGATGCAGTACTGCAGGCCATCGCGCAACTGCTGATGCTCAACCTGCGCAGCCAGGACCTGCTGTGCCGCCTGGCGGGTGATCGCTTCGTCGCGGTTCTGTCCGGAACGGGCGAGGCCCAGGCGCGCATGATCGCCGATGAGTTGCAGCAGGCGGTGGCCAGTCTCGCGCATCGCACGACGCGACACGGTGAGCGCGTCTTCCTGCGCGCCAGCACCGCAGCAGTCATGGCCTTGGAGGATGATCCAGAGCAGTTACTTAAGCGCCTCAATCTGATGTTGGCCAAGGCCAAACAGCAATTGCCGCGCTGCGCCTGAGGACTCACCCATGGCGAACAGCTACGAGTGCGACACCCGCTTCATCGCCGCGCACCATCAGCCGGTCCTGCTGATCGACCTCGCCATGTCGCGAGGGATCGATAGCCATCAACTGCTACGCGGAACAGGCGTATTTTACGAGGATGTGATAGCTGGTCGGGCCTACCTGAGTCCGACCCAATTCCTCGCTCTGATCAGCAACGCCAGTCGTTTGCTCGATGCCGACGACAGTAGTTTCCTGTTCGGCCAGCGGCTGCTGCCGGGACACTACGGTGAAGCCAGCCACGCGCTTAACCACGCCTGCACGCTGTTCCAGGCCCTCGAGCGTTTGCATCGGCTGCGCGCCTTGCTCAGTCCGTTGCTGACGCCGCGTGTTCTGCTGGACGATAAACGGGCCTATCTCTACTGGACTGACAGTTGTGGCGCCGCCGACCAGCAACGCTTTCTGGCCGAAGCCAGCATGACCGCCGTGGTCGCCATGTGCAGGCAACTCTCGGGGGAGCGCTTGCCCTGGCGCTTTCATTTCAGTTATGCAATGCCGCGTTATATTGAGCAGTACTGGGTGCACCTGAGTGAGGAACTCACCTTCGATAGCCAACTGACGCTGATGAGCGTACCCCTTGAATACCTGCACCGCCCCTGGCCGAACGCCTCGACCACCGCCGGGCAGGTTACCGAACAAGCCAGTTTGGCCCAACTGACGAGCCATGCCTTGCACTGCGGCTTTCTCGACCTGCTGTACGAGCACCTGCAGACAAACATCCGCGAACCACTAAGCCTCGAACGGGTTGCCCAGGCGTTCGGTATGAGCCCGGCATCGCTCAAGCGCAAGCTGCAAAAGCATGGAACGCATTTCCAGGAACAACTCGACCTGGTGCGCAAACACGTCGCCCTGTATCTCTATCAGATCAAAGGCTACGGCAATGAGGAAGTGGCGACATACCTGGGCTTCAACGACGCCACCAATTTTCGCCGATCCTTCAAACGATGGACGGGCATCGTACCCAGTGCACTACGCCGGTTATATGGATAGCTCGGTAGGCGTCACACGTAGGGCCGATCACACGCGGGATATCACGCGAGGTGCTGCCGCGAGCCAGGCGCTGTTCGGTGATATTCACCAGCGAGTCATTCCTGATCATGCAACCTGACGACGGCACGTCGGCTTATCCGCACACCTGCCATACGGCTTCACACCGGCGGTCGAATCCCCAGCAGACGCATGCGACGGTAAAGCGTGGGACGCGAGACCCCGAGCTCACGTGCAGCTGCGCTGATATTCCAACGATGGCGACTAAGTAACTCAAGCAACCCGTCGGCAGGTAATGGCGAGCTTACGGCGGCAGCGCACTGACTGCGGGTAAGTATGCGCGGCAGGCATTCGTCGGGCAGATCCTGTACGGTGATTTCGTCCCCCTCGCACGTGGCCAGCGCGTACTGCAGCACGTTGCGTAGTTCGCGAATGTTGCCAGGCCAGGAATACGCCAACAGAGCACTGACCGCATCCCCGCGCAGGTGCGGATTGCCGGGCCGCCCCCGGGCCAGTTCGGCGAAGACGCTGTCAATCAGGAACGTCTTATCCGCCCGCTCACGCAGCGGTGGCAATTTCAGCGAGGCGCCATTGAGGCGATAGAACAAGTCCTCGCGAAATGCCCCACCCTCTACCATCTGCCGTAAATCACGGTGGCTGGCGGCGATGACGCGGACATCCACCTTCACAGGGCGTTCAGCGCCCAGCGGCGTCACTTCCTGCTCGGCCAGTACGCGTAACAGGCGGGTCTGTAAGTGCAGCGGCATGTCACCGATCTCGTCGAGGAACAGCGTACCGCCATCGGCCTGTTGGATCAGGCCGCGCATGCCCTTGCTACGCGCTCCGGTGAAGGTTCCTGGGGCGTAGCCAAACAGCTCGCTCTCGATCAGCGATTCGGGTATCGCACCACAGTTGATGGCCACGAACGGTTTGCTGTATCGGCTTCCACTCTCGTGCAGCGCCTTGGCCAGGCGCTCCTTGCCGGTACCGGTTTCACCATTGAGCAACACATTCAGTGGTTCACTGCATAGACGATGTGCGCGAGCGAGCATCTTGCGCATGACCGGGTCATCGTCGGCAAGGGCAGCCAGAGGCGAATGCTCGCTTGACAGGCCGCTCTGCGCCACTGCCGAGCGACGGCGGGGCTCCATCAGTGCTGCGAAGAACAATTGATGGCGATGGGTACGAAAGGCGCGTACCTGGTCGTGGCTGGCGTAGGGAATGCTCAGCATGTCCGCCAGTTCGCAGTCGAACAGCTGGTGGACATGCACCGGTGTCGACGTGCCGAACGGGCCGGAAAGTACCAGCCCATGCTCGGCCAGCAGCCCGCGCGCCGCCGTGTTGCCAGCGAGGAGCTCGCCGTTCTCACCCAGCGCCAGCAGGTAGCGTCGGTTGATCAGCACAAACTCACGCGAGCCATCAAAACAGAGGATCGGCCGATCGCGATGCACGCGAAGGAAGTAGGCATCCTCAATCATCCGCGCGTACTGCTTGACCAACTGCAGTGCGAAGGTCTGCGAATCCTTGGAAGGCGGCGAATGCAGCGCCGAAATGTCCAGCACCGCCAGCAGCTGGCCCTGAGGGTTGAACATCGGCACCGCTGTGCAGGTGAGGTTGGTATGCCAAACGCTGAAGTGATCGTGCTGATGGCAGGTCAGCGCCTGCTGCTCCTTGATACAGGTACCGACGGCACAGGTACCGGCGTGGGCCTCGCCCCAGTCCGAGCCGAGATACAGACCAGTCTTGCGATGCGCCTTCTCATCGGCCGGATCACCGAGAAACTGCACGGCAATGCCGCGGTTATCGGTCAGCAGGATCACGTACCCCAGTTCGGCCACTTGGCGATAGAGTTGTTCCACACCGGCACGGGCAACGTTGATCAACTCGTCTGCCTGGTCCTGGTGCTCGCGAAGAACCTGACGCGGCACGAAGCGCGCTTCGGACGGACGTGTTGGATCCAGGCCATAGTCGTGCACGCAGCGTCGCCAGGAGCGGGCGATGATCGTATCTCGGTCGGCGGGAAGATGCGGCGCATTGGCCAGCGTCAGCACCGCATCAATATGGCTCACTGGGCCGGAGAGCTGGCTCATGCATCCTCCTCGAAGCGCTCGCGAAAACGGCAACGGACGCCTCGGCAAACGCATTATTATTATGAAGTGCACAGAAGGATAAACCATTGAAGCGACAAGGCCACCTTGAACTTTGGAATCATGCGCGGCATGTTTTAGATAAGCTGTAAAGCGCGTTACAGAGATTTACAGGTGTAAAGCTAAACGCACGTTACACCGCGTTTACCAACACACCTACAAGTAACAATAAATCGTTTAATATCAATTAGATAATCAATTCAAAAACAAAACATCAAACTTGGCATGACTACTGCTGATCACGTGATGCGGAACAAACTCTTCGCATAACAAGATCGCCAGACGCCTGATTATCTCAGCGCTGCTGGTAATAATCAGGAGCTACTGTCATGCACGATTCAGCTCGGTCGAACGGCGCTCTAAGCCGCCGACGCTTTCTGTCCTTTTCCAGCCAGTCCTTGATGGCTGTAAGCCTGAGCCAGTTGATTCCGGTGAACTTGCTTGCCGAGGAGCGCCTACCGGAACTTCCAGACGGCCTGCTGCGCATGGGCCGCGACATATTTCCCCACGATTTCATCAGTGATCGTCACTACGTACAGCCTTTGCTCAAACTGCTTGAGCAGGAGCCCGACCTGGTCAGCAAAGGGCTCAAGGCGCTGCAGCGCAAGGCTCGCGACACCCACGACCGACGCTTTGAGCAGCTCGACGAAACCGAGCGCGTGGCGCTGCTCGCCGACATCGAGAACACGCCCTTTTTCAGGGCAGTACGAAGCGGCCTGATGTTCGGCCTGTACGACAACAAGGCGCTGTTCCCCCTGTTCGGTTACGAGGGCTCGTCGTGGGAATACGGCGGCTACGTCAACCGTGGCTTCGACGATCTCAACTGGCTTTAAGCCGCAGCGCTTCGCAGCGCGCCCCCACAACAAGAACAAGATGAGGAATACCCCATGACAACTTTTGCCC
>JADKLW010000767.1_pt1 | contig 10960 bp, 12 predicted proteins | sample 8641881 | NCBI WGS metagenome assembly JADKLW01 (sample SAMN16272185, study PRJNA661076) | feces metagenome | isolation source: fecal sample from diarrhoea affected cattle B | host: Bos taurus | place: South Africa: Lokaleng Village, Mahikeng | collected 2019-09
ATCAAGCCGGGAATAGACGACCGCACCGTCGCTATGCGTGGACTTGGCGGTGAGCACGGAAACCAGATGCGCGCCCTTGGTATTTTCGCGCATCACCGCGATGTCCAGCTCCCGCATCCCGCGCCTGACACAGTTCAGGAACAAGGCAGCGACCAGTGCCCGCGCCACGCCCTTGCCGTGATATTGATCAAGCACGGCTATCGCAAACTCGCCTGTGTCCTCATCCTCGCTCTGGCGGATCGCGTGGACAGCGCCCATTGCAGGATGCCCCTCTATGCCAAGGTTGACCGCGCCCCAGCCGATATGGTTCATCCCGTCCACGGCGGTTAATTGCTCCACCAAATTTCGCGGGGCCGATTTGAAGCCGGAAAAAAAACGCAAATAGCGCGACTGCTGGGACAATCCCATGATGCCGCGCTCTATCCGGTCATGGTCGGACTCGCTGAGCGGGCGCAGGCAAAGCCGTATCGGCTGACCATTTTCGACAATGTCTGTGTCAATCACAATGGATTCGGGAATGATCGTGTCGGGGCCGGTTTGCTGCGGAGATTCAGACATAGACTGGTCCTTCCAGTGGATGACGAATCACCATGCTAGCCATATTTCCCGCGTGTTGACAGAGCTATTGCGGCTCTATCTGCGGAACCGGATTTCGCGCGGCGGCAAACACGCCTGCACAAAAACCTGTTCCATGCCATCGAAACTATGCCACTATGCAGCCAAAGGAACGTTATGATTCTGAGGAGAGAAATATGGCCACCGCAATAGAAAAATCCGGCAGCGCAGATGTCACGCCCGGCTTCACCAATCCCGATCCGGCGACGATAGACCGGCTGGAAGGCAAGGTTTCCGACGCCGAGTGGAAATTGCGCTGTGATCTCGCCGCGACCTACCGGCTGTGCGCCATGCACGCGTGGACCGATCTGGTCTTCACCCATATTTCCGTGCGCCTGCCGGACGAGGACGGGGAGGAGCGTTTCCTCATCAATCCTTATGGCGTCATGTTTGACGAGATGACCGCATCGTCACTGATCAAGATCGATATTCAGGGCAATATCAAACAGGACACGCCCTATTTCATCAATCCTGCCGGGTTCACCATCCACAGTGCCGTGCATAGCGCGCGCGAAGATGCGGGATGCGTCATCCATGTCCATACGCCTTATGGTATTGCCGTGTCGGTCCAGAAAGAGGGCCTGCGCCGCTACACGCAATTTTCGATGCAGGTGCATGATGACCTTGCCTATCATGATTATGAAGGCATCGCGCTGGACCTCGATGAACGCGAACGGTTGATCGCGGATATTGGCGAGAAAAACCTGCTGATCCTGCGGAACCACGGCACGCTGACCATCGGCAAGAATTGCGCCGGGGCTTTCTTGCGGATGTATCTGCTGGAAAATGCCTGCAAGACCCAGATACTGGCGCAGGCCGTGGGTGACGAGGCCGCTCTGCACGAAGAGCCGGAAACAATGGGCGCGCGGGTATTCCAGCAGGCATCACCGCTGTTCATGCCGGGCATGGGGGACAATCTTGTCTGGCCCGGTTTGATGCGGAAGTTGAAACGGACCAATCCCGGCCATGATTACTGATCCGGCATATTGATAACATCAGGTTGATAATATCAGGGCCGTTTCTCGCTATACCCTGCGCGATCTGACTTGCGCGCTGTCACATTTTCGCTAAACCGTCGCGATGGATATTATCTCAATTCGCGGCGGCAAACGGCTGTCCGGCCCCATTCCGATTTCCGGTGCAAAAAACAGCGCTCTGACCTTGCTTCCCTGTGCGTTGCTGACCGACGAGCCGGTGACGCTGCGTAACCTGCCGCGCCTCGCCGACGTGGACAGTTTCGGCCATTTGCTCAACCAGCTTGGCGTTTCGACCACGGTCGAGGGTGCACGGCCCGAAGATTTCGGACGGGTGATGACCCTGAAAGCCGGCAAGATCACATCGACCGAAGCGCCTTATGACATTGTCCGCAAGATGCGCGCTTCTATCCTTGTGCTGGGGCCGCTGCTCGCCCGCGCGGGTGAGTGTCGGGTATCGCTTCCCGGTGGCTGCGCGATTGGCAACCGGCCGATTGACCTGCACCTGAAAGCGATCGAAGCGCTGGGCGCAACGATTGAAACCACCAGCGGCTATGTCACCGCACGCCAGCCTGATGGCGGATTGCCGGGCGGTGAGTTTACCTTCCCCGTCGTATCAGTCGGCGCCACCGAAAACGCCCTGATGGCCGCCGTTCTGGCCAAAGGCGACAGCCGCCTGAAAAACGCAGCGCGGGAGCCTGAGATTGTTGACCTGTGCAACATGCTGGTCGCGATGGGCGCAGAGATTGAAGGCATCGGAACGTCCGACCTTAAAATCCACGGTGTTCCCCGTCTGCACGGCTGCACTTACCGCGTAATGTCGGACCGGATCGAAGCGGGCAGCTATGCCTGCGCGGTCGGGATTACCGGCGGCGAGGTTGATCTGGTCAGCGCCAATGCCGACGAAATGGAAGCCACTTTGGCTGCATTGAAACAAGCTGGCCTGCATATCGAGCCTTATAACAAGGGCATCCGGGTCGCTTCCGATGGCAAGCTAAAGCCGCTGACGCTGGAAACTGCGCCCTATCCGGGGCTGGCCACCGACATGCAGGCGCAGTTCATGGCGATGCTGTGCCTGGCCGATGGCGCCAGCGTGCTGACCGAAACGATTTTCGAAAACCGCTATATGCACGTTCCAGAGCTTAACCGGATGGGCGCGGATATCGAAACCAAGGGCCGCACCGCCGTCGTCCGCGGCGTCAAGAAATTGACGGGTGCGCCGGTCATGGCCACCGACCTGCGCGCTTCGATGAGCCTGGTGATCGCCGCGCTTGCCGCCGAAGGGGAAACACAGTTACAGCGCATCTATCACCTTGATCGCGGCTATGAGCGGCTGGAGGAAAAACTGGCCGCGGTTGGCGCGGATATTGAACGCATAAGCGGCGATTAAGCTTCCCGAGCTAACACTTATGGCAGCTTGCACAGCGGGCATTTTTGCCGTGTAATCCACCCCATTTAAAGGCCTGAAAACCGGCCATATAATGGGAGAGTGCGTCTATGTTTTCAGGGCCGATAGAAGACCGTCTGGCTATCCGCGAGTTACACGACAGCTATTGCGATGCTGTGCTGCGCACCGATCCCGATGACTGGGGCAGCTTGTGGACAGAGGATGCCGTCTGGTCTTTGATGGGCACGGAAGTCGTAGGCCGCGAGAATATCGTAAAGCTTTGGGTCGGCGCGATGGGCCGGTTTGATTCCGTCAGCTTCCTTGGAATACCGGGCAGCTTGGAGATCACCGGCGATACCGCTACCGGCCGCTATCAAACCCACGAAATACTGGTCGAAAATGGCGAGCCACGCGTTGCTGGCGGGCGCTATGATGACGAGTTCGTCAAGATTGACGGTCATTGGTTTTATTCAAAACGGATATTCAACCTTGTCTCTCAAATGGGCGGGCAAAAGCTTTAGGAAGATCGAAATATGGCCAAGATACTGATTGCCGCGCATATTGATGTGGAACCGGCGCAGCGCGACGCCTGCCTGAAATCCGCGCAGCCTTTCATTGATGGCGCGCTCTCCCAGAACGGCTGTTTGCGCTATAGTTGGGGAGCGGACCTCAACTTGCCGGGCCGGATCATAGTGTTTGAGGAATGGACGGACGAGGACTCCCTCGCCCGGCATTTCAAGGGAGATCATTACGCCGGGATGCGCGATCATATCGCGGATTACGGTTTGATTGACTCGATCAGCGCGAAATATCGCGTTGATGCCGAAAGCCCGGTTTATAATGCCGATGGCCTGCCCACACCCGCTTTTGGTTGATGGTAAAACAGGATTAAACAGATGAACAAGCAGACTGCCAAATCCCTATTCCAGCCTGACATACTGGCCGATCCCTATGATTTCTATGAAGAGCAGCGCGCGAAATCGCCAGTCTTTCTCGACGAAGCCAGCGGGGCTTATGTCGTCCTCGACTATGACCTCATAAGCGAAGCGGTCGGGCGGCTGGATGATTTTTCCAACAATTTCAACGCGCAGCTATCCGGCGGTAAAAGTGCAGCGGATCTGGATAATGACGAGGAATTGCAAGCCATCCTGTCCACGGGCTACCCGCAGGTAGATACGTTGCTGACGGCAGATCAGCCGACCCATACCCGCTTTCGCAAGCTGGTGAATCTCGCTTTCTCGATGCCAAAGGTCAACAAACTGGAAGACAGCATCAGGGAGATGTCCAACCGCCTGATCGACGGTTTTATAGACAAGGGCGAATGCGAGTTCATGGAAGAATATGCCGTCCCGATGCCGGTGCAGATCATTGCCGGACAGCTTGGGCTGGACCATGCCGATGCGGGAACCGTCAAACGGTGGACCAATGCCTTTGTCGATCGCCTGTCCGGTATGATGACGCGCGAGCGGCAACTGGAAACCGCGCGCGAGGTGGTCGAGTTCCAGCATGTCCTGAAAGCCAATATGGATGACCGCCGTAAAGAGGCGAAAAGCGACATACTTTCCGACCTCGTCAATGCGCGGGTGGATGGCGAGCGGCCTCTGGATGACGCGGAATCGCTTTCCATTGTGCAGCAGTTGATGGTGGCTGGTAATGAAACAACTACCGCTGCCCTGGGTGAAGGGGTCCGGCTATTTGCCAGCAATCCGGACCAGTATAAGAAGATTCAGGATGATCCCTCGCTCATCCCCAACGCGGTTGAAGAAGTGCTGCGTATGTCGAGCGGATCTTCCGGCATCTGGCGCGTGATGCACCGCGATGCGGAGCTTGGCGGCGTCACTCTGCCCAAGGGCGCGATGGTGATGATGCGCTATCATGCCGCCAACCGTGATCCCAAGCATTTCGAGAACCCCAACGAATTCCGCGTGGACCGCAAAAATGCGCGCACCCATCTCGCGTTCGGCAAAGGCATCCACATGTGTGTCGGCAATATGCTCTCGCGCAAGGAAATGACCGTGTCGTTCCAGCAATTTGCCGAGCGGATGGATAATATCCGGATACAGGAAGGCGCGACGCTGACCTATCCGCCCAACATGATGCTGCGCGGCCTGACAAGTCTTCCCATTCAATTTGATAAACGCTGAACTCAAACAAGGGGGCCGATATATGGGCATGATGGACGGAAAGGTCGCGCTGATTTCCGGCGGAGCCGAAGGAATTGGCGGCACGGCGGGGCAACGCTTCGTCGAAGAGGGCGGCTCCGTCATGCTGGGCGATATCCAGCTTGAAAAGGCGCAGGCCCATGCGGCGTCTCTGGGAGAGCGCGCGGCGGCTGTGGAGCTTGATGTCCGTAATCTGGACCAGTGGGAAGCGGCAGTTGCGGCGACCAAGGCTAAATTCGGCAAGCTGACGACCCTGTTCAATGTTGCGGGGATTTCCGAACCGGGTCCGGTTGATACGGTGGATCTGGAAAGCTGGAACCGGACGATTGATATCAACCTGCACGGGACGTTTAACGGGTGCCGCGTGGGTCTTCCCGCCATTCTGGAAAGCGGCGAAGACGGCGCGATCGTCAATATCGGTTCGATGCTTGCCATGCGTCCCGGATCGCAATTTGCGGCCTATAGCGCCAGCAAGGCTGCGGTTACAGCGCTTAGCAAATCGCTTGCTCTGCATTGCGCCGCGCAAAATTATCCGGTGCGCGTCAACACGGTCCATCCCGGCGCCATTGATACGCCGATGTATCAGCGTTATCTGGCCGCCTATCCCGGTTCCCATGAAGAAGCGGTAGAAGTGTTTAACCGCAACCACCCGATCAAGCGGGTCGGACTGGCGCGCGAAGTGGCCGATGCGATGCTATGGCTTGCCAGCGACGCGAGTAGCTTTACGACGGCCAATGACATTACCGTCGATGGCGGTGGTAGTTACCGCGAATAGTTTGGGGGCGACCACTAGACCCTGTTCAATTTTGATTGAATCAAAATTGGGGCCTAATCTATTGTTTTATCGTGATTTCCGAGCCGTGAAATGTTCCATTTCACTCGAAATCACTCTAACGGGTCTTCATTTTAGAATGTGAACCCGCCGGATAACCGCCACTAATTCCCGTTGGTAGCGACAATATCGACAAGCGTGCCGCCGCCGGGATTCTTGCTGGCCGTGACCAGATAGACACCATCGTCGGAAGCGCGTGTTCCGCCCAGCACATGCTTGTTGTCCTGCAAAAGATATTCCGTGCTGTAGCCGCCGTGCTTGGCCAAAGTGTAATAATAATCCACGACATTCTTGATCGAGCCGCCGGTTACAAAGCTGACCAGACGGATATCACATGCACCCGAATCGGCGCCTGCAGCTTCCCTGATATTGGCTTTGGGATAGACAGGGAACTCTGCCGGCATCCGGTTGGCCCAGCCCATGTCATAGCTGATTTTGCGGTCGCAAAGGGCGTTGCCGCTCTGCGCATTCTGGGCCGCGGCCTTGGCGCCCAATGTTATGCCGTTCAATCCGGCGCAGTTTTCACATTCATCATTGGCGTTCATCAGGCGCGGTTTCGGCGCGTTGAGCAACTTGCCCTTTATCTGGCCTGCCTGATTGACAATCGGCGGAACCATGCCGTTTACCGGGCCGTTGGCGGCGCGGATCGCATTCACATTGGATTGGTCCGAAAGGTCGGGATCAACCATGATCGGCCCTTCCAGCGCTTCCCGCATGGCCGGGTCCACGGTCAGGTTGTCATCCAGTTCCGCCAGCTCTGCGTCATTATCCGTGTTATTGCCGCAAGCAGCCAGAGTCAGCGGCAATAGGGCCGCAGTCGCCGCCAGCAAAAGGGTGCGGGATAGAAGTGCCATGCAAAATGCTCCGTGATTTTGGCTGCGAAACTGCACCGGAATAGTTAATTACCGGTTAGCAGCAATGGCTTAACCCGCCACTATCTGATTATCACCTGTCCCGTTTCGGGAAGTTCAGCCAAAGCCGTCCGCGCCGCCCAGCTCGCCAAACCGGACGAGGCGGGATGTCAGCACAGCGGCCTGACGGTTGACGACCGCCTTTTTATAATCGGGATCGGTAATCATTTCCATGAAGGCGGCGCTGCTGGGATAGCGGGCGATAAAGGCGCTGTCCCATTTTTCATCCTGCGGCCCGATGACCATCGATTCCATCGCTCCGCGCCAGATGATCGTTCCGCCGACCCGCTGAAAAACCGGGCCGCTGGTCTTGCTATATTCCTTGTAGGCCCGCGCGCCGGTCCATCCGTTTGCCGCATTGGGATGGTCTTCCGGATATTGCGCAGAATCGTAAAATTGCACAAGGTTGAGCATATTGATCGGCACATCACGGGGCAGCGCCTTGAATGCGTCAAAGCTCTCCCGCGTCGGATCCAGATAGCGTTCTTTGGTCATGGTCATTCTCTCCCTTATTTCTGGCACTTTAACTGGCTCTGTATTTGGTTTTTTATGAGCCTATTGAAATTTCTTCCGGTTTTCCAGCCACTGCTCCCGCGATTGGCCCCAATCGTCAACCCGCGCATCCTGATAGGGCTCCGGAATTTGCGTGGGTCCGCGATTGGTGGAACCAAGCCGCTCGGCCAGCCTGATCGACGGCAGGTTTTCCGGATCGATAGTGTGGCAAATATCGCTCCACCCCAGAATATCGACCGCGTAATTCATGCTCGCAACCGCTGCTTCCAGAGCATAGCCTTTGCCCGCATATTCCTGCGCCACGCCCCAGCCGACTTCCGTGCCCGGCCAGCATTCGGGATACCAGGGACCAACACGGCCTATCCATTTGCCGTTATCCTTCAATATGAGCGAAAACATGGCGAAGCCGCGCACATGCCATGCTCCGATGACGCTGCACATATTGCGCCAGCTTTCCGCCCTGCTTTTGACTCCGCCCAGATAGGTCATGACTTGCTCGTCCGCCTCGAACGCTGCCCATTGTTCAAAATCGTCGCCGCAGGGCGGGCGCAGGATCAGGCGTTCGGTTTCAACCCTGATCTGGCTGATATCTACGCTTTGGTTCATGCTCCGATTCCTTTCACTTTCGCCAGACATGGCGGCTTTAAATGCCCCTCTATTTCAAAGGCTTGTCAAAGCCGGTGATTTATGCCTATAACACAGTTATGGCAAATGTAATTTCTATCATCATTGGCTGTATAGCCCTTGTCTTCGCTTTTGTCGGACTGGTCCCTTTGCTCGGCTGGACCAACTGGCTGATCCTGCCGATTGCCGGAGTCGGAGCCTTGTTTGGCCTGATTTCCTCGCGCAATAGCGGCCTGTATTTCTGCCTTGTCGTCATGGCGATTTGTGCTCTACGCCTGTGGATAGGCGGCGGAATTATCTGATAAAGCCGCTCCGGTGTTACGGAGCGCATCAGGCTCAACCCCAAACTATCAGCGCCCAAAGCTAAATTAGATTGCCACCATGTTTTACCGGTCCTAATCCGGCAGCATGATCGCTCAAGTATCAACCGGCCGGTTGGGGCTTATCCAGGCATTGCTGGCCTGTGCGATCTGGGGCGTTATGCCGATTTATTTCAAGCTGTTACAAAGCGTCCCCGCGCTTGAAGTCGTCGCGCACCGGATCATCTGGTCCGTGCCGTTGCTGCTGGTCATGCTCTATTTCCGCAAAAACCTGTCGGGCCTGCGCGCATCATGGGCGGACCGGCAGGTGCGCCGCGCCATGCTGGCCAGTTCGGTTTTAATTGCGGGTAACTGGCTCGTTTATGTCTGGGCCGTGCAAGAGGATCATATCCTTGCCGCCAGCCTCGGCTATTTTATCAGCCCGCTGGGCACCGTTTTCCTGGCCCGGATTTTCCTTAAAGAGAATCTGAGCCGCAACCAGTGGATAGCCGTCGCCATTGCCGGAGTCGGCGTATCGATTCTGGCAGCAGAAGCATGGCAGACCTTGTGGATCAGCCTCGCGCTGGCTGGCTCATGGGGGCTATATGGGCTTGTCCGCAAAGTCGCTGTGGTTGGTCCGGTTGTAGGGCTTACCATCGAAACCAGCTATTTGTTCCTGCCGTTCATGCTGCTGGTGCTGTGGGTCGCGTTTGGCAATGCAGCGCCCGATGCCCGCACCCATTTCGGTGACAATTTGCCAATAGACATGCTGCTGCTCGGCGGGTCGCTGGTTACTGCCATTCCGTTGATGCTGTTTGCGGCGGCGGTAAAAAAAATGAACCTCAGCACCATCGGCTTGCTGCAATATCTCGCCCCGACATTGCAATTCCTGATCGCGACTTTTGTCTACCGCGAGCCGATGACCACGTCGCATATCGTCTGCTTCGTCCTGATCTGGATCAGCCTGTCGCTGTTTTCCATCGACGCTATCAAGCGCGAATCTGCCCGGAAAGCGGCGCTGGTCGCGTAAGTTTCTACGCGCTAACTCTTAGAGTGATTTCGAGTGAAATGGAACATTTCACGACTCGGAAATCACGACAAAACAATAGATTAGGCCCCAATTTTGATTCAATCAAAATTGAACAGGGTCTAGCCCGCAATCCGCCAACCCAGTTCTTCCCCGGCATGGAACGGCACAAGTTTCGCCGCGCCCGCCTCGATCTGGTCCGGCACTATGATATTAACGCGCTCCAGCGTCACCGTGCCTTCGTTGAGCGGAAGTCCATAGAAATTGGGGCCGTTGACAGACGCAAAGCCTTCCAGCTTATCAAGGGCACCTTCTTCGTCGAACACGCTGGCATAGCTTTCCAGCGCGAAGGGCGCGTTGAATATCCCCGCGCAGCCGCAAGCCGATTCCTTGGCGTGCATTTCGTGCGGGGCGCTGTCGGTGCCGAGGAAATATTTCGCCGAACCGGATGTCGCCGCTTTACGCAGGGCCAGCCGGTGCCGCTCCCGCTTGGCAACGGGCAGGCAATAAGCGTGCGGCCGAAGCCCACCCTGAAACATCGCGTTGCGGTTGATGTGCAAATGTTGCGGCGTGATCGTCGCGGCGATATTGGGACCGGCGCCATCCACGAAAGCGGCTGCATCCGCCGTCGTGATATGTTCAAAAACAACCTTCAGTTCCGGCAGCCGGTCAACCAGCTTTATCAGGACCTGATCGATAAACGCAGCTTCCCGGTCAAAAATATCGACATCGCTGCTGGTCACTTCGCCATGAACCAATAACGGCATGCCCAGTTCCTGCATCCGCTCGAGCACCGGCATAATATTGGCTATGTCCGTCACTCCGTGCGCGCTGTTCGTGGTGGCATTGGCGGGGTAGAGCTTGGCGGCGGTAAAGACCCCGCTTTCAAAGCCCTTTGCCATCTCATCCGCATCCGCCGTGTCGGTGAGGTAACAGGTCATCAGCGGTGTGAAGCGCGATTCCGGTTCCAGAACTTCCAATATGCGATCCCGGTAAGCCGCCGCGCTGGCCGTGTCTGTAACCGGGGGAGAAAGATTGGGCATGACGATGGCGCGCGCAAATTGCCGCGCTGTAAAAGCCGCAACCGCCTGCAACATATCCCCGTCGCGCAGATGCACATGCCAGTCATCTGGCTGGCGAATGGTGATGGTGTCTGGCGAATCGTTCGGGGCTTGATTCATGGTTCGGCTTTCTATTGGCTCTGGCTTTTGGCGCTGTGCATCCCTACCTAATCCTTATGAGCGAGACCAGACTTAATCAGCGCGCGGTCATCCGCGTATCCGCAACCGAGGCCGGCAAGGAGCAAGGCGAAGATTGCCGCGATTTCCTGCAAGGGCTGGTGACGCAGAATATAGCATCGGTTCAGGAGGACGCGCCCCAATGGGCGGCACTTTTGTCGGCACAAGGAAAAGTGCTGTTTGATTTCTTCCTCTGGGCAGACGGGGACGATATCCTGATTGATGCCGAGAGGGAACATGCCGAAGATTTGATAAAGCGGCTGAAACTCTATCGCCTGCGCCGTAAAATCACGATCGAGATGGACCTGGCAATGACCGTTCACTGGTCCCTTGACGCAGCCGACCAGCCTTCGGATCCGTGGTTTGCTGATCTTGGCC
>JADKLW010000769.1_pt1 | contig 10943 bp, 12 predicted proteins | sample 8641881 | NCBI WGS metagenome assembly JADKLW01 (sample SAMN16272185, study PRJNA661076) | feces metagenome | isolation source: fecal sample from diarrhoea affected cattle B | host: Bos taurus | place: South Africa: Lokaleng Village, Mahikeng | collected 2019-09
GCCGGCGTCGAGCCGGCGACCTCGCCGTAACCGGAGGCGATCTCCTCGGGCGAGGGCTGACGGCCGAGCGACTGGACGAGCTGGCGCTCGACGTGGACGACCTTGTTCAGCTTCTCGACCATGTGGACCGGGATCCGGATCGTCCGGCCCTTGTCGGCGATCGCGCGCGTGACGGCCTGGCGAATCCACCAGGTCGCGTACGTGGAGAACTTGTAGCCGCGGCGGTAGTCGAACTTCTCGACGGCGCGGATCAGGCCGAGCGAGCCTTCCTGGATCAGGTCGAGGAAGCTCAGGCCACGGCCGAGGTAGGCCTTGGCGATCGAGACGACCAGGCGCAGGTTGGCCTCGATCATCTGCTGCTTGGCCTGCATGTCGCCGCGCTCGATGCGCTTGGCGAGGGTGACTTCCTGATCCGCCGTGAGCAGGGCGACCCGGCCGATCGAGCGGAGGTACATCCGCAGCGAGTCGAGGCTGGGCTCGACGGTGAGGTCGATCTGCGGGCGGGCCTTGGCGGCGCCGTCGCGCTCCTTGCGGGACGAGGTGTGCTCGAGCCGCTCCGCCTCGCGGGCGGCGCGGTCGGTGGCGTCCCCGCCGTGGAGGACGTCGACGCCGACCTCCTCCAGGTGGCTGTGGAACACGCGAAGTTGTTCCTTGGTGACCTCTGCTTCCTCCAGCGAGGCCGCGATGTGCTCGACGGTGAGGTAGCCACGCTCCTGGCCCTCCGCGATGAGTGCTCGCAACTCGTCGATCTCGGTGATCGGCGTCTCGTCGGCCAATAGTGCCCGGTTGTTGCTCACGTCAGAACCTTCCTTCGTCGGTTCTACGCCGTTCGGCGTATCCGACGGCGTGGATCACGTTTGTCACCGCTCCGACGGCGTGTCCTGCGTGGTCTCGAACGTCCCGAAAGGGCCATTTCGTCGCCGCGAAAGACGCGTTGTCGTCCTCGCAAGGAATAGCACAAGGTTCCGCGTCAAGCGCCGCGAGGGTGACACTGGTCACAGAAGCCCTGCTAGCGACGGGATGGCTCGCGGGCCAATGCGAGCGCGTACCCGGGCGGCGGCGTGGCGAAACCGCGCCGGGGCGTACCGTATGAGGGACCGGCGACCAGGTCGTGCGTTGCGACCGGCCCCGAAGAACTGCGAGCGAGATTCATGACGACGACCCGATTCGCCCTCGATGTCCAGAGCCTCCAGCCGGCCGTCCGCGTGGCGCTGTCGCGCGTGGGGGTGGAGAACGTCGAGAAGGTGATCCGCGTCGGGCTGCCCGGCGCCGAGGTGCCGTACCTGGCGAGCTTCCGCACCGAGGTCGACCTCGGACCGGCGCAGAAGGGCGCCCACATGTCGCGCTTCGAGGAGGTCGTCAACGAGGTGATCGGGGACCTGGTCGTCGGCGACGACGCGCGGGGCGCGCTGCGGGCCGAGGACGTCGCGCGCCGGGTCGCCGTCGCGATCCGGGAGCGCCAGGACGCCCGGCGGGCCGAGGTCCACGTGACCGCCCGCTACCCGGAGGAGCGCGACGCGCCGGTCTCGGGCATCCGCACCCAGGAGATCTTCACGCTGCACGGGATCGCCGTCGCGACCGAGACCGAGACCCGCACGATCACCGGCGTCACGGCCCAGGGGATGACCGCGTGCCCGTGCGCGCAGGAGCACCTGCGCGAGTCGTCCGCCGAGCGCCTGTCGGCGGCCGGCTTCGACGAGCAGCAGATCGTGACGATCCTCGAGGCCGTGCCCGTGGCCACCCACAACCAGCGCGGGCTGGGCACCGTCTACCTGGGCCGCGTGGACGGGCCCGCGAGCGACCGGCCGGTCGACGTCGACGCGCTCGACCTGGTCCGGCTGGTCGAGTCGTCGATGAGCTCGGAGATCTTCGAGCTGATGAAGCGCTCCGACGAGGGCAGCGTGGTCGAGCGCGCCCACCGCAACCCGCGGTTCGTCGAGGACTGTGTCCGCGAGATGATCCGGCAGCTCGCCGAGCAGTACGGGGGCCTGCCCGACGACGCGTTCTTCCTGGCCCGCCAGCAGAACCTCGAGACGATCCACCAGCACGACGTGATCGCCGAGCGCTTCGGGACCCTGGGCGAGCTGCGGCTCGAGCTGACGGGCGACGAACAGCCCGCGCGGCAGACGTCGCTGCGCGAGTGGCTGGACGGGGCGGGACACTGAGGCCCGCCCCCGCCGGGATCAGCCGGCGGGGGTGGCGCGCCGCATCGTGCGTCGCAGCCCCGCGAAGTAGTCGGCGCCGCTGTAGAGCGTGATCGCGACCATCGCGTAGACGAGCAGGTCGAGCCAGAGCGGCGCCGGCGCGATCAGGATCAGCAGGAAGATCACCAGGAGCTGGACGACGGTCTTGACCTTGCCGAGCCAGGCGGCGGCGATCACCTCGCCGTGCTGCGCCGCGACCACCCGGGTCAGCGTGACCGCCAGCTCGCGACCGATCACGACCACCGCGACCCAGGCCGCGACCCGGTCCAGCGCGACCAGCGTGACCAGCGCGGCGAGCACCAGCAGCTTGTCGGCGATCGGATCGGCGAGCTTGCCGAAGTCCGACACCAGCTCGGAGCGCCGGGCGAGCCAGCCGTCGACGAAGTCGGTGACCGACGCCAGCCAGAAGACGAACGCCGCGACGACGTCCCAGGTCGTGGTCTTCTGGAGCAGCGCGAAGACCATCAGCGGCACCAGCAGGATGCGCGCCACGGTCAGCACGTTCGGCAGATTGGCCGGCACCCGCGGGAGTATCGCGCGTGCCGGCCTGCTCTGCTTCACCGCCTCAGGGCTTGAGGCGACGGCCGGTGCGGAACAGATAGGCGCACCACGCGCTGAGCGCGATCGCGAGCGCGAGGATCACGCCGAGCGAGATCCAGATCGAGACGTCCGCCTCGCCGACGAAGCCGAAGCGGAACGCCTGGACGAGGTAGAAGATCGGATTCACGTGGCTGACCGCCTGCCAGGCGTCCGGCAGCCGCTCGACCGAGTAGAAGATCCCGCCGAGGAAGCTGAGCGGCAGGATCACCAGCGACGTCACGAACGCCATGAAGTCCCACGACTTGGCGTAGACCCCGACGATCACGCCGAGCTGCGCGAACGCGACCAGCACCAGTGCGGTCGCGAGCGCCAGCACCAGCGGACGCTCGATCGAGATCCCGGTCAGCAGCATCGCGCAGATCACCAGCAGGATCCCGGTCAGCAGACCGCGGAGCATCCCGCCGATCGCCAGGCCGATGTTGACCTCCCACCAGCGCAACGGGCTGGAGAGCACGTCGTTGAGGAAGCGGTCGCTACGGGCCTGGAACAGCGTCGAGGAGTTGTTCGAGAAGGCGGCGGTCAGGACCGCCTGGACGACGAGGCCCGGAACGATGAACTGCTTGTACGGCACGCCGCCGACGTCGGCGATCTGGTCACCCAGGGCGACGCCGAAGACGACGATGAACAGCAGCGACGAGATCACCGGGGCGAGCAGCGTCTGCATCCAGAGCTTGAGGAAGCGGACGATCTCGCGCTCGCAGAGCCAGACCAGGCCGCGGCGCTGCTCGACGAACGGCGCATCGTAGGCGGGCGGCGGCTCGATCGCCGCGGAGTCGGTCACCGTGCTCACGCCGCCACCTCCGCCGCGAGGTCGCGTTCGGACGCGCCGGCCTCGGCCATCGCCCGCAGGTAGACGCCGGCGATGTCCGGCGCGTCGTACTGCGCCCGCAGGCCGTCGGCGGTGTCGCGGGCGATGATCTGCCCGCCGCGGATCAGGGCGATCTCCTCGCAGAGCGCCTCGGCCTCTTCGAGGTAGTGCGTGGTCAGCAGCACCGTGGTGCCGACCTGGTGCAGCCGCCGCGTGTACTCCCACAGCTCGGACCGCAGCTCGACGTCCACGCCGGCCGTCGGCTCGTCGAGGATCAGCAGCCGCGGGTGGTGCATCAGCGCCCGGGCGAACAGCAGCCGGCGGCGCATCCCGCCCGACAGCGCGGGCGGGCGGACCTTCGCCTTGGCCGACAGGTCGAAGACGTCCATCAGCTCGTTGGCGCGGCGGCGCGCGTCGCGGCGGCCCATCCCGAAGTAGCCGGCGTGGTAGATCAGCACCTCGTCGACGTTCATGAAGCGGTCGAGGTTGATGTCCTGCTCGGCCAGGCCGATCAGCCGGCGGGCCTCGCGGCTCTCGTGGTCGTGGCCGAAGACCTCGATCCGCCCCGCGGTCGGGCGCACGAGGTTCGACACGGCGCCGATCAGCGTGGTCTTGCCCGCCCCGTTGGGGCCGAGCAGACCGAAGAAGGCGCCGTCGGGGATCTCCAGGTCGAGCTGCTCCACGGCGGTGAACCCGCCGGCGTAGGTCTTGGTGAAGCCCCGGACCGAGAGCGCGGCGACCCGCGGGGCTCCGGCCGACCCAATTCCCGACCCGGAAGGGGGACTCATTGCGTCGTCAAGCACATCTGCGCACTGTACGGGACGCGATCCCGAGGCCGCCCGCAAGCCGTTCGACGGCCGGAGCCCGCGTCGCGACGGCCCCCGGAGGGTCGTCGCGGCCGTCCACGCGCCGCGCACAGACCGCTCCGGCGGGCTCGCACGACCGGCGCGCTAGGGTTGGCGCATGCCTCTGGTTCCTACCGTCGTTGAGCGCACCGCGCGGGGCGAGCGCGAGTACGACATCTTCAGCCGCCTCCTCAACGAGCGGATCATCTTCCTGGGTCAGCAGATCGACGACCAGATCGGCAATCTCGTCGTTGCGCAGCTCCTCCACCTGGCGAGCGACGACGAGGACAAGGACATCTCGATCTACATCAACTCGCCGGGCGGGTCGGTGACGGCGGGGCTGGCGATCCTCGACACGATGAAGTTCGTCAAGCCCGACGTGCGCACGATCTGCTGCGGGATCGCGATGTCGGCCGGGTCGCTGCTGCTGGCCGGGGGCACGAAGGGCAAGCGGTTCTCGCTGCCCAACAGCCGGATCCTCACCCACCAGCCGTCGGTCAGCGGGTTCGAGGGCCAGGCGACGGACATCGAGATCCACGCGCGGGAGCTGCTGAAGACGCGCAAGCGGCTGAACGGGATCTACGTCGACCTGACCGGTCAGCCGCTCGAGGTGATCGAGCGCGACATGGAGCGCGACCGCTTCTTCAGCCCGGACGAGGCCCGCGAGTACGGTCTGATCGACCAGGTCCTCGGCACGTCGCTGCCGGATCTCACACCGAAGAAGGATTAAGGACCCGCCCGCCCCCCGCCCACCCGAGGGATCCGTGTCGCGTTGGCTCTCCGGGCAGCTCCTGGTTGCCTCTCCGACGATCGGCGACCCCAGCTTCTCCCGCGCGGTGGTGCTGATCGTCGACCACGATCGCGACGGCGCCCTCGGCGTCGTCCTGAACCGGCCGACCGACACCACCGTGCAGGATGCGGTGCCGGAGATGGCCACCTTGTTCGCTGACGACGACGTCGTCCACGACGGCGGTCCGGTCCAGCCGGACGCGCTGCTGACGATGGCGGAGTTCCGCGATCCCGCCGACGCGGCGCTGCTGGTGCTCGGGCGGATCGGGATGGTGCGCGGCGACCACGACCCGCACGAGCCGAACGTCGAGCGCGCGCGGGCCTACGCGGGCTACGCCGGCTGGGCGCCGAAGCAGCTCGACGAGGAGCGGGCCAGCGGCGACTGGATCGTGACGGCGGCCCGGCCGGACGACCTGTTCCGCGAGGACGCGGGCGACCTCTGGTCGATCGTGCTGGAGCGACTCGGCGGCCCGTACGCGTCGCTGGCGCGCCGCCCCGCCGACCCGTCGGTCAACTAGCGCCGGTCCCGCCCGTGCACGGCGGGCTATCCGGCGTCCGGCTCGGCGTCCTGCTCGGGATCGTGGACGGCGGCCCCGTCGCTGACCGCCTTCGGCTTCGGGATCCGGGCCGCGAACGCGTCGCGGCGCGTGCGCAGCGGGCCGGCGATCGCGCCGAGCGTGGCGCGCTCGCGCTGGCCCAGCTCGCGGTAGGCCTCGCGCAGCTCGTCGAGCAGCCGGTCGGCGTCGTCGAGGGCCTCCCGCGCCGTGCTCCAGGCCTGTTCCTCGACGGCGTCCTCGCCGCGCCCGATCGCCTCGGACACGTCAGCGAGCTGCTCCAGCGGCACGTCCATGGCCGGGAGCGTACGACGCTTCCGAACGATTAGCCTTCCCGGCATGGCTCGACGCACGATCGGATCGCTGGCCGCGGTCGTCCTGACGACGGTGATCGTCGGCTGCGGCGGCAGCGAGGAGAGCGATCTCGCCGACGCGACGAACCGGACCTGCGAGGCCGTCACGGCGGCGGCGAAGACGCTGACCACCGAGCTGGTCCGCGGGCCGGGCGACGACGAGGCCGCCGCGGTCAAGACCGCGATCGAGCGCTACGTCGGCACGGTCAGCGCGTCCGCCGATCAGCTCCAGGCCGCGAAGCCGACCAAGGCCGAGCGCACGTTCCAGCAGCAGGCGGTGACCCGCCTGCGGGCGCACGCTGACGAGCTGCGCGCGGCGGTGACCGGCAGCCAGGACGGTGGCGTGTCCCGGGCCGACGCGCTGAAGCGCCTGGCCGCGTCCGAGAGTGCGGCCACGCCGATGGTCCCCCCGGGGGTGCTCGACGGCGCGCCCGCGTGCGCCGAGGGCTCCGCCCGATGATCGGCGGCCGTCGAGGGCTGACCGTCGTCCTCTGCGTCGCCGGACTGGGCGTCGCGGGTTGTGGCTCGGCGGCGCCGGACGAGCGCTACGCCGAGGGCTGGGACGCCGTCTGCCAGGATGTCCGGGGTGGCCTGCAGCAGTTCCGCACCGACCTGGTAACCGCCGCGCGGGCCGCGCCGGACGCCGGAGAGGACGCCGCCGAGCAGTCGGTGCCGGCCGCCGACGCCGCCGACGTGCTGGAGCGCCCCGCGCAGCGGCTGGAGCGCAGCCTACGGGCGCCGTTGGAGGCGGCTCGCGAGCTGGAACCGCCGGAACGCTGGCGGACGTGGCACGCCGGGGCGGTCGAGCGGTTCGCGACCCAGGTCGACGTGGTCAGGGCCGGGGTTCAGCGCGTGTCGGCGGGAGACGCGGAGGCGCTGTCGGCCCTCGCGATCGGCGGCTTCGGCCCCGCGTCGATCGCGGCGCCCCAGGAGCTGCGGGACCAGACGCCGACCTGCGTCGCGTTGCGCTAGCCGCGCGGGTCCCAGACCGCGTCGCCGACGAAGACCGGCTCCGGCCGCAGCGCGACGCCGAAGGCCTGCTCGACCCCGTCGGCGACCTCGTGGGCGAGCGCCAGCAGGTCGCGGGTGGCCCCGCCGCGGTTGGTCAACGCGAGCGTGTGCTTGCTGGAGAGCGCCGCTCCGGGCCGGGCGTGGCCGCGCGCGAAGCCGGCGCGCTCGATCAGCCAGGCGGCCGAGGTCTTGGCCCGGCCGTCGGGCTGCGGGTACTCCGGCGCGACGACGTCCGGCCCGAGCCGCTCGGCGACCCGCGCGCGGAACCGGTCGAGGTCGGCGGCGGCGACGATCGGGTTGGTGAAGAACGAGCCGGCCGAGCGCGTGTCGGGGTCGTCGGGGTCGATCACCATGCCCTTGCCGCGGCGGAGTCGTAGGACCTCGCGACGGACCAGCGCCGTGGTGGCCGGCCCGTCGGCCTGCTCGACGGCGCGGGCCAGCTCGCCGTAGCGCAGCGGCTGGGCCTGCTCGGTGCGCTGGAGGCGGAAGGTCACCGACAGCACGACGTAGCGCCCGTGGCCCTTGAAGACACTGGTCCGGTAGGCGAATCCGCACTCGGCGGCGTCCCAGTCGCGGGTCTCCCCCGTGTCGCGGTCGTGGACGCGGACGGCGACGATCGCGTCGGCGACCTCCTGGCCGTAGGCCCCGACGTTCTGGATCGGCGTCGCGCCGGTGGTGCCCGGGATCCCGGACAGACATTCGAGTCCGCTCAACCCGTGGGCAACGCTGGCGGCGACGACGGCGTCCCACGGCTCGCCGGCGGCGACCGTGCGGAGGACGTGGTCCTCGTCGTCGGAACGGTCGGTGGTCCCGGTGGTCCGGAGGACGATCGTGTCGCCGGCGATCGGGCCGTCGCCGATCACCAGGTTGCTGCCCCCCGCAAGCAGCAGCGTCGGCCGCCCGGCCGCGTCGGCCTCGGCCAGTGCCGTGATCAGCGTGTCGTCGTCCTCGACGACGACCACCCGCTCCGCCGCCCCGCCGAGACCGAGCGTGGTCAGGGGGCCGAGCGGAACGTCGGTGCCGGGGGAAACCGGCGGGAGACCGGGGACGGGGGCGTCAGTCATGCGCCCCAATCATCCCTAAGGACTACGGAACTCGAATTCCCGAGATCGTCCTCGCCATGACGAGCTGCTGGATCTCGCTGGTGCCCTCGAAGATCGTCATGATCTTGGCGTCGCGGTGGAACCGCTCGACCGGGTACTCGCGGGTGTAGCCGTTGCCGCCGAGGATCTGGATCGCTTCCTCGGTGATCCGCACGCCGGCCTCGGAGGCCTTGTACTTGGCCATCGAGCCCTCGGCGTTGGGGAACTCCGGGGTCTGGCCGCGGAGGGTCGCGGCGCCGAGCCACGAGGCGCGCTGGACGAGCAGGCGCGAGGCGTCGAGCTCGGTCTTCATGTTGGCGAGCTTGAACGCGATCGCCTGGTTCTCGATGATCTTGCGGCCGAACTGCTCGCGCTCCTTGGCGTAGTCGAGCGCGTAGTCGTAGGCGGCGCGGGCGACGCCGACGGCCATCGCGCCGACGGCGGGGCGCGAGGCCTCGAAGGTCGCCATCGAGGCGTTGCCGTGGGCGGACTTGCCCTCACGCGCCTTGGCGAGGCGGGCGTCGAGCTTGTCCTTGCCGCCGAGCAGGTAGCTGCCGGGGACGCGGGCGTCGTCGAGGTTGACGTCGGCGGTGTGCGAGGCGCGGATGCCGTGCTTCTTGACCTTGGCGCCCTGCGAGATGCCCTTGACCTCGGACATCGGGACGATGAAGGCGGCGTGGCCGCGGCTGCCGAGGCTGGGGTCGACGGTGGCGATCACGACGTGGACGTCGGAGATGCCGCCGTTGGTCGCCCACGACTTCTGGCCGTTGATGACCCACTCGTCGGTGGCCTCGTCGTAGCGGGCCGTGGTGCGGACGTTGGAGACGTCGGAGCCAGCGTTGGGCTCGGACGAGCAGAAGGCGGCGACCTTGGGGTCGGCCGGGGTGCCGTAGCAGCGGGGCAGCCACTCGGAGATCTGCTCCTGGGTGCCCTGGCCGAAGATCGCGGAGACGGCGAGGTTGGTGCCCTGGAGCGCCATGCCGATGCCGGCGTCACCCCAGAAGATCTCCTCGAGGATGACCGGCGTGAGCTGCCCGGTCGGGTCGAGGAACATCGAGACCGTGCTCTCGAGACCGTAGAGGCCGATCTCCGCGGCCTCCTTGACGATCTCCCAGGGGAACTCCTCGCGCTCGTCCCACTCGTGGCCGGCGGGGCGGATCGTCTTCTCGGAGAACTCGTGGACCCAGTCGCGCAGGGTCTGCTGCTCCTCGTTCAGCTCGAGCGAGAACGTTTGCCATTCCGGCTTCATGCGCTCCTGCGCAATCTCGCCCGCGATGGTCATGAAGTCGGAGGTGGTGCTCATGGCAGTGGTCCTCGGAGAGGGAAGGAAGCAGGACGTACGGTCAGGCCGTACGGCGCGTGCGCGCAGTGTAGCTCGGGTTCGAGCACGAACGCAACCGCGAGTAGGAATACTCTACGACAGGCTCGGTTCGCGCGCACGACGGATCGGGGCGCGTGGCGCGTCGGGTCGGTACGACCGGGCGGATCGCTACGGTGCGGGCGCGCCGATTCCCGAGCAGGGAGCCCGGACGACGCCGAGGGGCCCGACCTCGTTACCCTAGGTCGGATCGTTTTCGTCGGAGTTGGAAGCTAGGAGGCCCAATGGGTCGTTACACCGGGCCGGTCGAAAGGCTCTCGCGTCGCGAGGGCGTCGACCTGGAATTGAAGGGCGCTCGTCGCCTCGCAGGCAAGGGCGCGCTCGAGCGCCGCGGCGCGCTGCCCCCCGGGCAGCACGGTGGCGGACGCCGGGTGAAGACCTCGGTCTACGCCCAGCAGCTGCGTGAGAAGCAGCGCGCCAAGCGCTACTACGGCCTGCGCGAGAAGCAGTTCCGTCGCCTGCTGGCCGAGGCCGGCAAGCGCAACGAGGCCGGCACCGTCCACGGCGAGCGGCTGCTGCAGCTGCTCGAGCTCCGCGTCGACAACGTGCTGGTCCGCCTGGGCTTCGCCTCGACGCGGGCGCAGGCGCGGCAGTTCGTCTCGCACGGCCACGTGCTGGTCAACGGCCAGCGCCACACGGTCGCGTCGGCCCGCCTGAAGCCGGGCGACGTCGTGACGGTCAAGGACGGCAGCCCCGTCCGCTCGATCGCCACCGAGTCGACCGAGCTGATCGCCGTCGTTCCGGCGTGGCTCGAGGCCGACCACGACGGCCTCTCCGGCCGCGTGCTGCGCCTGCCCGAGCGCCACGAGATCCAGGTGCCGATCACCGAGCACCTGATCATCGAGCTCGCGGGCCGCGGCTAAGCAGTTCCCGCTCGGCGCCTGCGGGCGCCGGCTCCGACGATCTCTCCCCCGTCCGCTTCCGTCCTCTCGGGGCGGGCGGAGGATCGACGAACGTCGCACACCACCGGGAAGACGATCCGTGCATCGCACGTGGTGACGTCGTACCCGCCGCTGCGATTCGGCCGTGGATCGCGTAGCGTTGGTCGGGCATGAGCGATTCCGATCCGACCCCGACCCACGAGCCCTCCGTGCCGCTGCATCTCGATCAGCTGCTGGAGCAGCGCTCGATCGCCGCTGGGCTCGAGGCCCTCGCGCGCCGCAACGCCCACCACCTGGCCGACATGGACGACACGGAGCGCGAGGACGCTCGTCGCCTGTGGTCCGAGATGGTGGCCGAGATCCTCGGAGCGGTTCGCGACACCCTCGGTGGCGCGGTCCAGCAGGACGGTCCCGGCCGCGCCGTGATCATCCTCTCGG
>JADKLW010000425.1_pt2 | contig 10938 bp, 11 predicted proteins | sample 8641881 | NCBI WGS metagenome assembly JADKLW01 (sample SAMN16272185, study PRJNA661076) | feces metagenome | isolation source: fecal sample from diarrhoea affected cattle B | host: Bos taurus | place: South Africa: Lokaleng Village, Mahikeng | collected 2019-09
CAAGCAATAGCTATAACGATCAGGTGGATGGCGTATTCTCCCAGCAGAGCGGCCGGTAATACAACCGGAGTGAACGAATATATCCCGTTAAAAATGGAAAAGCTGTAAAACACAATGATCATCGAAGCGATGACGAAAAAAAAAGTAAGCAAACTGATGATGATCAGCTTAGCCAGCAGCACTTTCTTTCGGCTGACCGGGTACATAAATAGGACGGTAATTGTTTTATTTTTAAATTCTTCAATGATCATAGTAGATAGCAGGACCGAGGCATAAATGACAAAAGCAGCGACTACGAGCAGTTCAATCAGCATCATGATGTCTTCAGCACTTGAAAAAAACTTTTCTACAGCGTCCGGCTCCGTCCCCAACAATAAGAGCATGCCGACAATCGCCGCATTGATCAAGACGAACGCCAAAGCGACGCCCGGCAAATTCATTCTTTTCATTTCCAATTTAATCAGATTAAGTATGCGAATCGCCTCCCTCTATGAGCTGCAGGAAATAATCTTCTAGAGGCTGCTTTTTATCATTGAGCGCACCGATTTTGACTTGGCTTCGGACCATCGCCTGGATAACGTCATTCTGTGTGAGCTGGTCATCATAAATATGAATGACACCTCTGTCTTCCTTCACCTGAAAGTTCAACGCCTTCAATTCATTTTCCAGCACAAAAGCCGCTTTTGGATAATCCGCTACGACCAATTCCATGTGGTTGGCATGCGTGCTGCGGATTTCGTCCATCGAAGCTTCCTTGATCAGTTTTCCTTTTCGGATTACCCCGATCGTATCGGCAATATGCTCAATTTCCGCCAGGTTGTGGCTGGAAATCAATAAAGTGATGCCGTATTGCCTGCTGTGAAAAAATGGGCAGCGCTTCATCACCATCAAATGCAGATCTGACCTTATACCCCTCTTTTTGCAGATGGTTCGACACCATCTCATGAATTTGCTGATCATCTTCAACGAGCAGTATCAATTCGTTCATCGTCATCCTTCTCTCTGAGCAGTTCCATAATATGTTTACCGATAGTTTCTTCTCCTTCATTCCACATGGGGCTCCAGTGTTCCTTTTTTATTGCTTATTTAGGTTCGAGTTTCTGAAAAACAAAGAAAAAGCTGCCGTTGTTTCAGCAGCTTTCAAAAAGGCTTCATCATCTTTACAACAAGGCTATGCGCCTCCGGAAGCTGCTGCAGCCTGGTCAGCCTTGACGCAGTCAATCGCTACGACAATGGCGATGACCACTTCCTCCATCTCATCATTCAAGATTTGGACTTTATAACTGTCTCCCCAGCTGAACCATTCTTTGTTCACCTGGCCGATCACTTCCCCGTTCTGCAGGATTTGAAAATCCATATCCCACCAGTTCCCACGAATTTCAATTCCAGTTCCATCAATCGTATAGCGGGCTTTGAGCAAGGAAAACTCTTTTTGGATCGTCAACCGCTCCTGTCCGTTTACTTCAACAAAGAATTTCGGCAGAAAACTGAATGTCTTTTTGGTGATGAGCGCAACTTCAGCTCTGGCCATATTCATAATAGAGAAGGTTTTAGGAATCTGCATAAAGCTGCCTTCCACATAATAGACATCCTGCTGTTGCTTATCCTTCACGGTAAATTTGCCGCTTAAACTGAATACCTTTTGTTTGATGTAGAGTTCATTCATCCTAATCGTCTCCTTTTTATCAGACTGAGGATCATATAAAGAAGTGTAGATAACAAACCTTTTCTGCTTCTATTTCGCGTTTTCTTTATTATGTAGGAAAGCCTTTGAAGAAGCACGCGATTTAGGAATGGGGCTGATATTGCCGGTGGCATCCCACATTATGAGTTAACCCATGAAGAGGGCAGTAAGCAGACAAAGAGGAGCCGATTTTCCGGCTCCTCTTTGCTTTTTCATCATGCGGTAATTTCTTAAATGTATTTATCTTTCAAAGAATCTCCGCCAATTCCACCGACCACCATCAAGAACAACGGCAGGAAGTTGGAAATAAACCGTGGTGCTCCTTCCGGTATGACAACGTTTGTCCCAAAGAAATAATTTGAAGCGAGCAGTATAATTTTTACTGCCAATAAAACTACCCCCACCATAAATACCGTATCAAAAAACGTTTTCCACTTCGGGTGAGCCAATTGTTTACTGTCTTGAATCACTTTATCCTTCAACTCCTTATCACTCCTTAATAATTCATCTATCGTGATACCGAACAGATCACTGAGGTCAATGATCACTTCGATAGTCGGATAGTTTTTCCCTGTCTCCCATTTCGAAACGGACTGTCGACTGACATGAATCTTTTCAGCAAGTTCTGCCTGGGACCACCCCTTTTTTTCTCTTTCACTTTTTAATCGTTCACTAAAAATCATGGCATTCATCGCCTTTCCTTATAATTTCAGTATTATGAAGAGACAGAGCAAAGTAAAGCGAGCTCTGGGCGCACTAAGGCGCAACTTCTGCTTGCTGCCTTGGTGCACGATGTATAGCGGAGTTTCAGCAACTCGCAGTTTCTCCCTTTCTTTTACTATACAACCCCAAAAAATAAAGGAAACCAGGTCTCCCCGATTTCCTTAGGTGTGCTATAAAGTATTCCGTTTCGTCATAGCTGGATTTACTATCTCTGGAAATCCCAGCAATAAGGATTCTTGTCCAGATTACTCATTTATTAAGCCGATCATCTATTTCATACCAGCTTATTTACCCGTTATACTAAAGGCAATTATCTTTGATAAAAAGGAGGGGCCAAAATGGAAATCGAAAATCTGATCGATGTGAAGACCCGGCAGGAACTGAGGGAATGGCTTGCAGAAAATTCCGCAACGGAGAAATTCTGCTGGGTGGTTGTCAGTGTGAAAGAACAGCCTGGAGTCGTTCAATACTTAGACGCAGTTGAAGAAGCCTTATGTTTTGGTTGGATCGACAGCACAAAAAAGAAACTGTCTGAGACAGAGACAGCCCAACGTCTTTCGCCGCGGAAGAAAAACAGCAATTTTACCGAGTTGAATAAAGAGCGGATAAGAAGATTAGAAAAATTGGGGTTGATGACGGAAAGAGGGCGGCGGGTTTTGCCTGATATGCGTCCGGAGTCCTTTGTCATCGATGAGGAGATTGAAGCACGTCTGAAAAAAGAGGAGCAAGTTTATCAAAACTTCCTGAACTTCCCTGAACCCTATAAAAGAATCCGAATCGATACCATCCAAAGTTATAAACATGACCCTGAACTTTTCAATAAAAGGTTGGACAAATTTATTGAACAGACAAAAGAAAACAAAATGTATGGCCAATGGCATGACAATGGGCGGCTGCTTGATTATTGAAAAACACCAAAAATCCAATGCAAATGGTCTGGTTAAGTACGAGCTATAAAAGGCTTAAGCAAAAGCCTTTTATAGTTCGTCTTTTTGGTCACTCTCTTATTGTCTTCTTTTTATGGGTTAATTAAATTATTTTCTAGTATTTTACTAATTTCTATTCGAATTCTCATGTTCATCTCATCTTCCTCTCATATTTCACGGGTAGCTTAGAGAGTATCAATGTTTTAGGAGGAGTTTAGAGATGAAAATTGTAATCGTACCTTCTGGTTTTAAAGAATGCTTGGATGCAGAAGATGTTGCAGCAGCAATGGATCGGGGCGTCAGACGTTTTGATCCATCGATTAATACAGTTGTGATTCCAATGATTGACGGCGGTGAAGGATTTGTCAAAACCATTATCAATATAAAAGACGGGATTATCGTTAATAAAAAAGTGACCGGGCCTGTCGGAAAGAAAATTGATAGTTACTTCGGCTTTTACCAAGAGAACGGCAAACGAATAGCAGTTATTGAGATGGCAGCAGTGGCAGGGTTGAAACTTGTTCCCCATGACGAACGGAATCCTTTAAAAACGACAACTTATGGAGTAGGCGAATTAATTGTTGCTGCTCTCGATTTTGGTATAGACCATATTTTGATCGGCTGTGGAGATTCCGGCACTTCAGACGGCGGCGCTGGGATGGCTCAGGCATTAGGCGTCCAATTTTTTGATAAGAAACAACAACCGGTCCAGATCAAAGGAGGAGAAGATTTACTGGAAGTGGACTCTCTTCTTGCAGCAAATGTAGATAGCCGGTTGAAGAATATATCCATCGATGTCGCATGTAATTGGAAGAATATTTTATGCGGAAGAAAAGGTGTAGCGCGCGTTTTCGGACCACAAAAAGGAGCAACTCCCAAACAGGTGGATGTCTTATCCTCAGCATTGGAGCAATATGCGGGAGCTATACAGAACGAAACAGGATTAGATGTCCGTTCATTGCCAGGGAGCGGTGCTTCTGGAGGATTAGGGGCAGGACTTCTGGCATTTACCAATGCAATCCTGCATCCCCGCTTCGATATCATTATGGATTTTATCAATATAGAAAAAGAAATTTCAACAGCAGATATCGTATTTACAGCAGAAGGCAGCTTGGACTTCCAGACGCCGAACGGAAAAATTCCATCGGAAGTGGCGCGAATCGCCAAAACAAGCCATATTCCGGTAATTGCAATTACGGGAACCATCGGAGAAGGAGCAGAATTAAACTACCAGGCAGGGATAGATGCCTACAGCAGTATTATTCAAAAACCTGTTTCAATGGAATCGGCTATGATAAATGCACCGAAATGGATCGAGGAAAGCACTTACTCCGCATTGCGGAAAGTAGCCATCGGCTGGAGGATGACTGATCAGGGCATATTAAAGAAGGTGTCCCTCTAAAATGATGAAAGGATTCGAAAATCATCTTAAAAAAGAGCGGCTGTTAACTGTAAGAAATTCTTTATACTCGAAGCCGGCAGTTCTTGCTGGCCTCCATGTCTTCTTTTTCTTAGCTATATTGTCAATCGATACTCTGGACTATCCGCCAAAGGTTGCTTTATTCGCTTTCCTGTCAGCGATGACTCTGTGGGTTACTACGAAAATGCCAGCTGGATTTGTTGCCATTTCACTTATTGGATTCGTTATTATTATGAAGGCTGCCGAACCGGATTTGCTGTACACATCCCTTTCAGAACAAGTTATCTGGTTGATGATCGGCTCTTTCATTATCGGAAATGCCGTCAAAGAGTCTGGACTAGCAGAAAGGTTAGTAGTCATTATTTTGAGCAAATCAAAGAAAAAAGGAAATGTGCTGGCGGGAATAAATGCTGTTATAGTTGCGACTGTGTTTTTTATCCCCTCCACTTCCGGTCGGGCAGCATTAGCTATGCCGATCATCAATCAACTAAGCAAAAAATATACGGAAGAAGAACAACGTGTCTTGGTTCTGTTAGCGCCGCTGCTCATCTTAATGAGCACTTCCGCTACTTTTATCGGAGCCGGTTCACATTTAATTGGCATTGGGCTGCTTGAAAGTACAGCCCAGCAGTCCATTTCTTTTATCCAGTGGTTCATCTGGGGACTTCCTTTTGCCGTCGTGATGACGATTGTTTCCTTTTTCGTTGTGAAATGGACGCTTTGGCCAAAAAATGGAGGGGAACTGCTGGAAAACAGCCAAATTGCTGAACGTTCCGAAGTGAAAAAACGAATGAATCCAATAGAAAAAAAGACATTACTCGTGTTGGTTTCTTTGATTGCATTTTGGATGACAGAAAGCATTCATGGTTATGACATTGCTTTCGTGGCAATGGTCGGTGCAATTTTTGTCATGGCACCAACCTATGGCATTATTAGCTGGAAACAGGGAATGAAATCTGTTTCATGGAATTTGATTATTTTTGTGGCCGCAGCGGCAGCATTGGGAAAAGTGTTAGTGGATACAGGGGTGGTCAAATGGGTGGAAAAAGAAATGCTGTTCTTTCTCCAGCTATTTGCAGATGCTCCAGATTGGCAGATTGTGTTGGCCGTTCTGCTCGTATCCGTGACGAGTCATTTATATATTACCTCCCATACCACCCGTGCCATCGTCTTTATCCCAGGTTTCTTGCTGTTCAGTGAAGCAATCGGGGCAAATCCGTCTACCGTGGTGTTTTTAAGTTTAATCGGCATGAACTATTGCGTAACGTTCCCTGTCAGTTCAAAAGCATTGCTGCTCTTTTATGAGGATGAAGAAAACTCATACGATGCAAAAACTCTACTGAAAATCAGTTTGCTGTTAATGCCGATTTACATCGGCGTAATGATGCTGTTTTATTTTTCTTATTGGCAATGGACCGGGCTGCAATTGTAAAAGGAGACACCAAACAAACTCTTCCGGAATCAAGTAAAAGATTAACCGATTAACGGCATCCAATCCATATGGCAGAACTGCATCCTTAAGCTCACTCAACCATCCCACCCGAAAATGATGATTTTTGCTAATGAAAACTCAAACAAAAGTTAAGGCTGTTGAAAAGAACCAACTTCTTTTCAACAGCCTTTTCAATTTTATCTCTTCATTTCTAGTTAATTAGAAATTATGTCATTTCTGAAGTTTTTCTCCGGCTTCCACTGAAAGCGTCTCTTCAACAAACTGAATGGCCTTGTCGACGATAAAATCCAGTTCATGGTCCATAGAGGCAATATGATACGAGTTTTGCAGTTCATATTTATAGGTGTTTTCTGATTGAACTTTAGTGAGAATATAGTCTGTGTTGCTCGGCGGAACAACATGGTCTTCAAGCGATTGGAAACAAACGACCGGACAACGCACGTCCGAGAGTTTAGCATCAACCGCGTTCATATAATGCAATAATTGGTGATACGCTTTCACTGGCGCCTGCTCATAAGTGATTTCCACTGCATCCTCTTTCTTGATGTCCGGCTGGCCTTCTGTAACATAAGTGGAAGATGGTTGAGTGCGGTATGTTTCAAACGCAGGGATATTGATCGCCGGATTGATCAGGACAATTCCTTCAATGTCGAAGTGGCGGCTGGCCAAATCCAAACTCAAGGTCCCGCCCATCGATTGCCCGATGACGATAACGCTGGAACATGTCTGTCGCAGTTCATTATAGGCCTCTTCTATCCGCGCGAACCAATCATCGCAGCCAAAATGCTCAAGGTCTTTGAAGTGCGTGCCATGGCCTGGAAGTCTAGGACAAGAAACTGTATAGCCACGTGCAGCTATGGCCTCGCCCAAATCCCTCACACTTTGCGGCGTGCCTAAAAAGCCGTGGCACAATAATATTCCCGTGCTAGTGCCTTTTAGAAAAAATGATTCAGCTTGTGGGATGACCGGATGTCGTTCAGCAGCCATTTGAATCCTCCTTTGCCTGTTCTAAAGCTATATTTTGTTGTTTGGTCTTACTAGTACTGAAAAAAGCTTATTCACATTAGACTACAGTTAAAACCTACTTGTCAACTAGGTTTTAAAACCAATTATTTTTAATTCTCTACATTCACTGAACAGATGACTCTTCATCCAAACGATTATTGCGTCCAGAAGCATTCAAAAAGAGTCTCTCCTTATCGATGAAGGAGAGACTCTTTTTCGATGGTGACCACTTGTTTTGTATCAGCCGCTTCCATGATGCCTAACATCACTTTCAGCGATTTGAGTGCATCTTCACCCGTAACAATCGGTTCCTGGTCGAGGCGGATGGCGTCGATAAAAGCATCGATGACGCCGCTGGGTGTCTGGTTATCGTTAGTTTGGATGGCTTCCAGCTCGTAATTTACTTTTTCACCGGATTGCATGATGATTTCAAGCTGGTACTGTTCGTTATGATAAATTTTCATGATGCCTTTCTCGCAGTAGAAGACGGTGCTGTTGTCTTCTTCTCCATAATAGGTCCAGGAAAAGGCTGCATTGCCGAGACGCCCTTTTCGGGTTGCCAGGCTGCATACCAGATTGTCGCATACTTCTATCGGCTCCTCGTTTTCATCCACTTTATGCAACGCTCCTTGAAATGCGCTCACTTGAACAATTTCATCATCGAGCAAATAATGCAGCAAGTCGATTTTGTGGATGCCAAGGTCTCCGCCTACGCCAAATCCGGACCGCTCCTTTTTGAAAAACCAGGTGGACTTGGTCTTATTGATGCCCCAGGCTTCCGGACCTGCATGTCCGAATGCTGTACGGAACGTCAGCACCTTTCCAAGTTCCCCGCCGGCAAGGATTTCCTTCGCTTTTTGGTGGGCGCGTGTAAAGCGCTGGTTATGGTCAACCATCAGCTTTTTCCCGGATTTTTTTTGGGCCGCCAAAATTTCTTTCGCGTATTCCACCGTCAACGAAATCGGTTTTTCACACAGGACATGCTTGCCGCTCAGAAGCGCCCGTGTAGAAAATAGATGATGATGCTCATTTGAGGAACAATCGCTGATTGCCACGATGTCAGGATCAGCAAACAGCTCATCCACGCTCTTTACGAGCGTTCCCCCAAACAGTTCCACCATCGCTTCTGACCGGTCGAGGTTCCGGTCATAAAAAACGATTTCATCGACATAGGGATTTGCTGTATATTCCGGTGCATGGCGCATTTTCGTTATGGACCCGCATCCGATAATGCCTACCTTGATGCCCATCCCATCTCCTCCTATTCTCTTTTTTGAAATACCACTGCAATAATGATGATCAATCCTTTAACGAATCCCTGAAGGTGAGGAGAAACATTCATCAGATTCATCATGTTGTTCAAGATTCCCAATATCAAGATGCCAAAAATCGTTCCGATTATTTTTCCGCGTCCACCGGTCATGCGCGTGCCCCCGATGATAACGGCTGCAATGGCGTCAAGTTCGTATTGCGCACCTGAACTTGAGGAAGATATCGAATTCAGCCGTGACGTTTCAATGACAGCCGCAATTCCGACCAAGGTTCCAATCAGCGTATAGACCCCAATTTTAATGCGGTCTACTCGGATCGCCGACAGCATGGCCGCTTTTTCGTTTGATCCCAGGGCATAGACGTACCTGCCGAATCGGGTTTTGTGCATCAATACATAAATCAGCACAGCCATTACGAAGAAAATGATGACAGGAAAATCAAAAATCCAAAAATCACTGTTGGCGATAGCGGTAAATCCACTGACTTCACCCGACACACTGCCGCCTTCCGCGATATAAAGCGCGATGGAACGTGCCCCTGCCATCATTCCGAGCGTAGCGATAAATGAGGCGATTCTTCCTTTCGCGACCATCAGGCCATTCAGGAACCCGGCAAACGAACCGACCAAAAGCGCTGTCAAAACGCCGATCCAAATACTGCCGGAGGCATTCAATGCCAGCACTGACACCACACCAGCGAGCGCCAGAACGGAACCGACCGACAAATCGATGCCACCTGACAGCATGACGACGGTCATGCCAAGTGCGATAATCCCGATAATCGAAACTTGCATCAGGATATTAAGTTGATTGTTCATATCAAGAAATCGCGGGTTCATCGCAGAAGCGCCGATATAAATGATGACAAATGCGATAATGACGCTGTATTCCGACCAAAGCCAGGACATCCGGCTTTTCATGCTTGGAGATTCCCTGCTGTATTGTTTTGCGTCTATATTAGCCAATTTTCTCTCCCTCCCTTTTTGCTCCTGTGGCATAATGCATGATTTCCTCTTCGCTTGCCTCTTCGCCTGTGAAGCGCGCAGTGATTTCGCCGTGGTACATGACGTTGATGTCGTGGCAAATCCGCATCACTTCCGGGGCTTCGGATGACAGGATAATGATGGCTTTGCCAAACTCCGCAAGCATCAGAATCTGCTGGTAAATCTCCTGTTTGGCCCCCACATCGATTCCTTGTGTCGGGTTATCGAAAATCAGGATATCCGTCTCCGCTTCCAGCCATTTGGCGATGATGACTTTCTGCTGATTTCCGCCGCTTAACTTATCGATGGTGATTCGCGGATTGTGCACTTTGATATTCAAGGCTTCTTTGTAGGTCTGGAACTTCTGCTGTTCCTTTTTGCCCTGTATAAAACCCAACCGCTCAAAATTCCCCATCGATGACAAGCTCATATTATGGATGACGCTTAAATCTTTGATGATCGCATTTTCTTTCCGGTCTTTCGGCACATAGCCCATTCCCGCTTGCAGCGCTTTTCGGGGATGATTAATCTTCACGGGTTTGCCTTTCACTTTCACGATGCCTGAGTATTTCTTCCGGTAACCAAACAAACTTTCAAAAAGTTCCGTTCTGCCATCGCCCGCAAGACCCGTAAAGCCCACTATCTGTCCTTGGCGGACGGAGAAATTAATATCTTTAAATAAGCCGGCGCTCGTCAATCCTTCTACTTCCAGCGCCACTTCACCAAACTCATGCCCATGCACATACCGTTCCTGGGAAATGGATTTGCCCACCATCAGCTTGGTGATCACTTCCAGATTCTCATTTTCCATGACATCGGTCTTCACCAACTGGCCGTCCCGCAAAACCGTATAGCGATCACATACTTCCTGGATCTCCTTCAACTTATGGGAAATATAGATGATGGAAACGCCGGACTTTTTCAAGTTCTTCATGAGAACAAAAAGCCGGCTCACTTCATGCTCTGCAAGCGACGTCGTCGGTTCATCCATGATGATCAATTGCGACTTGTGCAGCAGCGCTTTTGAAATCTCGATCAATTGCTTATAGGAAGTCGCAAGGTTGCGGACATACTCTTTCGGGTTGATGGTAACGCCAAGTTCCGCTAAAATTTCGCGGGTTTGGCGGCACATTTCTTCCACGTTCAAAAATCCGATTTTATTGCGAATTTCTGAACCTAGAAACATGTTTTCATAAACCCTCAAATCACCGACCATGTTCAGCTCCTGATGAATAAAGCTGATGCCCTGTGCCTGTGAAACATGCGGATCCGCCATTTTAACTTCCTCGCCATTGATGAAGATCTGTCCGTTGTCTGGTTGATGGACACCGCCTAAAATATTCATCAACGTCGATTTTCCCGCTCCGTTTTCACCAAGCAATGCATGAATTTCACCTTTTTCCACTTCCAGTGTTACTTTCTTCAAGACCGGTACGCCATTAAATGATTTTTCGATGGTGTTCATTGCCACAA
>JADKLW010000770.1_pt1 | contig 10928 bp, 11 predicted proteins | sample 8641881 | NCBI WGS metagenome assembly JADKLW01 (sample SAMN16272185, study PRJNA661076) | feces metagenome | isolation source: fecal sample from diarrhoea affected cattle B | host: Bos taurus | place: South Africa: Lokaleng Village, Mahikeng | collected 2019-09
CAGAAAAACTGAGAGTGACGACAAGGAGGAGGAGTATTCTCTTCATTTTATTTTGCATTTTTGCAGTAGCGAAGATAAAAAATATTTGGCAATTCCTGCTCCAACCTTATCGCGAAGAGAACCTTCTACCAGAAAACATCAAACTGAATTTTTATAAAGAGATAATAGATCGCTTTTATCTGTAATGATGAGCCTAGGGTTCAAAGCAGCGTAGCTGCGACCTGTTAATAGCAGAATCAATAAAACTCAGCCCACGTCCGCGTAGTTGGGTTCTGTTAATAGATTTCGCCTTTTTAAGTAAAGGAACCTCTTAAGTTGGTTTTTATAAATAATTCCCGACATACCGATTTTACATCAAAACAAAAATTTCGACAGCCAAAAGCTTCTTTTTTCGTAAATTTAGAGCCTGTTTAATTTTTTAATATTGAAAGACCAAGAGAGTTCAAGGAACTGAAAACAGGTTTTTAAACCCTTAAAATGGATGTACTATGACTTCAAAACAAAAAGTAGCATTGCTGAGAGAAGCAATGATAAAAGAAAATATAGACGCTTTTATTATCTTTTCTGCTGATCCGCACATGAGCGAATATTTGCCGGAAGAATGGCTGGAGCGCACCTGGATATCAGGATTCACGGGATCCGCAGGTTTCGTGGTTATTACCCGTGCGAAAGCAGCTTTGTGGACAGATGGAAGATATTTCGTACAGGCGGTTCAGGAGCTGGAAGGATCAGATTTTGAACTGATGAAAGAAGGCGTGGAAGGAACGCCGAACTATATCGACTGGCTGAAAAAAGAAATTCCTGATCACAGCACCATTGCCCTGAATGCACTCGCCACTTCCCATCTGCACTGGAATGATCTGGAACAGCAACTGGCTGAGAATGATATCAAGGTAGTCAATAAACCTTTACTGAAAAACCTGTGGGTCAACAGGGTTCAGGAGAAGAAAAAAGCGAAGGTTTTTGTTCATCCGGTAGAAAGAGCCGGCCTTTCTGTTGGCAATAAACTGGACATGATCAGAAAGAAAATGAAAGACCAGAATGCGGATGTACACATTATCACCGCTTTGGATGATGTCGCCTGGACAACCAATTTACGAGGCAGCGATGTACAGTACAATCCTGTTTTTTTAGCATACCTGATCCTGTCTTCTGAAGAAACGCAATTGTTTATCGGTAATAACAAACTGAATGAAGAAGCTGAAACACAGCTGAAAGAGGCCGGCGTTACAGTTCATGATTATGATTCTTTTTATGACGAATTGAATAATATTAAAAACCAAAAAATTCTTATTTCTCCGAATACCAATCAGGCCATTTTCAATACGCTGCAGGATAACAATACGTTCATCCTAGCTGCAGCTCCCGGAAATCTGATGAAAGCCAGAAAAACAGAAGTGGAACTCCAAGGATTCCGCACGGTAATGCGTCGGGACGGGGTAGCGATGGTGAAATTTATCCATTGGCTGAAAACCCATGTTGGAAAAGAACCTATGAACGAGGTATCGATCGGGAAGAAATTGAAGGAATTCAGGCAGCAGGGAAAGAATTTCGTGGGAGAAAGTTTCGGTAGCATTATCGGATATAAAGGCAACGGCGCTATTGTTCATTATTCCGCAAAAGAAGAAGACTGCAAAGAGGTGACGAATGAGGGAACGATTCTTATTGATTCCGGTGGACAGTATCTTGAAGGAACCACCGATATAACACGAACGCTGTCTCTGGGCTTACCTTCAGAACAGTTCCGGAAAGATTCTACACGGGTGCTTCAGGGGATGATCCGCCTTTCTATGGTGAGATTTCCAAAAGGAACACGCGGGGTTCAGTTGGATGCAGTCGCCCGAATGCCTTTGTGGAACGAAGGTAAAGATTATGCTCACGGTACAGGACACGGTGTAGGGAGCTTTATGAATGTTCATGAAGGGCCTCAGAACATCCGGAAAGATATGAATTTTCAGGAACTGCTTCCAGGAATGGTGTGTTCCAATGAACCGGGATTTTATGTTGAAAATGAGTACGGAATCCGCCACGAAAATCTGATTGCCGTCCGAGAATGGGAAAATACACGATACGGCACTTTCTACGCTTTCGAAACCCTGACCATCTGTCCGTTCGACAGATCGGTGATTAAAAAGGAATTGCTTCGCGAGGATGAAATCAACTGGCTCAACGGATACCATGCTTGGTGTAAGGAAATGCTGGAAGAAGACCTGAGCGGCGACGTAAAAAACTGGTTTCTGGATCAGGTAAAACCATTATAATAAATAAAGGCCGGCTCTGTATGAACCGGCTTTTTTCTTAGTTAAAATTAATCTTTTCAAGAATGAAATTCTGGCAGTCGTCTTTTCGGATGATGCGCAACTTTATTTCATCTCCAAACTGGTTTTGAAGCCGCTTGGCAAACCTGAAAAGAATATTTTTCTGATAACGGTCTTTGCGCAGTTGTTTAAAAGCTCTTTTGTTGGTAAACATTTTTTCTTCTTTTATAATAATCACTTCCAGATTCACTTTATTATTCAGTGAAGTGAGGAGTTCCCGGTCTTCCGGATTCAGGATATGGTCAGCTTTTATTTGATGAAGAGCATTCATTTTATTTCAATTTTCCGGCAAATATATAGACGAATTTTAACGAATATGCCAACAACTGCAAAAGTTATAAACCTTCTTCAGAATCCTGAAAATGCAAGCAGCTGAGCATATAAGCAAATTTGCCAATCCGCAAATTAACCTATTTTTGCATCATGAATTACGACACCATCTGCGCACTGGCCACACCCAACGGAGTGGGAGCTTTAGGAATTATCAGAGTTTCCGGAAATGAAGCTCTCGGGATTGTCAATCGATGTTTTGAAGGAAAAAATATCACAGAAGTTGCTTCTCATACGGTCCATTACGGATTTATAAAGGATGGTGACGAGCAGATTGATGAGGTGATGGTTTCGGTCTTCAGAGCGCCTAAAACCTTTACGACGGAAAATTCGGTGGAGATTTCCTTTCACGGTTCTCCGCATATAGCTCGGAAAATTCTGGAGGTTTTGATGAAAAACGGAGCCAGAATGGCCAAAGCCGGAGAATTTACGATGCGGGCTTTTATGAATGGAAGAATCGACCTGTCGCAGGCAGAAGCCATTGCCGATGTGATTGCCAGTGAAAATGAAGCGTCCAGAAAAGTGGCATTAAATCAGCTGAAAGGGGGGATTTCCAACGAAATTTCTGTGTTGCGGGGAGACCTTCTCAACTTCACTTCTCTGATAGAGCTGGAGCTCGATTTTGCTGAAGAAGACGTGGAATTTGCCGACCGTACCGCCATGAATATGCTCCTGAACCGGTTGGAAGAAAAACTGAGCGCCCTCATGGAGAGTTTTCAGTATGGAAACGCCATTAAAAATGGAGTAGAAGTGGCCATCATCGGAAAGCCAAATGCCGGAAAATCCACCCTGCTGAATGCTTTGCTTAAAGAGGAACGCGCCATCGTTTCAGATATTGCCGGAACAACCCGCGACACCATCGAGGAGGTTTTGCACATCAACGGAACGGCATTTCGCTTTATTGATACCGCAGGAATCCGGGAAACCACCGATGCCATTGAAGCCATCGGAGTTCAGAGAGCAAAAGAGAAGATTGCAACGGCGAAAATCTTACTGTACCTCTATGATGAATGGGATGCGACGCCTGAAGAAGTCATTGGTTTTGTAAAAGAATTCTGGCGTGAGGATTTAAAAGTCATCTTACTTCATAACAAAATCGACCTCAGCAAAAACGCTGAAAATGAGTTTGATCAAACGCTGTCGAATGCTTTAATCCCGGAGTTCACCACTACCATTATTCCCATTTCGGCAAAAGACCAGACCGGAATCGAGACATTAAAAAAAGAACTTTCCTCTTACGTCGAAAACCTGAAAACGGACGAAAATACGGTGATTACCAATCAGCGTCATTTCGAAGCGCTACAGAAATCCTTGCAGTCAGTCCGCAACGTGAAAACAGCCCTCACCCAGAGTTTCCATACCGAACTGTTGGCGTACGAACTCCGCTACGCTTTGGAGCACCTTGGCGAAATTTCCGGCGAATTCACCAATGACGAAGTTTTGGGCAATATTTTCTCGAAATTCTGTATCGGAAAGTAATCCACAAATTCTAACCACTTCAATTCTACTTGAAAGTGTGATACATCTTAAATCACCGCATTTTTGCGGAGAATAAATTTATTTGCTTCCTCAATATACCCTTTCGGGTATAGTTAATTTATAAAATCATTAATTATACCCTATAAGGTATAAATTCATTGAAATTAGTACATTTGTACCCTAAAGGGTATAAATATGAATACTTCACTTTCAGATTTTGTAAAAGAAAAAAGAAAACAATTGAATCTAACACAACTTGAGTTAGCAGAACGTGCAGGTGTTGGGCTTCGTTTTGTTCGTGAATTAGAACAAGGAAAAGAATCTTTAAGATTGGACAAAGTAAACCAAGTGTTAGCTTTATTTGGTAGTGAAATCGGTGTAATTAAAAAAGCTGAAGAATGAGACAAGCGGAAATTTATTATCAAAATAATGTAGCAGGAATCATTACTGAAAATGATGAAGGGTATGTTTTTCAATATGATGAAAAGTATTTGAAAACTGAAAATTCAAAACCTGTCAGCTTGACTTTGCCTACACAAAAAGAACCTTATGAAAGCAAAATCTTATTTCCTTTTTTTGACGGATTAATTCCCGAAGGTTGGTTGTTGAATATTGCAGTAAGTAATTGGAAAATCAATCCGAGAGACCGATTTGGTTTGTTGTTGACGTTGTGTAAAGATTGTATAGGTTGCGTAACTGTTTTGCCTAAAGAAAATTGAAAATGCAAAAGTGTTTATATTGTTATCAGCCATTAAATAATGAAGTAGATTTTCATTCGTCTTGTGCTAAAAAAATATTTGGCACAACTGTACCACCTATTATTGATTTTGACTTAAAACAGATAGAAGAATTAGCAAAACAAATCATTATCAAAAGTGTTGCGGTAACTGGTGTTCAACCTAAATTATCATTAGATTTAGAAAAGCATAAAAGCCAATTGTCAAGATTAACCATTGTAGGATTAAATGGCGATTACCTATTAAAACCACCTTCTAAAGAATACAAAGAATTGCCACAGAATGAAGATGTAACCATGCACTTGGCTGAATTGGTAAAAATAAAAACAGCAAAACACACATTGGTACGGTTACGTTCAGGTGAATTAGCTTATTTAACCAAGCGTTTTGATAGGAATAAAGGAAAGAAAATCGCAGTAGAAGATTTCTGTCAATTAAGTGAAAACCTTACCGAGCATAAATACAGAGGTTCTATAGAAAAAATTGGAAAATTGACTTATCAATTTACGGCAAACAAAGGCTTTGAAATACAGCGTTTATTTGAATTGGTTTTATTCAGCTATTTAACAGGCAACGCCGATATGCACCTGAAAAATTTTTCATTGATGGAAAATAATTTAGGCGAATATGAATTTTCCCCTGCTTATGATTTATTGAGTACAGTATTGGTAATTCCTGACGATACGGAAGAATCTGCATTAGCCATCAACGGAAAAAAGAGTAGATTGAAATTAAACGATTTTAACCAATTAGCAGAATCATTAAAAATTAACGAAAAATCATTACAGTCAATTTATAAACGTTTCAATAAAATTTTACCTAAATGGAATTCATTTATAAAGCAAAGTTTTTTATCCAAAAAAATGCAAGATGATTATATCAATTTAATTACAAAAAAGCACAAAAAATTATTTGAGTAAGTTTCGATTTTAGGCGATAGTTTCTCCTGCTTCCCCAACTTTTGACACAGAAAGACACAAAAACATTTGAAAACCTTATTAGATCAATGTATTTCATTTTCTGTATCGGGAAGTAAATAAAGTCAACAGAAAAAATGAGGGTCAAATGTTACTTTTGCAATTCTTTGCGCTCTTGCTTTCGGTTTTGCGTGAAAAAATAGGCAGAGCAAATTCGCAAAATCACTACCTAATAAACAATTAACCGATTAATTAGTCAATGAGTTTTGCTTTTGCGTGAAACCAGAGCCAATCTGCGTGAAAACCCCTCTTTCTTCAAATCCAAAAAACTGTACCTTTGCACCTCAAACAGGAAGACACAAGGTCTTCCGCAACTGAAAAGGGATGATGGACACCGAAAAACAAATCTCAGGGCTGATAAAAGCCTTTCAAGAAATACAAAATCTGTTGCATAAAGCGGCTTCAGATCCTGCAATGCAGGAAGAATTTCAAACCGTGCTCACCAGAGCACAGCAGGAAAATCCCTGGTTTACGCAGGAAAACCTGAAATTCGCTTTGGAACAGTGGGCACAACTTCTCACCGTGGAAAACATCAAAGCGTGGCTCAGCAACTACAGAACAGCTAAAGTGCCCAAAAAAGTGGGCCTTATTCTGGCAGGCAATATTCCGATTGTGGGCTTTCATGATGTGCTTTCTGTTATTCTCAGCGGAAATATTCCGGTGATCAAAATGTCTTCCAAAGACAAGCTTCTGCTGCCTTTTATTCTGAAACAATGGAGCCTCCATTCTGAAAGAAATATAAAATATGAACTGGTGGAAAGACTGCAGGACTATGATGCCGTAATTGCGACTGGCAGCAATAATACTGCACGTTATCTTGAGTATTATTTTAAAGATACGCAGCGTATTATCCGGAAGAACAGAACCTCTGTGGCGGTCCTAAGTGGTAATGAAACGGACGAGGAACTGAAATTGTTGGGAGAAGATGTGTTCCGCTATTTCGGAATGGGCTGTCGCAATGTGACACAGTTGCTGATTCCTGAAGATTTTCTTCTCGACAGGATTTTTGAGAATTTTACTGCTTTCGGGGACATCATCAACCATAACAGTTATGCCAATAATTATGATTATCACAAGGCGATTTACCTGCTGAATCAGGAGAACTTCTGGGACAATAATGTGGTGATGATGAAGGAAGAGACGCAGTTGTTCAGTCCGCTTTCCGTATTGTTCTTCTCAAGGTACAACAACCAGCAGGAAGTGCACGATTTTCTGGAACAAAATACTGAGAACATCCAGTGCGTGGTGGCAAAGCCGGAATCAGGTCTGGAATCGGTTCGTTTTGGGGAAACCCAGAAACCCTCTCTTACCGATTATGCGGATAAGACCGACACCATGCGGTTTTTGGAACTGATATAAGTTCAATAGGTTTCAATAAAAAAGCGCTGTCCTTCATCGGGACAGCGCTTTTGTTTTTATAGACTTCAGCGTCAGGCTTTGTCGATACTGCCCATTACTTTTTGGGCAAAACCGTTGAGAGCGTCTTTCTCACTCATGCCGTTTTGTACATTGGCGTGGACTTCCATAGCGCCCAGCATATTGGTGATCAGTTCGCCGGCTACGTTCAGGTCGTCCTCGGTAGCACCTCTGAATTCGCAGAAGCTTTCTAATACTTCCACTGCTTTCTCCAGATTCTCTGCGCTCTGTTGCTGATAAAATTGTCTGATAACAGGTAATTTCATACTGATATATTTTTTTAAAAAAGGCCCTCCGTTTCGGGAAGGCCTTGGTGATTATTTCAATTCGCTGAATAATGTGTTAAGACTTTCCGCCTGGTTGGTTTGCACCTGATTCACCAGCTGTCCGTTTTTGAAAACGGCAAAGGTCGGCAGGTTGTCCACTTTAGCAAGTTTCCGGCTTTCAGGAAGCTTTTCAGCATCCACATAATAGAAAGCCACATCTTCATTCTCAGAAGCCAGTTTCTTGAACTTGGGCTTCATGATTCTGCAGTTTCCGCACCAGGTGGCGCCGTACTGTACTGCAACTTTTTCATGCTGTGCCACCAATTCCTGTAAGGTATCTTCTGTTAATTCCAAATACATGATAATCTTAATTTAAATGTTTTGATAAATAAGCTGCGGTAGAATTTCTGTCCGCATTCATCGCTTCTTTGCCTTCTTCCCAGTTGGCAGGACAAACTTCTCCGTGCTTTTGAACGTGGGTGTAAGCGTCGATAAGTCTCATGAATTCTTTTACATTTCTGCCTAACGGCATATCGTTCACTGCTTCATGGAAAATCTTTCCGGATTCATCAATCAGGTACGTAGCTCTGTACGTAACGTTGGATCCTGTGAAGTGTTCATTTCCTTCCTCATCGTAATCGAAATCCTGATCTACAATACCCAGCGCATTCGCAAGCTGTCTGTGGGTATCTGCTAAAATTGGATACGTTACACCTTCGATTCCTCCGTTGTCTTTCGGAGTATTGAGCCATGCGAAATGGACTTCGTTGGTATCGCACGATGCGCCGATAACTTTTGTGTTTCTCTTTTCAAACTCGCCTAAAGCTTCCTGAAAAGCGTGGAGTTCAGTCGGGCATACAAAGGTGAAATCCTTCGGATACCAGAACAACAGAACTTTTTGTTGGTTTTTTACAGCTTCGTCCAGAATGTTGATTCTCAAATCGTCTCCCATTTCGGACATTGCATCTACGGTAATGTTTGGAAATTTTCTTCCTACTAATGACATACTTTTATATTTTTATGGTTGATACTTGAATTTTGTAGTGCAAATATACTAAAGGTTCATCTATTATAAAATGAATATCAATTAATAAAATCTATCGGAATGATGATTCTGTTTGATGGAATTAATAAGTCCTAATATATACCATATTTCTCCCTTGAAACAGAATTTCAGGAGTTATAGAAAGAAAGTTGTTGTAGAGGAAAGATTACATCATATTAAAAACGGCTCCCATTAAACCGACAAATAAACTGAAACCATAAACACAGAGCATCACCAGAATAAGGATGCCGATGTACTGATAGTGGGCTTTTAATTTCAGAAATGCCTCATTCATCAGCATTTGATCCGATTCTAACAAAGCCTTCTTGATCTTTCTGGAAAAGTCGTACAGATATTTGATCGGAAAATAATAGAGTGCCGCCATCAGAAGATAAAAGAAGGTAAGAATACTGCCGGAAATTCCTAGTGGAAGCGATTGCATTCCCATAACCCCCATACTGGTGAAAATAGTTCCCATGGCAACGCCCGCCAATACCATCAGTCCGATGCTGACAAATCCGAAAATCGCAATCAGCCGGCTCCAGCGCGCTGCTTCCAGCAAAATCGTATACGTGTTCTGGTTGATAATTAAAGAATTCTCAATGGATAAATTAGTTTTCATAGTTTTTTTTAATGGGTTGCGGACATAAAATTGTTATGATTCAAATATAATAATTTATGCGAAAAGAGGAACATACAAGGTGAATTCTTCGTGCAATTTTGTTCTGATATCCGATGGAATCCGCACAGGAGTATATTTCATTTTAGTATCTTTATGCCCTCAAATTAATTTCGAAAATGACATTCCAGGAACAGATAAAACAGGGTATTCCCAACGAATTGCCACAGCCCAAACCGTACGAAACGCAAATCAACCATGCACCGAAACGCAAGGAAATTCTTACTGATGAAGAGAAAAAACTGGCCGTCAGAAATGCTTTGCGGTATTTTGAACCAAAATTTCATGCGGAACTGATTGAGGAGTTCCAAAAAGAGCTGGAAGATTACGGAAGAATTTATATGTATCGTTTCCGGCCTGAGTATGAGATGAAAGCAAGGCCGATTTCCGAATATCCGGGAAAATCAGAACAGGCAAAAGCCATTATGCTGATGATTCAGAACAATCTGGATTACGCCGTCGCACAGCATCCCCACGAATTGATTACGTATGGAGGAAACGGCGCCGTATTTCAGAATTGGGCACAATACATCCTTACGATGAAATATCTGTCGGAAATGACCGATGAACAGACCCTCGTTATGTATTCCGGCCATCCGATGGGATTGTTCCCTTCGCATAAAGATGCACCCAGAGTAGTCGTAACCAACGGAATGGTTATCCCGAATTACTCAAAACCCGACCACTGGGAGAAATTCAATGCACTGGGCGTTTCACAGTACGGACAAATGACCGCCGGATCTTATATGTACATCGGCCCACAGGGAATCGTGCACGGAACAACGATTACAGTGCTGAATGCCTTCAGAAAAATCAATAAAGAACCAAAAGGCGGCTTATTTGTGACTTCAGGATTGGGCGGAATGTCCGGAGCTCAGCCAAAAGCAGGAAATATTGCAGGTTGCGTTACGGTGATTGCAGAAGTCAATCCTAAGATTACCAAAATCCGTCACGACCAGAAATGGGTGAACGAAATCCACGAAAATCTGGACGAATTGGTGGCAAGAGTGAGAATAGCTCAGGAAAATCAGGAAACGGTTTCTTTAGCTTATCTTGGAAATATTGTTGAAGTTTGGGAAAAATTTGATGCAGAAAATTTAAGAATCGATATCGGTTCAGACCAGACTTCGCTTCACAATCCTTGGGCGGGCGGTTATTATCCGGTTGATCAAACGTTTGAGAAGTCCAACAAAATGATGGCAGAAAACCCTGAATTATTCAGAGAAAAAGTTCAGGAAACCTTGAGAAGACACGCTTCTGCTATCAATAAACATACGGCAAAAGGAACCTATTTCTTCGATTACGGAAATGCTTTTTTACTGGAAGCAAGCCGCGCCGGAGCCGATGTAATGGCAGAAAATCCGACTATGGGAAGAGAGTTCAGATATCCATCCTATGTTCAGGATATTATGGGACCAATGTGTTTTGATTATGGTTTCGGGCCTTTCCGTTGGGTGTGTGCCAGCGGAAAACCGGAAGATTTACAAAAAACTGACGAAATTGCCTGCCAGGTTTTAGAAGAAATGATTAAAAATTCTCCCGAAGAAATCCAGCAGCAGATGAAAGACAATATTCAGTGGATTAAAGGCGCTCAGGAAAATAATCTGGTCGTCGGAAGTCAGGCAAGAATTCTCTATGCCGATGCTGAAGGACGGATGAAAATTGCGGAAGCCTTTAACAA
>JADKLW010000771.1_pt1 | contig 10922 bp, 8 predicted proteins | sample 8641881 | NCBI WGS metagenome assembly JADKLW01 (sample SAMN16272185, study PRJNA661076) | feces metagenome | isolation source: fecal sample from diarrhoea affected cattle B | host: Bos taurus | place: South Africa: Lokaleng Village, Mahikeng | collected 2019-09
CCGCTGCCGGAACCCTCCGAGCTGACGGAGCCGTTCTGGGCCGCCGCGCGCGAGCGCCGGCTCGTGCGGCCCTGCTGCAACGCCTGCGGTGCCAGCTTCTTCACCCCGCAGATCGCCTGCCCGCGCTGCCTGTCGACCGACTGGGCGTACCGCGAGAGCGGCGGACGCGGGACGGTCTACAGCGCGACGGTGGTCCACCGCGCGCCGTACCCGGGCTTCACCAGTCCGTACCACGTCGCGATCGTCGATCTGGACGAGGGCTGGTCGATGCTCACCAACATCATCGACACCGGAGACGGCGACGCCGGCGCGCGGGCCGTCCCGATCGGCGCCCGTGTGGCCGTCGACTGGCTGCCGCTCGACGAGCGGATCGTGCTCCCGGTGTTCCGCACCATCGAAGACGAGGTATCAGCATGAACGTCGGCATCGCGATCCAGAACACGGCGCGCCGCGCCCCCGACGCCGCCGCGGTGATCGAGGCCGGCCGCACGCTGACCTACGCGCAGCTCGACGAGCGCAGCAACCGCCTGGCCGACGCGCTGGTCCGGTCGTTCGGCGTGGGCCGCGGTGACCGCGTGGCGCTGCTGACGCCCAACCGCACGGCGATCGTCGAGGTGATGGCCGCCTGCGCCAAGCTCGGCGCGGTCTACTGCGGGCTGAACTTCCGGCTCGGCGAGGAGGAGTACGACGCGATTCTCGAGAACGCCGCCGCGACGGTGATCGTCTGCGGCGACGAGCACCGCGAGCTCGCCGCCCGGCTCGGCGAGCGTCACGGCGCGCCGGTGCTGGACATCGACGGCGCGGGCGACGACGGCTACGAGGCGCGGATCGCCGCGGCGGCGAACGTCACGCCGAAGACGATCCACGAGGTCCGCTCCGACGACCTGTTCTGCCTGGTCTACACCAGCGGCACCACCGGCCGCCCGAAGGGCGTGCTGTTCGACGTCGGCTCGGTGGTCCAGCACGCGACGGTCGCGCTGCACGAGTTCGAGCTGGACGCGAACGCGCGCTGGCTGGTCGCGCTGCCGCACAACTCGAGCGTGCAGATCACCTTCGTGCCGCTGCTGATGGTCGGCGGCACGGTGATCTTCGACGAGTCGCGCGGGTTCGACGGCCAGCGCTTCGCCGCCACGGTCCGCGAGCACGGCGCGACGCACACGTACCTGGTGCCGACGATGCTGTTCCGGCTGCTCGAGGCGGGCGTCGGACCCGACGACATCCCGACCCTGCAGACGATCGGCTACGGCGCGGCGCCCTGCCCGCCCGACCGGATCAAGCAGCTCGTCGAGCGGTTCGGGCCGCGGTTCACCCAGCTCTACGGGATGGCCGAAATCGCCTCGATCGGCACGATGCTGCGGAAGGAGGACCACGCCCGCGCGGTCGCGGGCGAGGACCACATCTTCGCGTCGTGCGGCCGTCCGTCGTGCGTGATGGACGTGCGCGTGGTCGACGACGCCGGCAACGACGTGCCCGACGGCGAGCGCGGCGAGGTGATCTTCGGCAGCCCGCACACGATGCTCGAGTACTACCGCGACGAGCAGCGGACCGCCGAGGCGCTGATCGACGGCTGGATGCACTCCGGCGACATCGGCACGCGCGACGCCGACGGCTACATCTACATCGTCGACCGCAAGAAGGACCTGATCATCCGCGGCGGCTTCAACATCGTGCCGTCCGAGGTCGAGAACGTGCTCTACGCGCACCCGGCGGTGCTCGAGGTCGCGGTCGTCGGCACCCCGGACCCCGAGTGGGGCGAGGCGCTGGCCGCCGGCGTGGCGCTGAAGGACGGTGCGAGCGCCGACGAGGCCGAGCTGCAGGCGTGGTGCCGCGAACACGGCCTGCCCAGCGTGAAGGTCCCCGAGCGGGTGATGTTCTTCCCGACCCTGCCCAAGAACGCCGTCGGCAAGCTCGCCAAGCGCGACGTCCGCGACGTGCTGATCGGCAGCGCGCCGGCATGAGCCCCGGACGGTCCGCCCGCCTCTCGCGGGGTTGCGGGGGCGGTGGGCGGGGACCCCTTTCCGGCGTCGCGATCGTCGGCGTCGGGATGACCGAGCAGGCGCGCCAGCTCGACACCACGTCGATGGCGGCGAGCCTCGAGGCGGCGAAGCTGGCGATCGCCGACGCGGGGATCGAGAAGGACGAGATCGACGGGATCGCCGCGCGCTGGACCGGACCGGGCGGGACGACGTTCGAGCCGGGATCGGCCGACTGGGCGACCCTGCTGGGGATCCACATCGACTGGATCGGCGACTCGTACCCGCAGGGCGTCCCGGCGGTGCTCGACGCCGCTGCGGCGATCAGCGCGGGGATCTGCGAGACGGTGCTGATCACCGGCGGTCAGGCCGGCGTGATGGCCGCCGAGGCCGGCAAGGTCGCGTCCTACACCCGGCCGGCCAACGAGTTTGTCGAGCCCTACGGCTCGTTCACGGCGACCCAGTTCGCGCTCGTCGCGCAGCGCTACCTGCACCGGTTCCCCGAGGCGCGGCAGGCGATGGCCGAGGTCGCGGCGACGATCCGCAACACCGGGTCGCGCAACCCCGACGCGGTGATGGCCGGCCGCGGGCCGTTCACCGCGCAGGACGTGCTCGACGCGCCGATGGTCGTCGATCCGTTCACGCGGCTCGACCTCTGCCTGGCCAACGAGGGCGCCGCGGCGCTGATCCTGACCACGGTCGAGCGGGCGCGCGCGTTGCGTCCCGACCCGGCGGTCGTGCTCGGTGGCGGGATGGAGTGGATGCGTCAGCAGTACGTCGATCCGCCGCGCTACGACGAGGTCCGGTCGATCGGCGCCCGGGCGGCGAAGCGCGCGTTCGGGATGTGCGGCCTGGGGCCCGAGGACGTCGACGCGTTCCAGTTCTACGACGTCAACTCGTACGAGGTGCTGCGCCAGTTCGAGGTCGTCGGGCTGTGCGACGAGGGTGAGGCCGGCGACCTGGTGCGCGAACGCGGGATCGGGACCGACGGCGGCCTGCCGACCTGCACCGACGGCGGGATCATGTCGTTCAGCCACATCGGCTGGGGCGCGCCGACGCTGAAGATCATCGAGGGCGTGCGGCAGATCCGCGGGCAGGCCGGGGACCGTCAGGTCGAGGGCGCCGAGGTCGTCCTCGCGGCGGGCGCCGGGGCGGGCGCGCAGTACCACAACCTGGTGCTGCTCGGCGCGGATCGCTGAGTACTCGGCGGGCCGTCGAACGCCCGCGACGAAGACCATCCGCCGAGCGCGGGACGTATGCGGGGCCCGAACGGGCCCCGTTCGCGTTGTTGCGCCGTCGTCCGGCTTGTCGCGCATTTGCAGGCATTTCAGGCGTTTCGGCCGACTTGTGTGACGGCCAGCACAAAAAATTCCCCACGGTCCGGTTCATGTGGATAACTATTACGACGAATCGACCAGATAGCTCGTCCCAGGGCGAGCAGACGAAGCGAGGTTCTCGTGTCCGTAGCCACGTCGGAAGCCCCCGACATCTTCTCCGCCGAGTTCGCGGCCGATCCACATCCTGTGTACCAGCGGATGCGCGACGAGTTCCCGGTGTACTTCCACGAGGGATCGAAGAGCTGGCTCGTCAGCCGCCACGAGGACATCTCGCGGATCCTCCGCGACAAGGTGATCACCAACGAGAACTACTCGTGGCAGATCGCCCCGGTCCACGGCCACACGATCATCAACATGGAGGGCAAGGAGCACTCGCTCCACCGCCGTCTGCTCACGCCGTTCTTCCACCGCGGCGGGCTCGAGAGCTTCAAGCCGTCGATCGGCGGCGTCGCCGAGGAGCTGCTCGCCGGACCGCTCGCCCGCGAGCAGGCGGCGATCGACGCGGGCGCCAGGACCCGCGGGCGGATCGACCTCGAGCGCGAGTTCTTCCGGCTGCTGCCGATCAGCGTGATCGCGCGGATGCTCGACCTGCCGAAGGAGCGCCTGGCCGACTTCGAGCGCTGGTACACGGGGATCATGGAGTTCATCGGCAACCTCGCCGACCTGCCGGGACCCAAGGAGCGGGGCCTGCGGGCGAAGGACGAGATGACGGAGTACTTCCTGCCGCTGATCGCCGAGCGCCGCGGCGGCGACGGGACCGACCTGATCACCCTGATGTGCAACGCCGACGTCAACGGCGAGAGCCTGACCGACGAGGAGGTCCGGGCGTTCATCAGCCTGATGATCACCGCCGGCGGCGAGACCACCGACCGGGCGCTGGGCAACATGTTCATGCGCCTGCTCCAGCACCCCGACCAGCTCCAGGCGGTCTACGACGACCGCAGCCTGATCGCGGACGCCTTCGCCGAGACGCTGCGGCACACGCCGCCGGTCCACATCGCGGCGCGGACCCCCACGGAGGACTACGAGCTGCACGGCGTGACGATCCCGGCCGGTGACACGATCACCTGCATGGTCTCGGCGGGCAGCCGCGATCCGCGCAAGTTCGCGGACCCCGACCGGTTCGACATCTTCCGCGAGGACAACGACACCAGCAAGGCCTACACGGCGGCCGCCGACCACCTGGGCTTCGCCAACGGCCGGCACTTCTGCGTCGGCGCGATGCTGGCGCGCGCCGAGGTCGAGATCGGCGCCAACCACGTGCTCGACACCATGGCCGACCTGCGGTTCGCCGAGGGCTACGAGCCGCACGAGAAGGGCCTCTTCACCCGCGGGGTCGACGAGCTCCAGGTGACCTACCGGCCGACGTCCGCCTCGTGAGCGTCCCGCCGACGGTCGCGATCGGGCGCACGGACGTCCGCGTGTCGGCGCTCGGTCTCGGCACGACGGCGCTCGCCAACATGTACGAGGCGGTCGATCCGGACGCGGCCGCCGCGACCCTCGACGCCGCGTGGGACTCCGGCATCCGCTACTTCGACACGGCGCCCGCCTACGGCAGCGGCCTGGCGGAGCAGCGGCTGGGCGCGTGGCTCGCGTCGCGTCCGCGCGACGAGCTCACCCTCTCGACCAAGGTCGGCAACACGCTGGTGCCGCTGACCGAGGGCGAGGAGGGCCCCGGGCTGTTCCCCGGGGCGCTGCGGGCGAAGCCGGTCCCGGACTTCTCGCGCGACGCGATCCTGCGGTCGCTCGAGCAGTCGCTGGAGCGGCTCGGGACCGACCGCGTCGACATGGTCGCGATCCACGACCCGGACGGCGCCGCGTCGATCGAGCCGGGGGTCGATCCGTACGCGCGGTCGAGCTTCCGGCCGGCGATGGACGAGTGCTATCCGGCGCTCGACGAGCTGCGCAGCCAGGGCGTGATCGGCGCCGTCGGCGTCGGGATGAACGGCTGGCAGCTCCTGGTCGACTTCGCCGAAGCGGGCGACTTCGACTACTTCCTGCTGGCGGGGCGGCACACGTTGCTCGAGCAGGAGGCGCAGCAGCGGCTGTTCCCCGTCTGCGAGCAGCGCGGGATCAGCCTGGTGATCGGGGGGCCGTACAGCTCCGGCATCCTCGCGACCGGCGCCGGTCCCGACGCCCGCTACAACTACGCGCCCGCGCCCGACGAGGTCCAGCAGCGGGTCGCGGCGATCGAACGGGTCTGCGCGAAGCACGACGTCTCGCTGCGCGCGCTCGCCCTGCGGTTCACGGTGGCGCACCCCGCGGTGGCGGCGGTGATTCCCGGCGCGCGCAGCGTCGCGGAGGTCGAGGAGAACGTCGCGCTGTTCTCGCGGGAGATCCCGGACGCCGTCTGGGACGAGCTGGTGGACACGGGCCTGCTGCGCGGGCGCCCGGAACAGAACTTGTCGTGACCATCGGCCGCCCGGTCTCCGGGCGGCCAGGAGAGAGAGAAGACGGATGAAGACCATCACGGACGGATCCGTGCGCACGTTGCTGCGCACCGCACTGGTCGTCGGCGCCGGCGCCCTGATCGTCGGTTGCGGCGGGGACGACGACAACGACGGCGCACCAGCCGCGAAGGCGGGCGACGTCGCCGCCCAGACCACCGACGCGCCCGCCGGCTCGGCCGGCTTCGACGAGGTCAAGCAGCTCTCGGCGGAGCTGATGGAGCGGCCGACGTCGATCGGCGTGACCGAGCCCGTCGGCCAGGAGATTCCGTCGGGCAAGAACCTGGTCTGGATCTCCTGCGGGGTGCCGGCCTGCCAGACGCTGGGCGAGACCTTCACGGAGGGCGCCAAGGAGCTCGGCTGGACGGTCAAGGTGATCAACACCGACGGCACGCCCGAGAAGATCAAGGCGGCGTGGACCCAGGTCGCGCGGGACGCGCCGGACGCGGTCGCGTCGTCGGGCGTCGACCTGTCGCTGATCGGCGCGCAGCTCAAGCAGCTCAAGGACGCCGACGTGCCGGTCGCGCTGTTCGCGGTGCCGGAGAAGGCCGACGGCGTGACGGTGCTGGTCGGCGACGCCAAGGGCGAGGCCGAGGCGTTCGGCGAGCCGATGGCCGCGTTCATCGTCTCCGACAGCGGCGGCAAGGCCGACACGATGCTGGTCAGCCTGCCGAACTTCCCGATCCTCAACGACCTGGAACAGGGCTTCAAGGACGTCTACGAGCAGGGCTGCGCCGACTGCGGCTACGAGCGGATGGACCTGCCGCTGTCCTCGCTGGGCAAGGACGTGCCCGCCCGCATCGTCTCGGCGCTCCGCGCCAAGCCGGACGTGAGCTACGTGGCGATGGCGGTCGACGACCTGACCGCCGGGCTGCCCGCCGCGCTGCGCGCCGCCGGCCTCGCGGACCGCGTCAAGATCGTCGGCGCGACCAGCGGTCCGACGAACTACCAGTACATCACCGCAGACCAGCAGGCCGCCGGCGTGCCGAACGCGTTCTACGAGGACACCTGGCTGATGGTCGACGGGCTCGCCCGCGTCTTCGTCGGCGAGGACCCGTCGGTGTCCGAGATCACCCCGCCGCGGATGATCGTCACCAAGGACAACCTGCCGAGCACGGACGCGGTCTTCCCGCTCGTCGAGGACTATCGCGCGCAGTTCCTGAAGCTCTGGGGCAAGAACTAGCGCCCGAGAACCCCGGGGAGCCCCCGCGCCGCTCGTCGGCCGCGGCGGCTCCCCCGATTGGAGCACCCGCCCATGAACTCCACCGCTGCAGCCGAGCGTCCCCCGACCCTGCGGATCGAGGGGCTGAGCAAGACCTTCCCCGGCACCCGGGCGCTGAACGACCTGACGCTCGAGATCGCCGCGGGCGAGGTGCACGCGCTGGCCGGATCGAACGGGTCGGGCAAGTCGACGCTGATCAAGATCCTCGCCGGGTACCACCAGCCGGACCCCGGCCACTCCGCGTGGTTCGGCGGCGAGCCGCTCGACCTCTTCGCCCCGGGCGCCGACCGGCCGTCGGGCCTGCGCTTCATCCACCAGGACCTCGGGCTGGTGCTCGAGCTCGACGCGATCGACAACTTCGGCCTGAAGTGCGGCTACGCGACGCGCCGCGGATCGATCGACTGGCGGGAGCAGGCGCGCCGCACCCAGCGGGCGCTGAGCCGGTTCGGGATCGACATCGACATCCGGCAGCCGCTGTCGCACGCCGCTCCCGTGGTCCGCACCGTCCTGGCGATCGCCGCGGCGGTCGAGGGCTGGGACGAGTCCGGCGGCCTGCTCGTGCTCGACGAGCCGACCGCGGCGCTCCCGCACGCCGAGGTCGAGGTGCTCTTCCAGATCATCGCGGAGGTCGTCGGCGCGGGCGCGAGCATCCTCTACGTCTCGCACCGGCTCGACGAGATCTTCACGATCGCCGACACCGTCTCGGTGCTGCGCGCCGGGGAGCTGGTCGAGACCCGGCCGGTCGAGGGACTGACCGGCGCCGGGATCGCCGCGCTGATGGCCGGGGCCGAGGTCGACACCGACGTCCGCCCGCTGCCGTTCGTGCGGCGTGCCGACCGCGCGCCCGCGTTGGAGGCGACCGACGTCGCGGGCACGTACCTGCGCGGCGTCGACCTGACGGTGCACCCCGGTGAGATCGTCGGCGTCGCCGGCCTGCTCGGGTCCGGCCGCGAGGAGCTGCCGTACGTGCTGGCCGGGGCGCGCGCCGGGTCGGCCACCGGGATGATCCGCGCCGGCGGCGGCGCGTGGCGGGCGATCGAGCACGGCGGGTTCCAGCACGCGCTCGTCCCCGCCGACCGGCTCGCCGAGGGGATCATCGGCGAGCTGCCGGTCCGCGACAACATCGCGCTGCCGTCGTTGCGCACGCTCGGTCGGCGCGGCGTGATGGTCGGCGACGCCGAGTCGCGGATGGCGACCGACGTCGTCGGACGCGTGGGGCTGGTGCCGGCGGACCCCTCGCGGCTGATGTCGACGCTCTCCGGCGGCAACCAGCAGAAGGTCGTGGTCGGTCGCTGGCTGACCGAGGACCGTCCGGTGCTGATCCTCTCCGAGCCGACGGCGGGGGTCGACATCGCTGCGCGGATGGCGTTGTTCCGCCTGCTGATCGACGCCGCCGACGACGGCCTCGGGATGGTCGTCGCCTCGTCCGACGTCGACGACCTGATCCACCTCTGCACCCGCGTGATCGTCCTCCGCGAGGGCGTGATCGCCCGCCAGCTCGAGCAGGACGAGATCACCGAAAGCACCCTGCTCCGCGTCATGGAAGGCCTCGAATCGTGAACAGCTCGACCACCCCCGCCGACGCGCCGGTCGACCACCCGCCCGCGTCCCCGGACGTCCACGCCGCGCCACCGCGCCGCTCGCTCGGTGACCTGCTCGGTCCCAAGCGGATCGGGGCCGTCTACGTCTGGGTCGTGATCGCCGTCGTGCTCGTGCTGCTCAAGCCCGACACGATCCTCACGACGTCGACGGTGACCCAGATCCTCAACAACTCGGCGATCACCGGGCTGGCCGCGCTGGCGCTGCTGATCCCGCTGGCCGCCCGGACCTTCGACCTCTCGATCGGCTTCGTGATGAGCCTCTCGGGCGTGACCGCCGCGCACTTCGCGGCGACCGGCATGAGCATCCTGCCCGCGGTCCTGCTGGCCCTGGGCGCGGCGCTCGCCGTCGGCCTGATCAACGCGACCGTCGTGGTGCTGATGCGCGTCGATTCGTTCATCGGCACGCTGGCGACCGGCTCGATCGTGGCCGCGTTCATCACGATGGTCACCAAGGAGCAGGACATCACCGACGTCGCGCTGACCGGGGCGTTCTCGGAGATCGGCCAGACGGACTTCGGCGGCGTCACGCTGCCGGTGATCTACGCGCTGGTCGTCGCGGTGCTGCTCTGGGCGTTCCTGGAGCGGACGACCACCGGGCGGCGGATCTACAGCGTGGGCTTCAACCCCGAGGCGGCCAAGCTCGCCGGGATCCGCGCCGACCGGCTGCGGTTCGCGTCGCTGGTCTGCTCGGCCGGGATCGCGGGGATCGCGGGCATCGCCCTCGCCTCGACGATCGGCGCCGGCTCGCCGACGGCGGGGCAGTCCTACCTGCTGCCCGCGTTCGCCGCGGCGTTCCTCGGCGCGACGCAGCTCCGGCCGGGCCGGTTCAACGCGATGGGCACCGTGATCGCGGTGCTCGTCCTGACCACCGGCACGACCGGCCTGGCGCTGGTGCTGGCGCCCGCCTGGGCCGCCGACCTGTTCACGGGCGTGGTGCTGATCGCCGCGCTGACCATCACCGGCGCCGAGCGGCGCGGGCTGCGCGGCGCCAAGGGGCCGCTGGCCGCCCTGCGCGCGCGCCTCCGACCGACCACCACCACGAACCCGGAGTGACCACGATGTCCGACCGAGACCAGATCGAACAGCTCCTGCACGACTACGCGTGGTCCAACGACGCCGCCGACATCGACCTGCTGCGCGCGACCTTCGCCGAGGACGTGCGCTACGCGATCTCGATCGCCGGGCAGCCGGCGGTCGGGCCGTTCACCTCGCGTGACGAGACGGTGGCGTTCGTCGCCGCCGCGGTGTCCGACAGTCCGGTGCAGCGCCGGCACGTCGTCACCAACCTGCGCGTGCTCGACGCGGAGGTCGATCGGGCCTCGCTGGTCGCGTACGTGACGATCGTCCAGACCGAGGACGGAGCGCTCCGCCCGGTGGCGGCGGGCGTCTACCGTGCGGACGTCCGCCGCGAGGCGCGGGGATGGGTCCTGGCGTCGCTGTCGATCGAGCTCGACGGCGCGTTCTGACCGGACGGCGATCCCTCGGGCATCGTTGTCGGAAACGATGAATTCGGGGTGGGATCTCTGGACGAGTGGATGCGTCTCGGCTCTTGACAAGCGCCGGGGCGCTCGACTAAGTTAATGATCATAGTTATCCCAATCGCGTGGAGGCCAGGTGCGGCACCTCCGGTGCCGTCGGCCGCGCGTCCGACCCCTCATCTCGCATGGCATCTACGCAACTGCAGACGGAAACCGTCCCCGTGATTGAAGAACCCGACGATCGTCGCGCGATCATCGAGCTGGCCAAGGAGTTCGCGGCGACCGAGATCGCGCCCCTGGTCCAGTCGTACGACGAGGCCGAGAGCATCCCGCGTGAGCTGCTCGACAAGATGGGCGCGCTGGGCTTCTTCGGCGGCGTGATCAGCGAGGAGGAGGGTGGTCTCGGCCTGGACTTCGTGACCTTCGCCGACCTGATCGAGGAGGTCTCCAAGACCTGCCAGATCCTCGGCACCTTCGTCTCGATGCCGTCGGGCCTGGTCGGGGGCAGCATCGAGGCCTTCGGCACGCCGGAGCAGAAGGAGAAGTGGCTGAAGCCGCTGGCTCAGGGCAAGATCTTCGGCGCCGCCGGCGTGACGGAGCCCGGCTCCGGCAGCGACGTCGCCGGGATGCAGACGACCTACCGCCGCGAGGGCGACGAGTTCGTCATCAACGGCGCGAAGGCGTGGATCTCGAACCTCGACATCGCCGAGTTCTTCGTCACCTTCGCCACCGTCGACCGCTCGCTCAAGCACCGTGGCGTGACGGCGTTCATCATCCCGCGCGACACGCCCGGGCTGAAGCTCCAGCCGTACAAGAACAAGATGGGCTTCCGCCCGATCTGCACCGGCGACGTCTTCTTCGACG
>JADKLW010000773.1_pt1 | contig 10904 bp, 9 predicted proteins | sample 8641881 | NCBI WGS metagenome assembly JADKLW01 (sample SAMN16272185, study PRJNA661076) | feces metagenome | isolation source: fecal sample from diarrhoea affected cattle B | host: Bos taurus | place: South Africa: Lokaleng Village, Mahikeng | collected 2019-09
TATGGCAGCGCCTTTGCGACGACCACGCTCGGGCTCTGGCGCCTGCGCCGGATCTCGCTCCTGCCGGCCCAACTTTGCCTGCCCGTCTATTGGCTGCTCGTCGGATTTGCCACGATCAGGGCCGTGCGCGAACTCGTGCTGCGACCGTTCTATTGGTACAAGTCACCGCACCAGCCGGTCCCCCTGCATCGTCGGAGCCTTCGATCCAGGCGCGCTGGCCGCGAACCCGCCTAGCTGCGCAGCCCTGGTGCTTCCTGGCCGGTGCTCTGCACATATTCGGTATAGCCGCCGCCATAGACATGCACGCCCTCGGGCGTCAGCTCCAGCACCCGGTTGGAGAGGGCCGCGAGGAAATGCCGGTCGTGGCTGACGAACAGCATGGTTCCCTCATACTGGCTGAGCGCGGTGATCAGCATTTCCTTGGTGGCGATGTCGAGATGGTTGGTCGGCTCGTCGAGCACGAGGAAATTCGGCGGATCGAACAGCATCATGGCCATGACGAGGCGCGCCTTCTCGCCGCCCGAGAGCACCCGGCACTTCTTCTCGATCTCGTCGCCGGAAAAGCCGAAGGCTCCGGCCAGGGCGCGTAGCGGCGCCTGGCCCGCCTGCGGGAAGGAGCTTTCGAGCTGCTGGAAGACCGTGAGGTCCCCATCGAGCACATCCATGGCGTGCTGGGCGAAATAGGCCATCTTGACCGACGGCCCGCGTGACACCGTGCCCTGGTCGGGATCCGTCGTGCCCGTCACCAGCTTGAGCAGGGTCGACTTGCCGGCGCCATTGACGCCCATGATGCACCAGCGCTCCTTGCGGCGTACATGGAAGTCGAGCCCGTCATAGATCGACCGGCTGCCATAGCTCTTGGACACTCCCTTGAGGAGCGCGACGTCTTCGCCGGATCGCGGGGCAGGGCGGAATTCGAAATCCACGGTCTGGCGGCGCTTGGGCGGCTCGACGCGATCGATCTTGTCGAGCTTCTTCACCCGGCTCTGCACCTGTGCGGCATGGCTGGCGCGCGCCTTGAAGCGCGCGATGAAGTCCAATTCCTTGGCCAGCATGGCCTGCTGACGCTCGAACTGGGCCTGCTGGTTCTTCTCGGCCACCGCGCGTTGCTGCTGGTAGAATTCGTAATTGCCCGAATAAGTGGTGAGCGACCCCGCATCGATCTCGACGATCTTGGTACAGATGCGGTTCATGAATTCGCGGTCATGGCTGGTCATGAACAGCGCGCCGGAATAGTTCTGCAGGAAATCCTCGAGCCAGATCAGGCTTTCGAGATCGAGATGGTTGCTCGGTTCGTCCAGCAGCAGCGCATCAGGCCGCATGAGCAGGATGCGGGCCAGGGCGACGCGCATCTTCCAGCCACCCGACAGGGCGCCGACATCTCCGTCCATCATCTCCTGGGAAAATCCCAGACCGTCCAGCACCTCGCGGGCGCGGCCATCGAGGGAATAGCCGTCCAGTTCCTCGAACTGGTGCTGCACCTCGCCATAGCGCTCGATGATGGCGTCCATCTCGTCCGCCTTGTCGGGATCGCCCATATCGGCTTCGAGCGCGCGCATCTCGGCAATGAGCGCACCGACCGGACCGGCGCCATCCATGACTTCGGCCACGACGCTGCGACCGCTCATCTCGCCCACGTCCTGGCTGAAATAGCCGATCGTCGTGCCGCGCTCGACAGAGACCTGGCCCTCGTCCGGCTGCTCCTCGCCGGTGATCATGCGAAAGAGCGTCGTCTTGCCTGCACCATTGGGGCCGACCAGCCCGATCTTCTCGCCCTTCAGCAGTGTCGCCGATGCGTCGATGAAGACAATCTGCTTGCCGTTCTGCTTGCCGATGCTCTCGAGACGTATCATGCTGAATGCAATCCTGAAGACTGGCCGGCAGTGTCCCGGCGAAGGCGTCCGTAAAGCATTCGGAGGTGTTTGACGCAAGCATTAGCAGTGTCACAGGACCTATGCGCCGCAAGGCTGAGGACCGGCATTGACCTGCCGCGTTTAGTCATACTTTTTGCTATTTACATATAATAGTACTTTATGTAGCGTCCCCTCATCGTCGCAGGCGAACACGCCGCGACGGCCACATGGGAGGACATCGTGACCATCATTTCCAAGCTCGCCATCGCGGCGAGCCTCGCTACCGCTTTGACCTCGGTCAGCATTGCCCAGGACAACCTGTCGGGGCTGACCGTCGGCTTCAGCCAGATCGGTTCGGAATCCGGCTGGCGCGCCGCCGAGACCTCGGTGACCAAGCAGCAGGCCGAAGAACTCGGCATCGACCTCAAGTTTGCCGACGCCCAGCAGAAGCAGGAAAACCAGATCAAGGCGATCCGCGGCTTCATCGCCCAAGGCGTTGACGCCATCCTCGTGGCGCCCGTGGTTGCCACCGGCTGGGACGACGTGCTGGCCGAAGCCAAGGAGGCCGAAATTCCGGTCATCCTGCTCGACCGCGGCGTCGATGCGCCCGAAGATCTCTATCTGACCTCAGTTGCGTCCGACCAGGTCAAGGAAGGCCGCGTTGCCGGCGAATGGCTTGTTGCCGAAGTGGGCGAAGAAGAGTGCAAGGTCGTCGAACTGCAGGGCACCGTGGGTTCGACCCCGGCGATCAATCGCAAGCAGGGCTTCGAGGAAGCCCTTGCCGGCCACGACAACATCACCATCGTCCGCAGCCAGACCGGCGACTTCACCCGCGCCAAGGGCAAGGAAGTGATGGAAGGCTTCATCAAGGCCGAAAACGGCGGCGCCGACATCTGCGCGGTCTATGCCCACAATGACGACATGGCCGTTGGCGCCATTCAGGCCATCAAGGATGCGGGCCTCAAGCCGGGCACCGACATCAAGGTGGTCTCCATCGACGCCGTGCCCGACATCTTCGCCGCCATGGCCGCTGGCGAAGCCAATGCCACGGTGGAACTGACCCCCAACATGGCCGGCCCGGCCTTCGAGGCGCTCTCGGCCTATCTCGCCGACGGCACCGAACCGGAGAAGTTCATCATCACCGAGTCCAAGCTCTATACGCCTGCGGACAACCCGCAGGGCGAGTATGACACCCGCAAGGGGCTGGGTTACTAATCAAGTCTGAGCACGGTTCCGCCGGCCCGTCCGGCGGAACCACTCGCGACACCATCAGTCGGCGGCGCGAACGAGTGGGGGAGGCTGATATGGCAGACGGCGAGTACGTGCTCGAAGCACGAGGCGTTGTCAAAATCTTCGGCAACCATGTCGCGCTCGACACCGTCGATTTCGGCCTCAGGCCCGGTGAGGTTCATGCCCTGCTGGGCGAGAACGGCGCCGGCAAGTCGACGCTGATCAAGATACTGACCGGCGCCTATCAAGCCGATGGCGGCGGCATCTATGTCGACGGCCTGCAAGTGTCGCTCGACAATCCGCTCCATGCCCAGACTTTCGGCATCGGCACGGTCTACCAGGAGGTCAATCTCCTGCCCAACCGCTCGGTCGCGGAGAATCTCTTTCTCGGCCACCAGCCACGGCGGTTCGGCTTTGTCGACTTCCGCAAGATGGAGGCCGATGCGCGCGTTCTGCTGGCCGACTATGATCTCCACATCGATCCGTCGAGCGAACTCGGTACCCATTCGGTCGCGGTGCAGCAGATCGTCGCCATTGCGCGCGCGGTCCAGCTCTCGGGCAAGGTACTGATCCTGGACGAACCGACCGCAAGCCTCGATCGAAATGAGGTGGAGCGTCTGTTCGAAGTGGTTCGCGGTCTCAAGGCGCGCGGGCTGGCGATCATTTTCATCACCCATTTCCTTGATCAGGTCTTCGCCATTTCCGACCGCGTTACCGTGCTGCGCAATGGCAGGCTGATCGACACCAGGCCGCTCGATGCGCTCAGCCGCACCGACGTGGTGCGCCTGATGCTGGGCAAGGATATCGCCTTTTCGGGCGCCACGGATATCGAGCCGAGCGAGACTCCCGACGAGGTGCTGCTCGAGTTCAAGGGCTATGGTCGCAAGCGCAGCGTAGCGCCGTTCGATCTCACCATTCATCGCGGTGAAGTGGTCGGCGTTGCCGGCTTGCTCGGTTCCGGCCGCACCGAAGTGGCGCGCATCATGTTCGGTGCCGATCCGGCCGATCAGGGCAGCGTCAGCATCAATGGCAAGCCAACCGCCATTCGCAAGACCACCGACGCGATCCGCCACGGCTTTGGCTTCTGCCCCGAGGACCGCAAGGCCGAAGGCATCCTCGGCGATCTCTCGGTCCGGGAGAACATCGTCATCGCGCTCCAGGGCAAGCTGGGGTGGTTCAAGGCACTCAACCGCGACGAGCAGCTCGAGATTGCCGGCCGCTTCAGCGAGGCCATGGATATCCGCGCCGCATCGCTCGACATGCCGGTCAAGCTGCTCTCGGGCGGCAACCAGCAGAAGGTCATCCTTTCGCGCTGGCTGGCAACCGACCCAGCCTTCCTCATTCTCGACGAGCCGACGCGGGGCATCGACGTCGGCGCCCACGCCGAGATCGTGCGCACCATCAACCGCCTGCGCGACGAGGGCATGGCCATGCTGGTCATCTCGTCCGAACTCGACGAGGTCGTCGCCTACAGCTCGCGCATCGTGGTGATGCGCGACCGGCAGATGGTCGCCGAACTGCGTGGCAAGAACATCAATCCCGGCGTGATCGTCCAGGCGATCGCCGCCCATTCCGACGAGGCCGTCGCATGAAGCGACTCCATCTCGAACGCCTGGCCAATCCGCAATTGCTGGCGCTGGTCGCCGTGCTGCTGATGAACTGGCTGTTGTTTCCCAATTTCTTCCGCATCACCTGGCAGGATGGCCGGTTGTTCGGCAGTGTGATCGATGTGCTCAACCGCGGGGCCCCCGTGGCCATCCTGGCCATCGGCATGACGGCTGTCATCGCCACCAAGGGGGTCGATCTCTCGGTTGGTGCCATCATGGCCGTCTGCGGCGCCGTCGCCGCAACCATGGTCGTCGCCGGCTACCCAACCCCCATTGCCGTCATCGCGGCACTGGCCGTCGGCATTGCCTGTGGCCTGTGGAACGGGTTTCTGGTCGCGGTGCTCGACATCCAGCCCATCATCGCCACCCTGGTGCTGATGGTGGCCGGGCGCGGCATCGCCCAGCTCATCACCGAAGGCTATATCGTCACCTTTAACGATCCGGCACTGATCTTCATCGGCACCGGCTCCTTCCTCGGCTTCCCCATGGCGGCGGTGATCGCGCTGGCGCTGATGATCCTCGTGACGCTGCTGGTGCGGCGCACCGCGATTGGCCTCTTCATCCAGGCCATCGGCGTCAACCGGGCGGCAGCCTCGCTCGCCGGCATTCACAGTCGCATGCTGCTGGTGCTGGTCTATGCCCTTTCGGGCTTCTGCGCCGCCATTGCCGGCATCATCGTTGCTGCCGACATTCGCGGTGCCGACGCCAACAACTCCGGACTCTGGCTCGAGCTCGACGCCATCCTCGCGGTCGTCATCGGCGGCACGTCGCTTCTGGGTGGCAAGTTCTCCATCCCCTTGGCGGTGGTCGGTGCACTGATCATCCAGGCCATGAATACCGGCATCCTGGTCTCAGGCTTTCCGCCCGAGTTCAACCTCATCGTCAAGGCCGGCATGATCATCCTCATCCTGATGTTGCAATCGCCGCTGCTCGGCAATGCCGTCGGGTTTTTCAAGCGCGACACCAGGCAGGCTTCTTCACGATGAAACGCAGTCTCCGCCCGCTCGCCGCCACCGCCGTCATCTTTCTGATCGCCTATGCGCTCAGCGTCGTGCAGTTTCCCGGCATGCTCTCGACCCGGGTTCTGGGCAATTTCCTGACCGACAATGCCTTCTTGGGTATTGCCGCGGTCGGCATGACCTTCGTCATCATCTCGGGCGGCATCGACCTGTCGGTCGGCGCGGTGATCGGCTTTACCGGCGTGCTGGTGGCGGTGCTGATTTCCTGGCTGGGTTTTCACCCGCTGGCCGCCTTTGCCATCGCGCTGGGCGTGGCGGCGCTGTTCGGCGCGGCCATGGGTGTCACCATCCACTACCTGCAGGTGCCCAGCTTCATCGTCACCCTTGCCGGCATGTTCCTCGCCCGCGGCGGCGCATCGGTCATCACCCAGGATTCGGTCCCCATCAACCACGACTTCTATGGCGTGATTTCCGACCTCATCATCCGCCTGCCGGGTGGCGGCAGGCTGAGCTTTATCGGCCTTTTGATGGTCGCCGTCTTCCTGCTCGGCGCACTGCTCGCACACCGCACCCGCTTCGGCTCCTACGTCTATGCGCTGGGCGGCAATCCGGTCTCGGCCTTGCTGATGGGCGTGCCGGTGGCGCGCACCACGATACAGATTTATATGCTCTCGAGTGTCCTGGCGGCCTTGGCGGGAATCGTCTTTTCCCTTTACACATCGGCGGGGTACCCGCTGGCAGCGGTGGGCGTGGAGCTCGACGCCATCAGCGCCGTGGTCATCGGTGGCACGCTGCTGACGGGGGGCTATGGCTTCGTGCTGGGCACATTTGTCGGCGTCATGCTGCTGGGCCTGGTGCAGACCTACATCATCTTCGATGGCACGCTGTCGAGCTGGTGGACCAAGATCGTGATCGGAGTCCTGCTATTCCTCTTCATCGTCCTGCAGCGCGTCATATTTGCGGCCTCTGCGCCCGCAGAAGAGAAGCCTGAGAAGGCCTAGCATGATCGAAGCTGGCAGCCTTATTCGGTCGCTGTCCGGGCGGCCGGCTGCACGGAACTTCCATACCTTCGTCATCAACGAAATCGGCCACGGCATCGTCACGGGCAAGTTCCCTGTCGGCTCGATCCTGGCAAGTGACGCTGTCATGATGGAAACCTATGGCGTCTCGCGCACCGTGTTGCGCGAGGCGCTCAAGACCCTCGAAGCCAAGGGCCTAGTCGAGGCCCGCCCCAAGGTCGGCACCAGGGTTTCGCCCACCAGTCGCTGGAGCTTCTTTGATCCACAGGTGCTGTCCTGGCACTTTTACGCCAAGCCGGACCGGCGCTTCTATGAAAGCCTGTTCGAGGTGCGGCGGGCGCTCGAGGGGCGGGCCGCGGCGCTCGCCGCGCAGCGACGCACCGCAGAGAATATCCGCGTCATGAAATACTGGCTGCACCAGATGGACTCGGCCGCCGGCGACCTGGAAAATCACGGGATCGCGGCGCTCGAAATCCATCGCACGGTGGCAGAAACCTCCGGAAATGCCCTGATGCGCTCGATAACCGGTATCGTCGAGCTGACGCTGGCCCTGTCGCTGCGGCAATGCCGGGATTCCGGCGCCTTGGACTATCTGCAATCCTCGCTGGATGCATTGACGCTGCTTGTCGCCGCCATAGCGGATGCAGACGGCGACGCCGCCACGTCAGCGGTCGCCAACGTGATCGCGCTCGACGAGACCTGCGTCATGGCCTCGCTTCTGCAGCCCTAGAGCAGGTCGGCCTTGGCGAGGTCGCGCAGCAGATGGCTCGTGCCATAGGTCCAAGGCGGACATTTGGTCGAGAGATTGACCCGGTTGGTCAGTGTTCCCAGCGTCGGCGTCGAGATGGAAACGACATCGCCCAGCTTGTGGGTGAAGCCCTTGCCCACCCCGTCGCGATCCTTGACCGGTGCGAACATGGTGCCGAGATAGAGCACCAGTCCATCGGGATATTGGTGGTGCCCGCCGATGGTCGCCGCCACCAGCGATTCCAGGGTTCGTGAAATCTGGCTCATCGAGGAATGCCCCTCGAGCACGAACCCATCCTCTCCCTCGACCAGCAGCGCAATCTCGGCCTGCTTGACTGTATCGAGCGTGAACTCACCGTCGAACAGGCGGATGAACGGGCCCAGCGAAGCCGAGGCATTGTTGTCCTTCGCCTTGCCCAGCAGCAGCGCCGACCGGCCTTCCACGTCGCGCAGGTTGACGTCATTGCCCAGCGTTGCGCCTACGATCTCGCCCGCCGATGTCACCAGCAGTGCCACTTCGGGCTCGGGGTTGTTCCAGCTCGACACCGGATGCAGGCCCACCTCGGCGCCATAGCCCACCGAACTCATCGGCTGTCCCTTGGTGAAGATTTCGGCGTCCGGCCCGATGCCCACTTCGAGATACTGGCTCCACACGCCGCGCTCGATCAGCGCTGCCTTGACCCGAGCGGCGGTTTCCGAGCCCGGTACCAGTTCGCTGAGATCGGTGCCGATCAGCGTCAGGATTTCCCCGCGCAGCGCATCGGCACGCGCCTTGTCGCCGCGCGCCTGTTCCTCGATCACCCGTTCGAGCAGCGACACGACGAAGGTCACCCCGGAGGCCTTGATGGCCTGGAGGTCGATCGGCGACAAGAGCACCGGCAGAGCCGCGTCGGGCGCGACGGCGGCGCTGTTGGCCATGATGGCTTCAGCGTCGCCCACGGGCGTGCCGACCGCATCGCGAACATGCGCTGCTGCTCGCCCGCTCTCGGCGATGTCGCGCACCGTAGCGAGGCCCTTGGCGGTGATGTCTACCAGCTGGCCATCGCGCACTGTCACCACACGCGGATGGGCATGGCCGGGTACGCGAGCGCGGCCAACCACAATGCCTTCAGGATAAAATGTCATGTTCAACCCACTCTGCTGAAATCGGTGCCGTTCGATGGCGCGCCACCCCACTATGAGTGCCGGACCTCGGCCCAGCCACCGCTCTTCTCGCTGGCAAAAATTGCGTCGATCACCCGCATCGAGGCAATCGCGTCCTCGATGCCCCACGGCAGCGGTTTCTCGCCCAGCACCGCAAGCGCGAAGGCTTCGGCCTGTTCGGTATACTGGTCCACCGCCGTCAGGATTTCCCGCCTTGCCAGCGAACCATCGAAGGGCGCGCCAGTGTCGACCGTGATCGCCGTGCGCTCATTGGGTGGCGCATTGAATGGAATGACGATTTCGAGCTTGCCCTTGCTGCCGAAGACCTGCACGCGCTGGTGCGGCGTGGTCTGGGTGGAGCAGGTGAAGTTGAGCTGCCGTCCGCCGCCGAAATCGGCCATCACGCTGGCCAGCCGATCGGTGCCGAACGTGCCGTCGCGCTCCACGAGTGCGACCACCCGCTGCGGCTCGCCCTCGAACAGATAGCGGCCGGCCGTGATCGGATAGCAGCCGATATCCATGATGCCGCCGCCGCCGATATCGGCCTGGTTGCGCACATTGGCCGGGTCGGCATTGAAATAGGTGAAGACCGCATTGATCGAGCGGATTTCGCCCAGTTCCCCGGACCGGATGATCTCGCGGGCGCGGCTCCATTGCGGGTGGAAACGCACCATGAAGGCTTCCATGACGATCCGGTCGGTGGGGCAGTCACGCAGCTGCTCGGCCTCGGTCGCGCTCAACGCAATGGGCTTTTCGCACAGCACATGCTTGCCTGCCTTGGCGGCGGCGACGGTCATCGGCACATGCAGGTGATTGGGCAGGGGGTTGTAGATGGCATCGATATCGGGGTCTGCCAGCAACGCCTCATAGGAACCATAGGCCCGCGCAATGCCCAGCCTGTCAGCGGCGGCCTGCGCCTTGCCCTGGTCACGCGAGGCAATGGCCAGGACTTCGGAATGGGCCGACCGCATGATCGCCGGCGTCACCTTCTCCATGCCGATATTGGCCGTGGACAATATGCCCCAGCGCACTTTTCTGGCCATTGCTTCCCCCTTGAAATCCGACCCGCCGGCGCTCTGCTTCAGGCGCCGTTCCTCGCCAGTCCTTATCGACGCATTCGACGCCGAGGGCAACATTGCCCCGCCCACTCGGCCGGTCTTTCTGCAGGCATTTGGAGGAGCGGACAAAGCGCGACACTGGACGGCCGACAGCCTATGCTGGATCCAGCGAGCCCAGCCAGAGGTGAAACAAATGTCCCCTCCATATCAGTCTGCCCATGAGGAGATACATTTCGTCAACCGCTCGGGATGGCTGCGTGCCGCAGTGCTGGGCGCCAATGACGGGATCGTCTCGGTATCCTCGCTGATCGTCGGTGTCGCGGCTGCCGATCCAAGCCCTGGAGCCGTCCTGGTTGCGGGTGTGGCCGGGCTTGCCGCCGGCGCCATGTCCATGGCGGCAGGGGAGTATGTTTCGGTCAGCTCGCAATCCGATATCGAACGCGCCGACATAGCGCGCGAAAAGCGGGCCCTGATCGACATGCCGGTCGAGGAAGAGACCGAACTCGCCTCCATTTACGAGGCGCGCGGTCTGTCACCGGCAACAGCAGCGTTGGTTGCCAGGGAGTTGAGCGAGAAAGACGCACTGGAGGCACATGTCCGGGACGAGCTTGGCTTGTCCGAAGTCCATAGCGCCAATCCGCTGCAGGCAGCATTGGCCTCGGGCCTGACCTTCACGATCGCGGCCTCCCTGCCTTTGATCGCGGCTGTGCTGGCGCCCAGCGGCATGATCATTCCGGTTGTGGTTGTTACAACGCTGATCTGCCTGGCGGGGCTAGGAGCCCTGGGTGCTCAGGCCGGTGGTGCTCCAAAACTGCGCCCGACTGCACGCGTCCTGTTCTGGGGCGCGGCCGCAATGGCGGTTACCGCGCTCATCGGTCGGCTATTTGGCGTGAGCCTCTAGCGCGGGGGAACCGAGAGTCGGTCGTGTGGTCCTAGTCCTTGGAGGTGGAGAGCCCGTTGATGGGGACCTTGAGATAGGTCTTGCCGTCCTCTTCGGGGGGCGGCAACTGCCCGGCTCGCATGTTTACCTGCAGGCTCGGGATGATAAGCTTGGGCATCGACAGGGTGCTGTCGCGCTCTTCGCGCATCCTGACGAACTCGGCTTCTGACGTGCCGCGACCGATATGGATATTGTGGTCGCGCTCTTCGGCGACGGTGGTTTCCCACTGGATGTCCCGGCCGTTCGGCCCGTAGTCGTGGCACATGAAGAGCCGCATCTCGCCCGGCAGGGTCAGCAGCCGCTGGATCGACTGGTAGAGCGTGCGCGCGTCACCACCGGGGAAGTCGG
>JADKLW010000774.1_pt1 | contig 10904 bp, 8 predicted proteins | sample 8641881 | NCBI WGS metagenome assembly JADKLW01 (sample SAMN16272185, study PRJNA661076) | feces metagenome | isolation source: fecal sample from diarrhoea affected cattle B | host: Bos taurus | place: South Africa: Lokaleng Village, Mahikeng | collected 2019-09
GTGTAACCACAACATCGCCGTTTGAATCGGTCCTCAGATAGCCGAGGGAGTTTGCAATCGGCACGGGAACCATCTGTGACGGATCAGTCTCGCTAGGCACCAGCACCAGGTCGCCATTGGCATCCCGCTCGTTCAGCGTGCCGGCAACTTGCGGATTTTGCAGAATCGGCGTCGTCACATTGAACACCGCACCGGCATCAACAAAGATCGATGGCCGCAAACCAAGTTCGCGCATGCCGGAACCCAGAGGAATTTCCAGCTCCGCACGGGTCATATAATAAGCCCGGCCGCCGATAGCGTCATCACGCTGCTGGTTTTTCGATTCGACCAGCATGTTATAAGGATTGCCATTGTCATCAAGCGCCGGAACCGTGCTGTAACGCACGACCCTTGGGCCGATGCCGCGAATATCGAAACCGCGCATCTGTGGCTCACCCAGGAAGAAACGGTCAGTCAAACGAACATCGTCAACACCATCGGCCGCACTGCCCCGGTTTTCCAACGGGTGGATATAGCCACCTTCTGCGCTGATCGAGAAAATGAAATTGCCCATCACGCGCCAGTATTTAGCGGCGTTAAGACGGCCACGCAGATATTTGACGCTGCCGCCAAGTCCGGCAAAGTCCACGCTGCCGACCACAGATTGTCCGCGCGATGGCCGGATACGGTTATCGCGATCATCATAGATCAGCGATGCACCGAGAGACGAAGTCGTCCGCTTACCAAGCGCATCACACAGATAGCGTCCGGCAACAAGCGGGTTACAGACCAGTTCACCCGTATCATCGGGGATGAAGAAGCGATCACGGTCAAGGGTGACATCATCATAGCTCAGCCCGTAACGGAGCGAAGCGGAAAGATATTCGGTGATCGGCACACCCGCGCGGACCTGAAAGCCGGTGGTCAGCTGTTCAAAAGTCGTTTTACGATCATTGCCGATAAAGTTAAAGCTGTTCAAATCGCGGCGAAAAACGTCGACACCGACTGCGATATTGCGATCGAACAGATAAGGCTCGGTAAAGCCAAGCTCAATCGATTGCGAGAAGCTGGAATAGCTGACGCTTGCGCGCAATTCCTGTCCCTTGCCGCGGAAGTTGCGTTGGCGGACGGAGGCTTGCAGAATGAAATTCTCGACGCTGGAGAAACCAGCGGAAAGCTGTAATTCGCCGGTTGCGCGTTCCTCGACATTCGCTTCCAATATGATGCGATCAGGCGCGCTGCCTTGCTTTTGCTCAATTTCCAGAGATTCCTGGAAAAAGCCGAGTGACTTGATCCGGTTGGCGGAGCGTTTGACCTGGAAGCTGTTAAACGCGTCGCCTTCATTGAGGCGGAATTCGCGGCGGACGACCTTATCCTGGGTCAGCGTGTTGCCATTAATGTCAATGCGTTCGACATAGACACGGTCGCTTTCCGCTACCTGGAAGTTGATCCCCATGGTGAGGGTATCTTTATCGCGGTTAAACTCCGGCCGCACGTCGGCAAAGGCATAGCCATAAAGACCGGCTGTTTCAGACAGGCTTTCGACCGTGTCTTCGACCTGCTTCGCGTTATAATAATCGCCCTCTTTCATCGGCAAAAGCGGCGTCAGCAATTCGGAGGTAAAGTCACGAATCTCGCTCTCGACCGTCACATCGCCGAATTTATAGCGATCTCCTTCTTCGACCACATAGGTGATGATGAAGTCCTGCTTGTCCGGGGTCAGTTCGGCCACTGCTGAAATTACGCGGAAATCTGCATAGCCTTCGGTCAGGTAGAACTGGCGCAGTTTCTGTTGGTCAAAGGCAAGACGGTCCGGATCATAGGTATCACTGGAGCTGAAAAAGCGCCAGAAACGCGATTGTTTCGTGACCATTTCGCTGCGCAGATCGCCGTCGGAAAATACTTCGTTGCCGATAATATTGATTTGCTGGACTTTGGATTTCGGACCTTCGTTGATCTCGAAAACAATATCGACACGGTTCTGGTCAAGCTGAACCATCTTGGGTTCAACGCTGGCGGCGAAGCGGCCCTGGCGTTTGTAAAGCTCGATAATCCGGGCCACGTCGGCGCGTACCTTGGACCGCGTATATATCTGGCGCGGAGCCAACCGGATTTCAGGATAGATTTTATCTTCCTTGATCCGCTTGTTACCTTCAAGCAAAATCCGGTTAACCACCGGATTTTCCACCACTTCGATAACCACAGCCCCGTCATTGTTGCGGATGCTGACATCCTTGAACAATTCCGTAGCGAAAAGGTCTTTCAGCGCCTGGTCAGCCGCTTCCTGCGTATAGGTCTGCCCGATCCGCAGTTTCATATATGACAGAACAGTCCCCGCTTCCAGCCGCTGAGAGCCGTTTACTACGATGGATCTGATTATATCCCCGGCCTCAGCCGCCGGAGTGGCGAGAGGCGGCGTCGTGGGAACGGGCTGCACAGGGTCTGCAACAGGTGTTTCCTGTGCATGTACCGGCACCGTCAGGCCCGCTAGAATCGTACCACTCAATAATACGGGAAGGAGACGTTTTTTATGCTTCACAGACAAACTCGCTTTCACGTCTAAACTCAATAAAACCAAACCAGTGCAAATATTGCATGAGGCTTTGCAAAACCCCTGCCCCAAGAGAGCCGATCAATCAACGGGCAATTAGCCCGATACCATTCTAAACAAGCCGAATGATGCCAAATCATTGAAAGTCACCACCAACATGAACATCACGACAAGGGCAAAGCCCGACCGGAACGCCCATTCCTGTATCATAGGACTGGCGGGCTTTCGCCGCACGGCCTCTATGGCATAAAACATCAGATGCCCCCCATCGAGCATAGGGATTGGCAGCAGGTTGATGAACCCCAAATTAATTGAAATCAACGCTACAAAAAATATGAACTGGCTCAATCCGGCAACAAATTGCTCACCGGAAACCTGCGCAATTTTAAGCGGACCGCCCAATTCCGTTACCGAGCGGCGGCCACTTATAACCTGGCCCAGGGTCGTGACGATCAGGTCGACAATCTCACCTGTCTGGCGCGTAGCAACGATGGGCGCTTCCCATACAGGAACGTCACGCAGCTCCATAATGCTTGGCGACACACCCAACAAACCTATCCGATATTCATTATCGAACCGGTCTTTCTCAATACGCACGCCGATGGTTGCTTCTTTGGTGATAACCGAGCCGTCGCGTTCAAATTTAATCTCGACCTGTTCGTCCGGGATGATCGAGATTTTGCGTGCAAGGTCAGAGAAACGATTGATAGAATCTCCATCAATCTCAATGATTTTATCGCCATTTTGCAGACCAATTGTTTCCGCTGTAGAGCTTTCCGCAACGGTCCCGACAATAGGCGGAGCGACATTCTCGCCATAAGCCAGAGCAAATCCGGCCAGTATCAAAATAGCAAAGAGGAAGTTTATTGCAGGCCCCGCAACGACAATCGCCGCCCGCTGCCATAAAGATTTGGACTGGAACGTCCGGTTGCGTTCTTCCGCTGGTAGCTTCAGCCATTCGTCGCTGGGTTTACTGGCAGGGTCCATATCGCCGGCAAACTGGACATAGCCACCCAGCGGCAAAGCACCGATTTTCCAGCGGGTGCCGCGCTTGTCATTCCAACCGGCAATTTCCTTGCCGAAGCCAATGGAAAATGTCTCGGCCTTTACGCCGCACCAGCGCCCAACCAGATAATGCCCCATTTCATGAATGAAGACGAGCACACCAATAGTGAGCAGAAAAGCGAATATAGTCAGTAATATACCGGGGTTTTCGGTCAAACTCTAGCATCCTCAATCATGGCTATAGCCCGTTCGCGCGTTTCTTTATCAATCCCGAAGATATCCGTAAGATCATTGGGTTCAGGCGGGCTATAGCTATCTATAATCCGCGATACAATCTTAGTGATTTCCAGAAACTGAACGTCGCCTTTCAGAAAAGCCGCCACCGCGACCTCATTGGCGGCGTTTAATATCGCCGGAACCGCCCCGCCCGCTTCTATGGCATGGCGGGCAAGCTGTATCGCCGGGAAACGGTCATAGTCCGGTGCTTCAAAATCCAATCGGCCAATTTTCGCCAGATCAAGCGGCACACAATTAGTCGTCATTCGCTCTGGCCACGCCAAGGCACTGGCAATGGGGATACGCATATCCGGAGATCCCAATTGCGCCAGTGTCGAGCAATCGTGATATTCCACCATCGAATGAATGACCGACTGGGGATGAACCAATATGTCAATATTCTCCAAGCCCACGGGGAACAGGTGATGGGCTTCGATCAGTTCCAGCCCCTTGTTCATCATGGTCGCGCTGTCGACGGAAATTTTTGCGCCCATGTCCCAGTTCGGATGAGCCACTGCCTGCGCCGGAGTTACCGATGCCATCTGCTCTTTGGTCCATGTTCTGAAAGGACCGCCGCTCGCCGTTAATGTGATCTTGCGGACCTGATCGATCCGGCCACCCTGAAGGCACTGGAAGATCGCGTTATGTTCGGAATCTACCGGCAAGAGCACAGCGCCCGCATCTCTTGCTTGCGCCATCATGAGATGACCGGCAGAAACCAGCGCTTCCTTGTTTGCCAGCGCAACGGTCTTGCCGCATTTCAAAGCGGCCAGTGTCGGCGGTAATCCCGCACAGCCGACAATCGCCGCCATCGTCCAGTCAGCACCGAGAGCGGCAGCAGCGATCAGGCTTTCCGGCCCTGCTGCAACCTCAATATTGGTGCCCGCTAACAGATCCTTCAACGCGTCATATTGACCGGCATCAGCGATAACGGCAACCTCGGCATCGAATTCCCTGGCCAGCTTGGCTAGTTCCTTGGCATTTCCATTCGCGGTAAGGGCAAGGATGCGATAACTTTGGCGATCCAGCCGGATCAGATCGAGCGTCGATTTCCCGACCGAGCCGGTGGCTCCGAATATTGAGACGGTTCTGGGCGCGCTATAAGTCATTGGCTGCCAAACAACATGATAGCCGCGACCACAGGCGCAACCGGAATTAACCCATCGAGCCGGTCCATTATCCCGCCATGTCCTGGAAATATCTTGCCGCTGTCTTTCACCCCTGCCCGGCGCTTCATCTGGCTTTCAAACAAGTCACCCATCTGCGCCAGCACAGCAAGCGGTATGCTAAGCATGATAAGCTGGAAAGGCAGTTGGAAATATATATGCAGAGCAAAGCTGAACAATGCTGTGAGTATCACGCCCCCGATCAGCCCTGCCCAGGTTTTATTCGGGCTATAGGTGGGTGCCAGCTTTGGCCCGCCGATCAATCGGCCTGAAAAATAAGCCCCGATATCTGTCGCCCATACTAGTGCCAGCGTCCAGAAAACAATCAGGAGACCGTTATCAATCCCTCTAAGATACAGAACGGAAAGTGCTGGTAATCCAGCATAAAACATTCCGATAGAGAGCTTTACAGAACGGTCAAATACCGCAATGAACATCGCGGCACCGATAATCAGCCCCAGCGCCAGAAACGATGGTCCAGCCGCCATATAGGACATGATCGCAAGCGGCACTGAAAGCGCATAAAGAGCCAGCCGTTTATTCTCCAGCCGCCCCGTTAGCTCTGCCCATTCTGACAAGATGCCCAAAGCCATTAAAACGACCAGCAACCAAAAGGCATGCCTGCCAATCTCATGATCGCCGACAATAAGGGTCGTCACCGTCACTGCTATTAGGGCAAAGCCTACAACCGCCCTGGTCGCCAGTTCACTCGACGGCTTTTTTGCAGAGTTTACGGGATCGGTCATAATTTAACGGCCACCAAAACGGCGGTCCCGGCTCCCAAAGGATTCCAAGGCGCGTAGAAGTTCCTGTTTATCAAAATCGGGCCATAATGTTTCGGTAAAATAAAGTTCGGAATATGCCGCCTGCCACAGCAGGAAATTGGACAATCGAAGTTCACCAGACGTGCGGATAAGTAAATCGAGCGGCGGCAGTCCGGCGGTATCGAGCGCCCCCGACATGTGGCTGATATTAATCTGGTCCGGTTCGACCTCGCCATTTTTCACAGCCATCGCAATGGTCTGCACCGCTCTTAAAATCTCATCCTGCGCGCCATAGTTCAGCGCAATGGCCAGTGTCATCCGCTCGTTACCCGCGGTCCGTTCCAGCGCATTGTCGATCAAATCCACAATATCGCGATCAAGCGCCTTGTAATTGCCGATGATTTTCAGGCGAATACCATTTTCGTCAAATTCATCGATGTCCGATTGAATATACTGACGTAGCAAACCCATCAGGTCGGTGACTTCTTCAGCAGGCCTGCTCCAGTTTTCGGAAGAGAAAGCATAAAGTGTCAGAACTTCTATGCCCACTTCCCCCGCAGCACGAACTATATTGCGAACCGCTTCGACACCCTTTTTATGGCCGAGAGAACGCGGCAGATGCTTCCGTTTGGCCCAGCGGCCATTGCCATCCATGATAATCGCCACATGGCGCGCACCATAAGTCAGATCAGCCCCTTGAGCGGTAGCATCAATCTCGGGATCAACCGATCCATTCTTGGATGGCATCAGCCTCACTGTGTAAGGATTTCCTGTTCTTTTGCTGCTGCCAGTTCGTCTGCTTCCGCGATCATGGCATCGGTCAGTTTCTGGACCTCTGTTTCCAGCCGCTTCTTGTCATCTTCGCTGATTTCTTTCTTGTTTTCATCAGCCTTGATGTCATCCATACCATCGCGGCGCACGTTACGGATAGCGATACGGGCTTTTTCAGCAAACTGGCCGGTGAGCTTGGCAAGATCTTTACGGCGCTCTTCGGTCAGGTCGGGGATCGGCAAGCGGATGTTCGTTCCGTCAATCATGGGGTTGAGGCCCAGTCCGCCAGAGCGCACCGCTTTTTCCACAGACTGGACATTGCTCTTGTCCCAGACCTGGATAGACAACATGCGTGGTTCTGGCACGGATACGGTCGCGACCTGGTTCAGAGGCATTCTTGATCCATAAACGTCAACCGTGATGGTATCGAGCAAAGCCGTATTCGCCCGTCCGGTACGCAAACCGCTAAGGTCGTGTTTCAGGGCTTCCATACTCGCCCGCATGCGCTTTTCCAGCTCGTTCTTATCATATTTTGCCATGGTTAAATCTCCCAGATATCTATGTTGCTGCGCCTACAATCGTTGCAGTTCCGCCGCCGCCAAGAACGGTCGCCAGATTACCCTGCTCACGGATTGAAAAGACAACAATCGGAATATTATTTTCCCGACAAAGGGCAACGGCACTTGCGTCCATCACCTGCAGGTTGTCGGTTAAAACCTGGTCGAAGCTCAGCGCATCATAGCGCTTTGCATTCGGGTCTTTCTTCGGATCGGCATTATATACGCCATCGACGCTTGTGCCTTTGAAAAGAGCTTCGCATCCCATTTCCGCTGCGCGCAATGCTGCTGCTGTATCGGTGGTGAAAAACGGGTTACCGGTTCCGGCTGCAAATATAACGATTCGTCCCTTTTCAAGATGCCGGACGGCTTTGCGGCGGATATAAGGTTCGCAAACGCTCGCCATCGGAATGGCGGACAACACCCGCGTGTCGCAGCCCATCTGTTCGAGCGCATTCTGGACCGCCAGCGCATTCATCACGGTGGCCAGCATCCCCATATAATCCGCGCTTGTCCGGTCAAATCCCTTGGCCGCTGCCGCCAAGCCCCGGAAAATATTACCGCCGCCGACGACCAGACATAATTCATAACCAGCTTCTTTGGCAGCCTTCACTTCTGCTGCAATGCGATTCACGGTTTCCGGATCAATACCGAACTCCCCCGAACCCATCAGAGCCTCACCGGAAAGCTTTAGCAATATGCGTTTAAACGCTGGTCTTTTCATGCAAATATCCCACTAATTATCACGCGCCTAAGCCATCATGCTGCCAGATATGGCGCAAAAACTGAACCGGACATGATACCAGAAACAACAATGGCGCAGACCATAGATAGTCCGCGCCATTGCGCCAAGTGTTAATGCGCCAAACTGTTATTTGGCGCGCAAATCGGCCTTTTAGTTTCCGAGTGTTGCAGCCACTTCTGCTGCAAAATCTTCTTCTTTCTTCTCAATGCCTTCGCCAAGCTGGAAACGTACATATTCGACCAGCTTGATTTCGGCACCGGCATCTTTACCAGCCTGCTCGACAACCTGAGCGATTGGAGTTTTGTTATCCATCACAAAAATCTGGCTGAGCAGCGCGTTTTCTTTGGCGAATTTTGCCATCGCACCATCGACCATTTTATCGACGATATTGGCAGGCTTACCCGATTCCGCAGCTTTTTCAGCAGCGATAGCGCGTTCACGAGCCAGCATTTCGGGATCCAGACCCTCTGCATTCAAAGCCAGCGGGAATGCCGCTGCGATGTGCATGGCGATCTGCTTGCCAAGTGGCTCCAGAACATCAGCGCCAGCCGTGCTCTCCAGAGCAACCAGCACGCCGATTTTGCCCATTGTCGGGGTCACGGCATTATGGATGTAAGGAACGACAGCGCCGCTGCTGACCGCAACGGTTTTCATCCGGCGGATCGTCTGGTTTTCACCGATGGTAGCAACATTGTTGGTCAGTTTTTCCTGAACCGTGCCGCCACCGGGGAATTCAGCAGCAGCCAGAGCTTCGACATCGTCGCTGCCCAGGTTAAGCGCAACCTGCGCTACATTGCTTACGAAACCCTGGAACTGTTCATTCTTTGCAACAAAGTCCGTTTCGCTGTTCACTTCAACAGCAACGCCCTTGGTACCGGAAACGGCAACGCCAACAAGGCCTTCCGCAGCGGTACGGCTTGATTTTTTCTGAGCGGCAGCAAGGCCCTTGGTCCGCAGCAAGTCAACTGCGGCTTCCACGTCACCATTGGTTTCGCTCAACGCTTTTTTGCAATCCATCATGCCAGCGCCCGTGCGCTCACGCAGTTCTTTCACTGCTGCTGCGGTAATAGCCATGTTCTTTGTTCCTCAAATTTTTCGTGTGCGAGAATCGCATTCTCTATAAAATGAAGGGGCAGCAACGCTGCCACCCCGCCATTTTCCTATGCGTTCAATATATTACTGAACGAAGACGCATCAAGGTCTGGCCTTATTACTCGGCCGGCTTTTCTGCGTCAGCTTCCAATTCTGCAACCGCAGCCGCTTCACCGGCAACCATTGCACTGGCGTTTGCTTCGCTGGTCACAATCGTTTCAACAGCAGGCACAACTTCTGCACCAAGATCCTTGCCGGATGCGACAGCCGCATCCTGACCGCCTTTGGTTGCAGCCGCAGCCACTGATTCGCAATAAAGACGAATGGCGCGAGCCGCGTCGTCATTAGCAGGAACCGGGAATGCGATATTGCTAGGGTCAACGTTGGAATCGAGTATCGCGACGACAGGAATACCAAGGACATTGGCTTCTTTAATCGCAAGCTCTTCCTTGTTGGCGTCGATAACGAACATCACATCAGGAATACCGCCCATATCGCGGATACCACCAAGGGAAAGCTCCAGCTTTTCACGCTCACGCGTCATCTGAAGCGCTTCTTTCTTGGTGAAACCAGCCATGTCGCCGGAAAGCTGTTCTTCCAGAGTTTTCATCCGGCGAATCGAATTGGAAATGGTTTTCCAGTTGGTGAGCATACCGCCGAGCCAACGGTGGTTCACAAAATGCTGGCCACTGGCACGCGCTGCTTCTGCGATAGGCTCTTGCGCCTGACGCTTCGTGCCAACAAACAGAACCTTACCGCCAGAGGACACTGCATTGGCAATGAAATCAAGCGCGCGGGCGAACAAGGGAACGCTCTGCGAAAGGTCAAGAATGTGGACGCCGTTGCGATCACCAAAGATGTATGGTTTCATCTTCGGGTTCCAACGGTGGGTTTGGTGGCCGAAATGCGCTCCGGCTTCAATCAATTGTTGTAGAGTGACGACAGGGGCCGCCATAATATTTCTCCTTATCCGGTTATGCCTCTGGAAAGCTGAGAACGTCAAACGACCTGAAAGGCCGCTATCCGCACCGGTATGAGTGCTTTCCATGTGGAATGGGTGTGCCGTTAGAGCGATACGAACGGTAACGCAAGGGTAAATTGAAAGAATGGCGTGGACAAGTGCCAATGTTCAGACATGGCGCCAGTCCCTTATCGTGGTGCCGTTGCTCCCCGGTAGAGCGTCAAAAGGTAGCCGTAAAATGTCAGAAACCAGGCACCGAGCGCGATCCACGAAAATATGACGGGTAAGGTCACAAGAAAATGGAAATCCAGCGCCTTTGCCATCTGGTGCGTGCCCACAGCATACATTCCGAGCGGAAATACTGCCCCCCAGTAGAGCGGATCATATCGCAGCGGAAAGCGCTTATAGAAATACCGCCATATACCGAGGATAATCAGCATCGGAATCCACCAGGTCCCCGTGGCCCAGTAAAAGACCGTAAACCCTTTCACAAACGGCAAAATGGAATGAATGAATGGAGCATCATCGGAATTGAGCACCAGCAAAGACCCCGCCAGCGTCGATATGGCCATAGCGCCCATATTGATCCAGTAAGGCGGCGAGAGGTCAGCGGAGGACAGCCGAAAGAATGTATAACGGTAAAAAATCAGCGACATCATCCAGATGTATAACATGCCGCCCCATAGCCATGCAGAAAGAGCCAGAAAATTGAAGTCAATCCGGTAGGGTTGCTCGACCCGCGCAGCAATCAGCGAAGACAATACAGCAACCGACTGGGTTGCAACTACCGCCAGTAACCAGGTTCCGTTGATACCTTTATCCAGTGCGGGCTTTTCCGGCTTTATCGTGAAGGCGGTAAAAATCGTGTAAGTCAGCCCGAGCCACAAAAGCACGGCTACCAGCCATAGAATGAATCCAGAACTTTCATCATTAGCCAGAAGCAAGGACTGACTGCCTAAAATACCCGATGCGGCGACCATAGTGAAAAAACCGGGGCCGCGAAGATGATCGGTCATATCTGCAAAGAAATATCTGCG
>JADKLW010000775.1_pt1 | contig 10903 bp, 8 predicted proteins | sample 8641881 | NCBI WGS metagenome assembly JADKLW01 (sample SAMN16272185, study PRJNA661076) | feces metagenome | isolation source: fecal sample from diarrhoea affected cattle B | host: Bos taurus | place: South Africa: Lokaleng Village, Mahikeng | collected 2019-09
AGAAGCGCGGGATAACCGAACCCGATGACCCCAGCACATTGCCGAAACGCACCATGGTGAAGCGCGTCATGTTGACGTGATGCACGGTTTCACCCGCACCGAACAGCACTGGCGCCGACTCGCGGCTCAGCCCCTGCAGGATCATCTCCGCCACACGCTTGGTGCTGCCCATTACATTGGTCGGGCGCACTGCCTTGTCGGTGGAGATCAGCACGAAGTTAGTCACGCCGGCCTGCACGGCTGCCTGGGCTGTGTGCAGGGTGCCCAGTACATTGTTCAATACGCCTTCTGCGACGTTGTGTTCCACCATGGGCACATGCTTGTACGCCGCCGCATGGTAAATGGTTTCCACCTGCCAGGTGCGCATCACATCCAGCAGCCGCTGGGGGTTACGGATGGACCCCATGATCGGCACCAACCGGACCGGCAGCGAAGCCCGCTCAATGGCCCGCTCCAGCTCAATGTGAATGCTGTAAAGATTGAACTCACTGTGCTCGAACAACAGCAGCGCCCGAGGCTTGTTCGAGAGAATCTGCCGACACAGTTCCGAGCCAATCGAACCGCCCGCGCCAGTGACCATCACTACTTTGTCGCGGATGCATTGCTCGAACAACGCCTGCTGCGGCGGCACCGCATCACGCCCGAGCAGATCCGCGATGTCGACTTCCTGGATGTCTTCGACTTTCACCTTACCGCTGGCCAGGTCCATAAAGCCGGGCACGCTGCGCACATGCAGGGGAAAATGCTCCAGCTTCTCCAGCACTTCGCGCCGCCTGGAACGCGAAACGGAAGGAATCGCCAACAGGATTTCCCCAGCGCCCGTCTCATCGATCATCTGCTGAATGTGTTTGGGTGAATAAACCCGTATACCGGCGATAGAACGATTGTAGAGATTGGCATCGTCATCAATAAACGCCACAGGCCGCATCGCCCTACCCAGACGCAACGCCGCCACCAGTTGATTGCCCGCCGCCCCGGCGCCATACACCGCCACCTTGGGCAAGCCGGCATCGCGGTGTCTGAACTTGCTAAGTGAATTGGGCGCAAACCAGTCGCCCATAAAATACTGCCGCATTATCAGGCGCAAGCCGCCGAGCAGCATCAAGCTCAGCCACCAATAGTTGAAGACCATTGAGCGCGGGATAGTCCTGGGCACGTCGGTGCGCCAGTAAACAGCCAGGGCGAGCAGCAGCGCCGACAAGGTGACCGCCTGAACAATGGCCATCAGCGCATCGTTGCCGAAATAACGCATCACCGCGCGATACATGCCGAAGCGGACAAAAAACGGTATAGCAATCAGCGGCGCCAAACCGAACAGCCAGGCGTGGCCGCCGAATGGCTCGACAAAACTGGCATTACCCAAGCGCACGACAAACGCCAGCCACAGTGCAACCCAGACCAGCACTACATCAGTGACAACCTGTATGACTCGCTTGTGGCGCCGGGGCAAACGTACCAACCGTGTACGCAGTTCTTCAGCCAATCTCAACATAAATACATCTGCTTCCTAAGCCCTGAATCCAACCTGCCAGCACCTTACATCCGTAGGAGCGGACTTGTCCGCGAGCTTTGCTTCCCAAACCGTAGGTCAGGTTAGCCGAAGGCGTAACCCGACAAGCAAAGCCCAGCGTTACTTCACCCGATCCCCAGCCCCCTTCCCAGCCACCGTCATAAAGATGTACTTGAAATAATCCGCCACCGTAAGGCTCTGGATCATCTTCTGGTCCGTTTCGGCCAGCAATGCTGGCGTGGACATATCGATCTCGCTCACCTGCGCCAACCCGGTAATCCCAGGGCGGACGTCGAACACCCCGCGCTTGGCACGCTCTGCGGTCAGCTCTTCCTGATTGAACAAGCCCGGTCTAGGACCAACGAGACTCATCTCACCCTTGAGTACGTTCCAAAGCTGGGGCAACTCATCCAGCTTGGTCTTGCGCAGAAAATGACCGAAGCGAGTGATAGAGGCACTGCTGGCCAGATGGGTGGCAACCGAGGCCGTATCCACCTTCATGGTGCGAAACTTCACCAACGTGAAAGGCTTCTGATGACGCCCAACACGCACCTGCCGAAAGATCGGTGAGCCGGTATCGAACAAACCAATAATCGTCAGCACCAATAGCACCGGAAAACCGACCACCAGGCCTAACAGCGAAAAAAGAAAATCGAAAATTCGAATCACGGGTTCATCCGATAACAAATCAATTGGAACGCTCGAAGCAGCGTTTGAGCCCTTCTTCCACCGTATAGGGCGGCTTCCAGTCCAGCAGCTCGCAGGTCTTGCTGATATCCACCTGCAACGAGCCTAGCAGCCGCTGGGCCATGGCCCTTTTGCCTAACAAGGTAGCCACGAATTGCAGCATGCCAGCCGGGACGGGAATCAACCGAGCAGGCTTGCCCATAGCATTACTCACGCCACGCAGTAACTCGCTTGTAGACAGATCCTCGCCGTCTCCAGCGAGAAAAACCTGGTTGGCGGCGGCGGGATGATCAATGCAGCGGATGATTAGATCAACCAGATTGTCGATGCCGGCCAAGGATCGCTTGTTATGGATAGAACCAAGCGGGAGCGGAAGCCCTTTCTCGACCAGTCTGATCATGCTGGCGAAGTTACCCTTGACGCCCGGTCCGTATACCAGCGGAGGGCGGATAATTACCAACTCCATTCCCGTTTCAGCTGCCAACTTCATCAAGCCCTGTTCGGCCTCTAGTTTAGACAGGCCATAGGCATCTTCCGGTGCAGGCGTGTCATCAGCGGAGTACGCTTTCCCGTTGACGGTCGCCTCGCCGTTTACCTTGATTGAGCTGATAAAGACGAAACGCTTCACTCCGGCAGCCCCAGCCTGACGCGCCAGGTTCAGCGTGCTTTCAACATTGACACGACGATACTCAGCCAAGGGATCAGCCACTTCGTCTTTCATGATATGAGCGCGGGCGGCGGCGTGAATCAACACGTCAACCTCCGGCAGCAAGGCAGACAGATCAGCCCGCTGCAGATCCCCCACCGCCTGCAGTGCCAGCCCTTCCCCGCCATGCGGTAATAGACGGCAAAGCCCGACAACCTGAACTCGGGCGCGGCCCTTGAGCGCAGAAAACAATCGAGAGCCAACGAAACCGTTTGCCCCAGTCAGTACGATTTTGGTCATTGAAGTCAAAACTCGTTACTTAATACTTCAGCAATTTCTGATAAACCCCTAGATGCGCATCGATAACCTTCTCTACATCAAATACCCGCTCAGCTAGCCGACGCCCAGCTTCCCCGTAATTTTTCCTTTTCTCAGGGTTTAAAATTAAGCATTCGATGGCATTTGCCAAGGCTGTACTATCTTTGATCGGAACAAGCAGACCGGTTTCATTAGTTTCGATAGCGTCCCTACAGCCAGTGTGATCCGTAGTTATGACCGCCCTTCCACAAGCTGCTGCCTCAATCAAGACTTTAGGTAGGCCTTCGCCGTAATAAGAAGGCAAGGTGATTATATGGGACTTCGAGAAAATATCGGCGATATCTTCCCTATATCCTAAGCACTTGACTAAGCCCTCCCTCCCCCAAGTATCCAACTGCTCTTGCGTAACAGTATTAGCATTACCCGCGTCTGGTATGCCAATCAACCAGAAATCTGCAGCAACACCACGCTGCCGCAGAATGCGAGATGCTTCGACAAACTCAACCACACCTTTGTCTTTGAGCAACCGTGAAGCGAGGCTAACGACAATTCTGCCTTGGCACTCGGGAAGAAATGGGTATGCAGCAAGGTCGACACCAGCACCACGAATTACAATGGTTTTTTCCTCGGGCAAATAGCTAAATCTTTGTAATAAGGCCTTGTCCTCATAATTCTGGAAAATAACCATTTGCTGTGGATGCCCAAAGGCAAACCGATACACCGGGTAAAGCACCGCACGTAATAGCCGGTTTTTAAGAGTGTTTTGGCTAAACAAAATGCCTAGGCCTGCCACAGCAGAAACCACCATCTTTACACTGGCAAGCCGCGCAGCAATGCCGCCGTAAAGGTAAGGCTTAATGGTAACCAGATGAACCAAATCGGGTTCAATTCTTTTGAACAGCTTATAAAGCCTATACACTGTTGCCAATTCAGAAAAAGGATTCTTGCCTTTGCGGGACATCGAAACCTGATGATAAATAAACCCGTGAATCCTAAGCTCTTTAGGGCAAGCACCGGGAGCAGCCACGTGCACAGTGTGGCCTTCTTTCATCAAGCGCAGGCCTATGACCATTCGATGGGAAACAAAGTAAGCAGGGTTATTAACCACGAAAATAACAGATCGGAGAGACAAAGCGCGTCACCTTAAATATTATTCACTGAGAGTCTGATAAATCTCTTCCCAGCGTGAAACAACTACTTGCAAGCTGTATTGTTCACATATGTGCCGCCTAGACTTTATGCCACACTCTTTAGCGAGTTTGTTAGGCATATTTATCGCTTTATGCATGCTCTCAGCTAAAGCCTCACTGTCTCTTGGTGCGACTAGAAATCCGTTATCTCCAACCACTTCAGCTACTCCACCACTATCCGTAGCGATGACAACACGCTCACAGGCCATTGCTTCTGCAACCACAAGCCCGAAACCTTCCCACGCCGATGAAAGAACAAAAAAATCGGCAGCTGAAAGTAACTCTGGAACGTCTTTACGAATTCCTAACAGGGTGACCCTAGCCTGTAAACCGAGCACTTCAATCTGCCGCTCAAGCTGAGGGCGTAACTCACCATCACCGACAATCAAAAGATGGATATCTAACTGGCTGGCGCTAAGAATCGAAAAAGCGTCCAGTAAATTTGGATAATCTTTCTGTTCATGAAAACGGCCAATAGCGATAAAAACCTTGCAGTGTTGGATGCCCAGCTCAGAGCGCAGCTGCTGTCGAAAAGCCGGATTAAAGCTGAATCGTTGTGTATCTATTCCATTATAAGTTACAAGCATGCGCCCTGCAGGTGCTGCTTTCTTTTGCTCGAAAGCCTTAACAGCTTCTTGACTGACATTGGTGAATTCGTCAGCCAACCTATCCGTCAAACGGTAGGCCAGCATGCGCGCTTTCCCACCCTCGTTAGTATTGTGTGAAGTACATACTAAACGCCGAGTGTTAGCGACCAGTAAGACCAATCGTGACAAGAGATTTGCGTGAAACATGTGGCTGTGTACCACATCCGGCTTACACTGCATAATCAGCCTTAGAAGCGTAAAATAAGCCTTGAATATGCCTGTAAATGATTTGGTTCCACCCAGCCAGACGACCTGCACTTTTTCGTTACGCGGCAGTACCAACGCGGGTTGTAGCATATAAGCCAAAGTAACTTTATGTCCACGGAGGACCAACTCATCAGCAAGGTTGACAACTTGGTTTTCGGCACCTCCCATGGCTAGCCCTGTTATGGTGAAAAGTATTTTTTTAGGCATTGTTATTTGATTCTTCGGTGAGATTTTTTCTATTCAATTTGGAGCTAGCCATAGCTATTCCTAACAAAATAGCGAAAAAGTAAGCTGAGAAAAAAGACGGAATGAACTGGAAACCTAAAAAACATATTAAAACAGCAGCCAAAATATCGAAATCTGCGTTCCTGATAGTTTCGGCTAATAGCACCATAAATATCATAAAGGCAAAAAAGTAAACCACCCCCCCCATAAACAAAGGGAAAAGGAAGATATTATGAGGCACATACGCAACAGCGGCTTTATAAAATTCCTTGTCAAGCAAGGCCCCAAAGAAAGGTTGTTCAAGGAAAAACTGAAATCCTAATGCAAAACCTTCAAACCGCCCAGACGATGAAACAGTCAACTGGCGCCCTGTAATAAGAGGCAGCGTATACATAAGTAAAAAAGGAACACCAATCACAACTGCGGCCAAAAGGAAATACTTAAGTGCAATCCGCCCCTTAATCAAAGCAATTAAGTATTTCCAAGAAAGGAGCAAGGCAAAAAACAAGATCACCGCAGCTATGCCCGTTCTAGCTGAAGAAACAATAGAAGCAAGCAACAAAACGAAAGTTATAGACAAAGCCAGCAGCCTGTTTTTGTAACCCCATACAATTGGCAAACAACTAACAACAAACAAAGAAATAAAACTATAATCCCTCCATATAAAACTATAGGCATTCCTGCTTCCACCGAACAGCGCATGACGGAACAGGATAACCCCGAAAAACTTATGGACTAATAGTTGTAAAATGAGGCCAGAAGCAACAAACAAACAAGTAAGCACATAAATATTTTTTAGACTTTGCATCAAAATCAATCTTTTGCCCGCAAAATAAAAAGAAAAAAACATTAGCAGGGCAAACACAGTAACAGCCATCAAACTCTCATAATAGCCACTAAAAAAAGCATAAAAAGCAGTAATAAAAACAAGGAAAGCTAGCGCTAGAAAGCTTGAATTTAGGAATATCTTAGGCCTTTTAAAGAGAATACAAAGGGCTATAGCCAAGCCTAAAAAAACCTGCAGCAATATCACTCTGAATCCAGAGAATTCAAAGTAAGAAAAAGGGGTTAACAAATAAAACAAACTAGTCATTGGACTTTATAAACACAGAGCTTTTATATTTTTTCTTGATTAAAAAAAAGAAAGACTTTTTTGCAATTGAACTTTTATCAATCAATGACACAAAGAGCTTAAGCAAGAAAGGCAATAAGCCCCGCCCCAAAAGAGCAGCGAACCTGCGCGCCTCTGGAATATCTTCTAAATATATTAATTTGAAAAACGCCTTTATAATTGATTTCGTATCTTGAGTGTCAAACTGATAAAGCATGAAAGCCATAACACCATAACGATCTATAATGTCTACACCAAGCTCGCGACGCAGATGAAAACATCTATTAGCAAATTTAACAAACATTGCTTGCTCAAAGCTTTTAACAGCAGAGGTTGAAACGCCATCTAAAAAAACATTTCTCAAATATAATGATTCCGACAAACTGAAGCACTTATACGTTTCAACCATCCTCAAGAAAAGATCATAGTCTTGAGCGTACTTGAAAATTTCCCGATACCCGCCAACACCAAAATAGGCTTGTTTATTATACATGGCAGACCCATGAGTAAACGGGAGCTTTTCTCTGGTAGCGCAGAAACCAACATAGCCGTGTTCAAGTTTATTTTCTTTTAAAACCTCATCCGGGCGCCCATGCCGCTTAATAATGTTAATCGAAGAACTGCCTACCATACCGCAATTTGGGTTAGTGCTTAGAAAGGCATATTGCAGAGCAATTCGGTTTTTCATAGAAACCTCGCCCGCGCCCTGGATAGCAACATAAGGTGCTCTAGCCAACCCAATCAGCATACTTATTGTTTTAGTGAAACCTTCATTTTTTTTATGTATAACTTTTAGTCGCGCATCATCATAGCTATCCAACATTTGCTGGACTCTAGGGTCCGTGCTGCCATCGTTAGCAATAATAATTTCGTATGAATCGAAGTCTTGGGCCAGTAAACTAGAAAGAGTCTCTTCGATATAGTCAGCCCGATTATACCAGGCACAAACTATAGACACCTTAGGCGACCCTATGTCCGTTAACATTAGATATCCTTAATAGCACCTTGCTTTGTAACAAATTTCGGCTCAACCATCATGGAGTAACCAGTTTTATCAAACACCCGGTTTCGAATTAGATTGATCAAAGCCAAAATGTCCCTAGCAGTGGCGCTGCCATTATTCAAAATGAAATTGGCATGCGTTTCTGAAACCTGTGCATCACCTTTTTTTACACCTTTAAGACCACAGCTCTCTATAACTCTTCCAGGGGCCCCATACTTCTCATACATTGCAGGGTTGCTAACGAATACTGAACCACAATTTGGCTGCTTTCTGGGGAATTTACGGCTACGATCACGCAGTATTGAAAGCATCTCCGCATGTCTAGCTCGTTTATCTTCGGTTCGCGAAAGCTTAAGGCCTACTTCAACAATTACCTCATCAAGCTTTTGGAAAACAGAGCCACGGTAACTAAAATTACAGTCCTCATTCTTGTACTGTTTAACATGACCTAGCTTGTCCAATGTTTTGACGTGGGTGACATTTTCTCCAATCCCTTTGCGCTGGCTGCCGCCGTTCATTACGACCAGACCACCAAGCGTACCCGGAATGCCACAGGTGTGCTCCAAATCTGTTAGCCCGACCTGCATAGCCATCCTGGCCAGTTTTGGCACCCATAAGCCTGCTTGTGCGGTAATATTTTCGCCATCAACTTTGATATCAGAGAACGAAGAACCGATCTGGATAATTACCGCTTCTATATCCTCATCGCTAAAAAGCAGATTTGTTGTGTTACCGATAATTATACTCGGTATTTCTTGGGCCGCAATAAACTCTCTAATATGCATAAGCTGCTGCAGGCTTGAAGGAGTTAAAAATACTGCAGCACATCCGCCAACTCGCCAGTTGCTTTTTACAGCCATAGAAACATCTGTGCTAACATTTCCTGGACAAATATCTTGAAATTTTTTTAACAGCGACTGGGTAACTGGTTTCATACCTCTTTTATCTCACCTGAGCAGTTTGCTCCGAGAGACTTTAGCTTGGGAATTAAATTAACGTAGCCGCGACCTATCTGCCACGCATCCGTGATAACGGTTTCTCCTTCTGCTGCAAGCCCACATAGGGTTAGAGCAATACCTGCACGCAGGTCTAAAGCTTTTACTTGCGCGCCAACCAAACCGCCGCCCACACCATGAATTTTGAGCATATCACCTGCAACATCATACTTAAGCCCCATTTTGGCCATTTCTTCCGCATAGCCATAACGTCCGGGGAAGCGCAAATCAATGATTCTTGACTCACCAGTAGCTTGAGCAGCCCAAGCTGCCAAAATAGGCTGAACATCAGAGTTGATGCCAGGATGTGGGCCTGTACTGATTTCAACCGGATAACATTGACCGCCACGCACGACCAAGGAATTTTCCCCTTGATATAGCTTTGCACCAGCTGCCTTTAAATGTGCAAGTACGACTTCTAGATCCTGATAAGGGAAGTCTTTAATTTCGATATCCCCCTTGGTAATAACTGCAGCAGCGAGCCAGGTTATGGCTTCCATATTATCTGAAATGACTCTATGTTTTGCTCCAGTCAAACCCTCAATGCCGGTTATCTCAATATGCTCTTGACCGAAAACGCTAATTTTTGCGCCCATGGAGTTGAGCATATTAATTAAGTCAATAATCTCGGGACGAATGTGCGGGTTCCATATGCGGGTCACCCCCCTAGCTAAGCAGCTGGCAATCACTGCATTTTCGGTAGCTCCGGTAGAGCGCATGGGTAAGTGAATATCCGCACCCTGCAAGCCATTCTTGGCTTCTGTACAAAGGTAGTCGCCTTCTTCGTAAACACGAGCCCCCAGCTTCTCAAGGAGCATGACGTGCAGGTCATATTTGCGCTCACCAAGCTTGCATCCTCCTGGCAATGGGACCTTTGCATGACCAAAGCGCGCTGTTAATGCGCCAAGTATTAACAGAGTATTTCTAATTGATCGACCATGCCATATCAGCTCAGGCTTCAACTGCCGGCTCTCTTTTATTTGTATTCTATTACTTGAGAGCAAGCTAGTCTCCTTGCCCAATGCATGCAGCATGTCAACATGTATTTTTGCATCCAGGAGTTCTGCTGGGTAGTTACTTAGCTCCAGCGCCTCACTGGTAAGAATGCTGGCGGCGAGCAGGCGCAGAGATGAGTTTTTAGCGCCAGCAAGCTCAACCTCCCCTTCAAGACGACTTTTCGATATACACAGAATTGATCCATTACTCATCAGTCAATATTTCCAGTATCTTCTCAGGAAAGCTCAAAGCTACGCTGCCTTTAGAGCAACAGATTCCATAGCCGAGCTAACTAAGCACCCAACGTGCTATCTTCGCTTACATTAGCTAGGTACAGTTCACTCAGTCAGTCAGCCTTAACTTTTTCAGCCGCTCTTTTAATCAACTTATAGATAAAAAAAATCATAGACAAATAATAAACGAAAAGATAGCCACTCAAAAGAGAAACAAATACAGTTTCCGCTAGATCCAATTGCACAGAGAAAAAATAGACAACTCCCAACCCAAGCGCTCGAGTTATATTTATACAAAGATAAACCAGCTGAGAGCCTACAATATTTATTACTTGAACCATGGGGTTAGATATAAACTGAAGCAGCACGAACGGAGAAAGAATCACCGCATACTGACCTGCAGCAACCCACTCCTCACCAAATATATATATAAATAATGGTTCAGCCGAAAAAAATATTAGAATCACCATCGGGATTCCGACAGCAAAAAGTTTTTTTTGCACTGAAATGGTTATGTTTCTTATTTTATTAATTCTTTTTTTGCCAAGCGCTGCAATTTCTGCATAATAGGCTTTTGACATCGCATTGCCAATCAAGCTAACCGGCAACGACAGTGCCATGATTGCAAGACTCAGTTGACCCGTTGACTCCTTACCGTAAATTATCGCCATCATTATTACTGGAGCTTGCACCGAAAATACCATCAGAAATTGCGATGGCAGCCGATACCAAACAAAATCTTGGTAGTACTTGGTAATAAGCCATTCTCTGCTTCGCCGGATTTTCGGGAGGTAGATTTTAAAGTCATGACGTGCTGCTTTGATGAAACTGATAATTCCAGCACTTTGGGTTAAAAACTGTCCAACAATCAGCCCTAGTTGCTTGAAGCCCACTAGGCCAAGCCCTATTTTTACAAAATTGCCAATCAGCGATTGGGTAAAATGGGTTTTTGCGATAACTTTGTAATCTTTCTTGCGGGTTGCCCATAAACTAAATAATTCATACAGGGCTGCGCCTGCTATCCCAATCACAATCAGCCACCACCATGGCAGCAATGCCTCCATATCAAACCAACCTAGAATTGGTTTTGCCCAAATAGCCAGCACCACGGCGAGAGCTATTGAAAAAATAATTA
>JADKLW010000777.1_pt1 | contig 10861 bp, 12 predicted proteins | sample 8641881 | NCBI WGS metagenome assembly JADKLW01 (sample SAMN16272185, study PRJNA661076) | feces metagenome | isolation source: fecal sample from diarrhoea affected cattle B | host: Bos taurus | place: South Africa: Lokaleng Village, Mahikeng | collected 2019-09
CCCCGACCCTCTGGGTGTAAACCAGATGCTCTGAACCAACTGAGCTAATCGCCCTAATGCGTGTGCAAATATAAGCTACTTTTCTTTATGTGCAAATAATTTTTTAATAATCTATAATATTTCTGCTACCACAAAAGTACTTCCTCCGATGAAAATAAAATCATCGGCAGATGCATTCGACATTGCTGCGCTATAAGCCGCTGAAACCGAATCGTATATTTCACCAATCAAATCATATTGTGCTGCTTCATGCTGCAAAACGCCGGCATCCAGTCCGCGAAAAATTTCGGGTTTGCAAAAATAATATTGTGCCGCCGAAGGGAAAAGTGGCAGTATTTCGTCGAGGTCCTTGTCATTGACCACGCCAAGAACAATGTGTAGTAAGTCAAATTTTTGCTCCGACACCTGTTTCAGCACGACTTCGAGACCGTGGCGGTTGTGCGCCGTATCGCAAACTACCGTCGGATTTTCATGGAGTTTTTCCCAACGACCGCGAAGTCCGGTGTTTGCACTTACAGTTTGTAACCCGTTGATGATTTGATTTTCCGAGATTTTAAAATCGGAAATCGATTGCAAAATCTGAATCGCCTTCACCGCCGTTTTCTTATTTGGTTCCTGATAACTTCCTTTTAAATCAGATTCATAATTTTGAGAGACTGTTTTTGCATAGTGGATTGCCGATTCCTTTTCGGCTGCTTTGGCTTTAAACACTTTTTTTGTTACCGATGTGTATTCGCCGATAACGACAGGAACGCCTGGTTTTATTATGCCGGCTTTTTCCGATGCGATCGCTTCCTCGGTAGTTCCCAAAAACTGTGTGTGGTCGATACCGATGTTAGTGATCACCGATACCAACGGCGTGATGATATTTGTGGCATCGAGTCGGCCGCCAAGGCCCACTTCAATAATAGCGATGTCGACTTCTTCTTTTTCGAAGTATGCAAATGCGAGTCCGACGCTCATCTCAAAAAAGCTCAAATTGTTGCTTTCAAGAAACGGTTTATGAGTGTTTATAAAATCGACTAGAAAGTCTTTCGGAATTTCCCGGCCGTTGATTTTGATCCGCTCACGAAAATCCTTCAGGTGTGGCGATGTGTAAAGCCCGACATTATATCCTGCCTCCTGAAGTATCGAAGCCAGCATATGCGAGGTCGACCCTTTGCCATTGGTTCCCGCGATGTGGATGAAATTTAATTTTTTTTCGGGATTTCGCAGATGTTCCGCGAACAGTAAAATGTTGTCCAAATTGGCCTTATATGCCGATGCGCCCTGAAACTGGTACACCGGCAATTGTGCAAACATCCATTCGACGGTTTGATCGTACGTCATTTATTCCCCAAGCTTGAAGTTCACGACGATAAAACCGATTTGGGTCGCCGGAGCGTTTTCGTCAGGTTGCCATTTATGTTTTCTGGCAGTTGCAAGTGCCGGTTCTACCAGGCACGGATCGGTGTTTGTCGTTCCTTTTGTGTAGTTCGCTGCGATCACATTACCGCTGCGGTTAACAGTAATCTGAACAACTACAGTTCCCGATTGGTTACAGTCCTGTACGACCTTTCCGGTATTGGCGAGTTTCCGGCCGTTAAGTCCCCAGCCGCTTCCGCCGCCTTTTCCACCACCGGCGCCATAATAGGAGTTTGCATACGGGTCGCCGTCGGGACTGCCTTTGTCGCCGGCCGTTTTATCGTTTCCTTCGCCGCCCTGAGCTTTTCCATCCGACTTAGGGCCGTTCAGAATACTGGATAAAGCGTCGGTTGTATTTTTTGATGGTATAGGTTTTACGGCAGGTTTAGGTTTGATCTCTTCCTTGGCTGCTTCTTTTTTGACTTCTTTCTTTTTGCTTTCTTTCATCACCACGGCATCTTCGATGTCCTGTGACAGTACTTCCTCATCGGGTGTTGAGGTTGCGGTGGTTTGTACTGGCTGTGGCGCCGACTGGATCGCTTCGGTAGGCTGGATGTTGCCAGAACCAGTTTCGGTGGTGCCGAAGTTGATAGCGATGCCGTTTTCTGGCGGCGGATCCATATATGTGAGTCCGAGGAACAGCAATAATAACAGCAAGATTGCCATGATTGCGGTGGTAATGGCAAATGATTTTCGTTCGTGTTCTGTTTCTAAATACTTCATAGCTTTTATTTTTTAGCCCTGGTTGCAGCGGAAAGCCCCGATGAGCTGTGGCGTTATTTTTCCCGACAGAAAAGAGCGACCATAGGAGCTCCTTTTAGGGCGTCGGAAAAACAGCGACGGCGTGAGGGCTTGCAGCGGAAGACAGGAACAGCTTCTATTTAGGCCGCACCGCAAGCACCACTTTTATCTGGTTTCGGTTTGCAATGTCAAGAACGTTAACTGCTTTTTCGATCGGCACACCTTCCTCGGCACGCAGTACGATCGCTTTTTCCTGATCGCCGGCGAAGGTTGACAATAGTCGTGCCTCAAGATCGGCTTCGGGAATTTTCTCCTTATCGATAAAAAATTCAAGGTCTTTGTTGATGCTGACCGATATGTTCTTATTGCTGTCGGTTTTTCCTTTTGCTTTTGGCAGTACCAAATCGAGCGCGTTGGTGGTGACCATGGTCGAAGTAAGCATGAAAAAGATCAATAGCAAAAACACGATGTCGGTCATCGACGACATGTTGAATTCGGGTGTGACTTTATTTCTTCCTCTTAAATTCATATTACGATGGTTCGTTTAAAAGGTCAAGGAAATCGGTTGCGTTGGCTTCCATTTGATACACAACTTTGTTGGTTTTTTGCACCAGGTGGTTGTAGCCCATGAAGGCGATGATACCTACTACGAGTCCGGCAACGGTGGTCGTCATCGCGACATAAATACCTTCGGCAAGTGCGCCAACCTCGATTTGCCCGCCTGCGCTGGCCATTTTGTGGAACGCGAGTATCATACCGATGACGGTTCCAAGGAAGCCAAGCATTGGTCCGGCACCCGAAATCGTCGCGAGCATGCTGACGTTCTTTTCCAGTTTGTAAATTTCCAGTTTACCGGCTGTTTCGATCGCAGTGTTGATATCTTCCAACGGTTTTCCGATGCGCGAGATTCCTTTTTCAATCAATCGTGCCACCGGGGAAGTCGACTGTGCGCAGTGCATCTTAGCCGATTCAAGTTTGCCGGCGAGGATATTCTCGCGAATCCGATTCATGAAATTAACATCGATTTTCGATGCGGCGTTGATGGCCATGATCCGTTCGAAATACACATAAAGAGCCACGAAAAGAAGCAATGCCAGAGCGATCATGATTATTTGTCCGCCCAGCCCGCCGCCAGTGAGCAGGTCCCAGATTGGAAGTGTTTTTTCAACAGGTGTTTCATCGAGCATTTGCTGGGCTGCAAGGGCAGTGGTATCTGCCTGAAGGAAGTATGCCATAAGGTGTTTAAGTTTGATGTATTAACGTATGGTTGCTAATTTAATTGTTTTGTGTGATACCTGAATTCAAGTGAAAAAAAAGTTATACCAATTGTTTCAACGCAATTTCGAATGCTGTTGCGCTGATGTTTGTTGCCGAACTGTTCTGTGCGTGTGCATTAGCGATCGCTTTTCGGATTGTTTTGGAAGTATCGGAAAATATTGCCTCGTCTTCCATCGGTACGCGTTTTTCCATGAAATATGCGAATACACGCGCCATTCCGCAGTTTGAGATGAAATCGGGAATCAGGCTGATCTTACGGTCAATATTTTCCATGATCGGGCCGAAGAAAATCTCCTTATCGGCAAATGGCACGTTGGCGCCACATGAGATTACTTCGAGTCCGCTGGCGATCATCGCCTCAACCTGGCTTTGCTGAACCAGTCGCGATGCGGCACATGGCGCGAATATCTCGGCTTGGATGGACCATATCCTATTGTTGATTTCTTCAAACGGAATCATGTTATTGGCGACTAATTTATTTCCGTCTTTATTAAGGAACAGAGAGCGGATTTCTTCGAATGAGAATCCGTCTTCATTGATGATCCCACCGTCGCGGTCGATGATCCCGACGATCTTGGCACCCATTTGTGCCAGGTAATAGGCGGCAGCCGAACCTACATTTCCGAATCCCTGAACTACGGCTTTTTTGCCTTTGACGTTTCCGCCATAGATGTCGTAATAATGACGCACAGCCTCGGCAACGCCGTAACCGGTGATCATGTCGGCGATGGTGTATTTTCTTTCAACTGAAGGAGAATATTTGTCATCTTCGATAACTTTGACAACACCCTGGCGCAATTGGCCGATTCGGTTGATCTTATCGGCTTCGGTTGGTTTGAAATGACCGTTGAACACGCCTTCCTGCGGATGCCACACGCCACAATCCTCGGTCATTGGGATTACCTCGTGGATCTCATCAACATTCAGGTCGCCGCCGGTACCGTAATAATTTTTAAGCAAAGGCGACACGGCTTTGAACCAACGCTGTAGTACGGCCTCTTTCCGCGGGTCGGTTGGGTCGAAATTTATACCCGATTTTGCGCCGCCAATCGGCGGACCGGCCACTGAAAACTTAACTTCCATCGTTTTGGCGAGCGACAGTACTTCGTTCATATCGAGTCCTTTTCGCATTCGGGTTCCACCGCCGGCAGCGCCGCCGCGAAGTGAATTGATCACTGTCCAGCCTTCGGCTCCTGTTTCGGAATCTTTCCAGTTAAATACGATTTCAGGTTCTTTATTTTCGAATTTATGAAGTAAGTCTTTCATGATGTGTTTTAGTTTGATGCAAATATAAACTTTAAAAAAGATTTGGGATTTGGTTAAGGGTAAGATTAACCCCGATTTTGGATGTTCAGGGTTTTATCGGGCAACCATCCGAGAAACACGCCGGCTGCCAACGCGATCAGGTCGGTCCACAGAAATCCGCTTCCTAAAATATGACGACCAATCCATGTCGCCCGCAATTCGTTTGCCCATGGTTGTTGGTAAAGCTGCGAAAATTCGATTGCGAAACAAGTTGTTATCGAAATCAGAGCGCAGTATGACATCCGACTTGCGGGAGAAAAAATCCGCAAAATGAAATAGATCATGGTTGCATAAAGTACGTCGCCGATAAAATAAGCCAATGGCAGTTTCCGCGACAGTAATCCAGCGCCAATAATTACTATTATAATAAGGAGATATGCGCCGCGGTGCTTCACGGCAGAAATATTTTTCCGCTACTGTGATCGCGGCTCGCACCTGTGACACTGGCCAAAACATTATTTTCGTTGCGAAGTTTCAGTACGCCCAGCAAAGCGAAGATCAGCGCCTCTTTATATTCGAGGATTTTAGGATCGGGAATTTCGACGTCCATTTCCGGCAGGTAGTATTTGAGTCGCTCCATTAGAAATGTATTGTAGGCACCACCGCCTGTGATCAGTATCGATCCTGATTTTTCAGGTAACGCGAGCGAGATTTGCAATGCGATATGCTCGGTGAATGTCCGCAGTTTATCGGCTGCCGGTAAAACCGCGGTTTCAATTAATGGTAAAACGTGTTTATTTACATATTCGATGCCGAGTGATTTCGGGTAGGCAAGTTTATAAAATTCCAAAGTGTTTAACTGATGCAACAGTTCTTCGTTCAATTCTCCCGATGCCGCAGTCTTTCCGCCATCGTCGAACGGCATTCCGAGTTCATTGGCATAATTGTTCAAAACGGTGTTCACCGGACAAATGTCAAATGCTATCCGTTGGTTACCATGTTCAAACGATACATTCGAAAATCCGCCAAGGTTCATGCAATAGTCATATTTGCTAAAAAGCAGGCGGTCACCAATTGGAACCAGCGGTGCTCCTTGTCCGCCCAATGCGACATCGGCAACGCGAAAATCACATACGACGGTATAACCGATGAGTTTCGAAATTTCCGGTAAGTTGCCAATTTGAAGCGTCAGTTTATTTTGCGGCTGATGCAGCACAGTGTGACCATGCGAACAAACAGCATCGATGTTGACGAGGTTATTTTTATCAACAAACGATTTGATTACCGATGCAAGTAAAGTCGTGTAGTCGGTATCAAGTTCAGCTAACGGGTTTTGATCTAAAGAGGATGCGCTGCGTAAAATCTCCAGCCATGAGTCCTCGTAGGCGACGGTCTCGGTTTGGGAAATCTCAAATGTCCACTTGCCATCGCTGAAGATCAATTTAATCTCGGCGAGATCTATTCCGTCAAGCGAAGTACCCGACATCACTCCGATAACGTTGTAGGTTTGTTTGCGCATCGTTCAAAATTACGAATCAAAATTGAAATTTTGATATATAAAAAGTATCTTTGAGCCGATTTTACAGCTGTTATAATAACTTTCATTTATACATAAAATATGGATTTTACTCTGACCGAAGAACACTTAATGGTTCAGCAAGCCGCGAGGGATTTCGCTCAAAACGAACTTTTTCCGGGTGTTATCGAACGAGATGAAAAGCAAATTTTTCCAACGGAACATATTAAAAAAATGGGCGAACTCGGCTTTATGGGCATGATGGTCGATCCTAAATATGGCGGAAGCGGACTCGACACGATCTCCTACGTTCTTGCTATGGAAGAAATCTCTAAGGTTGACGCATCTGCTTCGGTCGTTATGTCGGTCAATAATTCGTTGGTGTGCTGGGGAATCCAGGCATTCGGCAATGAAGAACAAAAGCAAAAATACCTGCCAAAACTGGCATCGGGCGAGCAAATAGGTGCGTTCTGTCTTTCAGAGCCAGAAGCCGGAAGCGATGCGACTTCGCAAAAAACAACCGCAATCGATATGGGCGACCATTATCTATTGAACGGTACCAAAAACTGGATCACCAACGGAAATACAGCATCGGTTTATCTTGTCATTGCACAAACCGACGTCGATAAAAAGCACAAGGGAATCAACGCGTTGATCGTGACGCGCGACATGCCAGGATTTGAAGTCGGCCCCAAAGAGCAAAAATTAGGCATCCGCGGATCCGATACACATTCACTGATGTTTTCTGATGTAAAAGTTCCGAAGGAAAACCGCATAGGCGAAGACGGCTTCGGATTCAAATTCGCCATGAAAACACTTTCTGGAGGTCGTATCGGTATCGCATCACAGGCCCTCGGAATCGCATCGGGTGCTTACGAATTGGCATTGAAATATTCGAAAGAGCGCAAAGCTTTCGGAAAAGAAATATCACAGCATCAGGCGATCGCTTTTAAGCTGGCCGACATGGCCGTCAACATCGAAGCGGCCCGTCACCTTTGCATGAAAGCCGCATGGGATAAAGACCAGGGCAATAATTATGATTTGAGCGGCGCGATGGCGAAATTATTCGCATCCCAGGTGGCTATGGATACGGCGATCGAAGCTGTCCAGATACATGGTGGAAACGGATACGTCAAGGAATACCACGTTGAACGATTCATGCGTGACGCCAAGATTACACAGATTTACGAAGGAACCTCCGAAATCCAAAAGATCGTGATCTCGCGAAGTATATTACAGTAAATCGTAAAGCAAAACAATAAAGAGCCCGGATTTACCGGGCTTCTTACTTTCTAATCTTCTCTCAGGAATTCACCTTTTTTATTGAAGTAGGCAACTTTGTCGTTGCCGTCTTTCCGAAGAACTAACTTGTATTCGCCATCAGTCGACTTATGAGCTTCGACAATCGAATGCCCGCCGTATTTGGCACCTATTTTCTCGATCGTCCGCACCGGAAGTGAATTTTTGTCAACCGATTTATACTCTTTGGTAACCACTTTCCTGGTTGTGGTCTCGGTAGTTTGCGTCTTGGTAGTTGTCTGCGCATGCGCTGCATACCCAAATCCCAAGGCGAGTGCCGCCAATATCATTATCTTTTTCATCGTTCTCGTTTTTAATTGTTACCCCAAGTTAGCTAATCCGCACCGCGCATGAAAGTTCTTTAAGTTTATCTTATCATTGTTCAAATTTTTTGGGCGTTTCCCGGCAAGATATCTTTGCGTAAATCACGTTTTTTCGCCGGGTCGCGCTTTCCGCTGTATCTTTCATTTCGCTGGCGCGCCATGAAAGGATGCCGCTGCAATCGCTAACGCATCCACATTTAAGTTTATTTGCCCAAAGCTGATAACCAATAAATTCCTAATTTTACTAAAAACCAATTGCGGCAAATCCATGTTACACGCCCTTTCTCACAACTTAAATGAACTGATAACGTTGTTGCGGCGATTGTCTGATCGGCAATACGCGCAACAATTTGAAGTCTTAAGCGGCGCATCCATTGGCGAACATACCCGCCATATGGTCGAAATGCTTCAATGTTTACACCAACCCTCCGGCAATGTTGTCAACTATGATAAGCGGCCTCGCGATCAAGCACTGCAATCCGAAACCGCGACTGCTATCGATGCCATCGGTTCCGTCCTCGAAAAGCTTGAGGTGGCGAATCGCGATTTGATACTAGAGCAGGTAGTTGGATCTGAATCGGTCCAAATCCAAAGTAATTATCATCGCGAATTGTTATATAACCTGGAACATTGTATCCATCATCAGGCACTAATAAAGGTCGCAATGATACAACTCGGCATTACCGCCGACCGTGATTTTGGGGTTGCACGATCCACCATTGAATACAGAAATAGATGTGCACAGTAAGTTTTGTCGCCGCTGAAAGTGGATTCGTAATCACATCGAACCGCGATGAACATGTGCTTCGGCGTGCGCTTCCACCTATTGCCAAAACGGTAAACAGTAAAAAAATTGTCTTTCCGCAAGACCCACAATCGGGCGGGACCTGGTTTGTGACCCGAGATGACGGTGCCACCATTGTTCTTTTGAACGGCGCTGCGCAAAAACACGTGCGAAAAGCGAATTATCGTAGGAGCCGCGGATTGGTTGTGACCGATTTAATCGAGTCTGAGCCCATTTTACATTGCTGGGATCACCTGGACCTCGACAATATCGAGCCTTTCACTATTGTTTTGTTTGAGAATTACAAACTGTACCAACTGCGATGGGACGGAATTGCAAAAGATAGTATCCAGCTTCCGACAGAAAAACCACATATATGGTCGTCATCGCCTTTGTACACCGAAACAGTACGTGAAAAGAGATCGAGGTTGTTTTCGGAGTTCATGGTGCAAAATCCGCGAATTACTCCCGGCCTTATGATGGATTTCCATATGAACACCGAAGTACACGACGAGCAAAACGGCCTTGTCATCAATAGACAGGGTGTTTTGAAAACCCTCAGTATCACGCAGGCCATCATCGGAAAGAATGAAATTAATTTAAAACATCTGGATTTGGTCAATGATCAAATGTACGATAACAACCTTGGCAGTAACACTTTGGCCACTTGAGATTAGTTTGGCATAAATTGATCCACTGGGAATATTGGCCTATGCATATTGTGTATCTGCCGGTATATTTTTATTGGATTTGGCTGTCGATTCGCGCCAGATCTTTGTTTTTTTTTAATGCGGCCAATCCCGGAATGAAGAACGGCGGCTTCGTAATGGAGTCCAAATTCGACATTTACCAATTGATTCCGCCGCTATTTTATCCCGCGACTATATTGGTGCGTTCCGACGTTCCTCTGGTGGAAATCTCAAAATTGCTCAACGCACATCAAATCGATTATCCTTTTTTTGCCAAACCCGACATTGGCCTGCGCGGATCGGCAGTAAAGAAGATCAATGACGAAAAGGAGCTCGAAGATTATCACGAGCGGGCGACATTTGATTACCTGATTCAAAATCAAATCCCATATCCAAATGAGATTGGTGTTTTTTATGTAAAGTTACCAGGCAGTACGGGTAAAATTACCGGAATCGTCAATAAGGAACTGGTAACTGTGACCGGCGATGGGTACTCGAATATTGAGGAATTGATCTGTCAAATTCCGCGATTTGAACTGCAAATTACCCCCCTACGCCGGGAATATGGACAACGGCTGCTTGAAATTTTGCCGCTGAACCAACGGATGAATTTGGTACCGTACGGCAACCATATCCGCGGCGCTAAGTTCACCGATGTGAGCCATTGGAAAACACCACAACTTGAACGCGCGTTCGACGAAATTTGTTCGCAGGTATCCGGATTCTGTTTTGGGCGGCTCGACATAATGTACAATACGATCGAAGAACTCGAGCAAAAACGCAACTTTATGATAGTGGAAATCAATGGAGCGGCCAGCGAACCTACCCATATTTACGATCCGCGTCATTCGCTGTGGTTTGCCTGGAAAGAGTTGCTTCGGCATATCAACTTGATGTATCTCGTCAGTAAAGCGAACCGCGATTCGGGCGCGCCTTATCTAAATTTTAAACAAGGTATGCAGGAAATCAGGAATCACTTTAAGCACAATGCCAAAATTCTGAAGTTTTGAGATGCTGCGTAATCTGAAAAATATGGCGGCGGGGTTTCTAATCAGTTTCATGGGAACTATCCCCATGGGATATCTTGTATTGATTGGAACTGCGCTCTATACACAATACGGTGTTCAACCGACAATGCAGTTTATCTTAGGCGTTGTTGTCATCGAAGGCGTTGTAATTTACGCCACGCTGCAACTGGCCGATACATTGCTGACCAAAGTTCGATTGGCAAAAACGTTCAGTGTCATTTCGATTGTATTCTTGCTGATATTGGCACTCGTTTTTTATCAAAGCAGCGATTTGCTGCTGGAATCGCCGAATTTCGGCACTATTACGGGTCAGTCCAATTTCGTACTCGGAGTTTTGCTGAGCTCCATGAATATGATGCAGATTTTATTTTGGAGTGGATGGAACGTCTACTTGCTGAATCATAAATACATCACAATGCAGAACGGCGGCCGATATGTGTATGTATTGGGTGCGGCTTGCGGTAGTTTTACGGGAATGTATCTGATGATTGTCGTAGTCGGAAGCATAGTCAGGCAATTGCAATTCTCTGCAACAACTTTTTCGGAGATAATTG
>JADKLW010000779.1_pt1 | contig 10857 bp, 11 predicted proteins | sample 8641881 | NCBI WGS metagenome assembly JADKLW01 (sample SAMN16272185, study PRJNA661076) | feces metagenome | isolation source: fecal sample from diarrhoea affected cattle B | host: Bos taurus | place: South Africa: Lokaleng Village, Mahikeng | collected 2019-09
GACCCCGTTCAATTTTGATTGAATCAAAATTGAACGGGGTCTAGGCTTACGATATCGCCGGTGCGAATGGTGCGGGCTCATCCGGCAGCGGTATAAACTCTTCATCGTCCGCATCGGGCAGTTTCATTCGTCCCGCCTTCCAGTCCGATGCTGCCTGCGCGAGCCGGTCCTTCGAGGACGAGACGAAATTCCAGTATATAAAACGTTCTCCAACCGGCTCGCCTCCTAAGACCATTATTGTCGATTGCTCAAGAGCCTGGACGCTGGAAGCGGGCGCGCCGACCACCAGCATCTTTCCGGCCTCGTAACATCTGCCATCCACTTCTACTGCACCCTTCGCAATGTAGAGGGCGCGCTCACTGTAGCCGCCCGGAATTTCCGCTGTGGCCCCCTGCTCTACTTCGAGATGAGCGTAGAATAGCGGCGAATGCGTTGCGGCGCCCGCGGTGAGACCATAGGCGCTGCCAGCTATCAATTGTCCGGCGACACCGGCCTCATCCCATTGAGGCAGGTCGCTACCCGAATGATGCGAGAAGGACGGCGCTATTTCCTCACATCCAGTCGGTAGTGCGACCCAAGCCTGAATACCGTTCAGATGATCGCCGTGTGCCCTTGCATGTTCGAAGCGCTCGCTATGGGTGATGCCGCTACCGGCGGTCATCCAGTTAACCTCATGCGGGCGGATCGACTGCTCGTAACCCAGGCTATCGCGATGAGTCACATCGCCCGCGAACAAATATGTAACAGTGGCAAGGCCGATATGTGGATGAGGGCGAACGTCCACGCTCCGGTCGATACCCGGCGCAAGATCTATCGGTCCCATGTGATCGAAGAAGACGAAAGGACCGACCATCCGCTGTTTCGCGAATGGTAGCACGCGCCCGATCTGCAGGCCTCCGCCGAGATCACGGCGACGCTGTTCGATTACCATTTCTATCATAGAATCTCTCCTGTGTGGGGACTGCCTTCAACGGCGTTCACGCCTTGATGAATGCCAAAAGGTCAGTGTTGATAAGTTTAGGGTGAGTTGCGAACAGTCCGTGCGAAAGCCCCGGATATGTCTTGAGAGTTCCGTTCGACAGCAGTTCGATTGCTTTATGGGCAGATGCGTCGATCGGTACTATCTGATCGTCTTCGCCATGCATCAGCAGCACAGGTAGCGAAACAGCCTCAAGATCCTCGGTGAAATCCGTTTCGGAAAAGGCTTTGATGCAGTCATAATGAGCCTTCGCGCCGCCCATCATACCCTGCCGCCACCAATTTCGGATCAATCCTTCGCTGACCTCAGCACCGTCTCGATTAAAACCGTAGAAAGGCCCGGTCGGAATATCGATGAAGAACTGCGCGCGATTGTGCAGAATCTGTTCGCGAAATCCGTCGAATACCGCCATCGGCAAGCCATCGGGATAGCGATCCGTCGCCAGCATGATTGGCGGTATCGCTCCTATGAGCACGGCTTTCGCGACGCGGCCGGGCTCGCTGCGCGCAACGTAGCGTATCACTTCACCGCCGCCGGTCGAGTGTCCGATGTGAACCGCGTTTTTCAGATCGAGAGCCTGAACAAGCGCCGTAGTATCGGCGGCGTATGTATCCATGTCGTTGCCCGTATCAGTCTGGTCGGAACGCCCATGCCCACGCCTGTCATGCGCGATCACCCGGTAACCTTCCCCAAGGAAGAAAAGCATTTGACTGTCCCAGTCGTCCGCGCTGAGCGGCCAGCCGTGGTGAAACATGATGGGTTGGGCATCACGCGGCCCCCAGTCCTTGAAGAAGATGCTGGTGCCGTCTTGAGTGGTGATTGTCGTCATTGCTTTCTTCCTTCTTATTGAGACAGGTCAAGTGTCGTGGTGTGCAATGCCGCGCCGATAAGCGTTCTATGATTTCATCTTTGCCGATATCAGCCCGTTTCGTTCGGCACTGGAGTATTGAGGAGCTGTTGTTCCCACAAATACGCGATGGCGCTTCCGCCGATGTGGTATTTGAGAGCGTCGTTCAGGTCGAGCGCGGTCTCTGCTCGCGCCCAGTCGCGTTGCCATTCGGAAGCCAGAGCCAACCAGGTCATCATATTGATGCCAGCCGCAATCATACGCTGAATGGCGACTTCGTGAGCCTCTACCGATGTGCCACCAGATGCATCGGTGATGACGGTCACATCCCAACCTTCACCTGCTGCCTGGATCGCGGGCATGGCAACGCATATCTCGGTCCAAAGACCTGCAATAACAAGTTGCTTTCGCCCGGTTTCCTTGACCGCATCTACAACGGTCTGATCCTCCCAGGTATTTATAGAGGTTCTGTCGATCACTTTCTGGTCCGGAAAAACCTCGGTGATATGAGGGAAAATGAGTCCGCCGCGGTCTGCGATGACACTGGTTAGGATAGTTGGCACTCCAAAAACCTTGGCAACCTTGGCGAGAGCTGTAGTATTGTTAACAACTGCCTGCGGATCGTGGCTGTTCAGGTTGGCCAGTTGATAGGGTTGATGGTCGATCAGGACGAGTACAGAATCTTCAGGTCGAAGTAGCGAATCAAGGCCGTTGCGAAAGGTCATGATAATCCTCTAATATAGTTGTAATGAATGGCCCGTCAGAGACTTTAACGACGGAGAAATTCTTCAACGAACATTTGCCAGTCCCCACATTGTTGCGGTAGTGTCATTTTCTGTTTTGCTGTGTTGCGAATCGAGGAACGCGGAATGGATATCGAAGCGTTGCGGACATTTGTGGAAGTGGTCGACGCAGGCGGCATTTCACCCGCCGCGCGGCGCTTGGGTGCACCTAAGTCCGTCATCAGCAGACGTCTCATGCGGCTCGAGGAGGAATTGGGCGTCCGACTGGTTGCGCGAACCACGCGCGGAGCCGAACTAACCGATGTCGGAGCAATATTTCTAAACCACGCGGAAAGTGTGTGTGAGGAGATCGACTTGGCTAGAGAGGCAATTCTTCCTTCCGGGGAACTTAGAGGCCAACTGCGTGTGGCCGTTCCGCTCACTTTCGGCCCGACCCAATTCGCTTCAGTCTTGGCGCGGATGGCGCTGCTCCATCCCCATCTCCACGTCCATGCCTGCTACACTGATCGTTTCGTCGATCTCATCGCTGAGGGCTTCGATTGCGGAATACGGGTTGGAACGCTCGTGGATTCGAACTTGCTCGCAAAGCGCATTGGCCCGATTTTCGGACAGTGTGTGGCCAGTCCCGACTACATCCATGCGAACGGGTCGCCCGAGACCCCGTATGACCTGCTTGCCCATGAGGCTCTGATGCAGGGCACTGAGTCCTGGCAGTTCATGGATGGCGACAAGATCATTACATTACGTCCACACGGCCGTTTCAAGGCCGACAGCGGCGTAGCCCTGGTTGATGCCGCGATCGCTGGGCTCGGCGTCGCTCGGGCTCCAGACGGCCTCATTATCGATCATATTGCATCGGGGAAGCTCGTACCGGTTCTGACACGCTACCCACCTCCGCCTGCTGGTGCCTACGTTGTCCGTCCGCCGAGCCATTTTCTCACACGCAAGATCCGGGTCTTAACCGAGATGTTAATAGAGTGTTTTGACAATCTGCCTCAAGATAAAACGGAGATGCAGTTGAATTAGTTGAGTTATTTGGCTGCTATGCGCCGTGTCGATATCGAGCACACTTTGGAATCAGGAGCGCAGCGATGGACATCGAGGAATTGCGTACATTCGTGGAGGTTGCCGATGCCGGTGGGATCACGTCTGCAGCCAGAAGGCTCGGTGTCTCGAAGTCAATTGTCAGTCGGCGTTTAGCAAGGCTTGAGAAAAACCTCGGCATCCAGCTTCTTGCCAGGAACACCCGAGACGCGGCGCTGACAGAAGCCGGAGCAACCTTTCGCGATCATGCTGCAAAAATCTGCGCCGAGATTGATTTTGCCGTGGAAATAATCCAGCCCGGCGGCGGGCTTCGCGGGCGCCTGCGTGTTGCTGCGCCATTGACTTTCGGTTCTTCGCATTTCGCGCCCGTGATCACGGCTCTGGCACAACAGCACCCGGAATTGCATGTCCACACGCACTACTCGGACCATATGGTCGACCTGGTAGCAGAAGGGTTTGATTGTGGTATCTGGTTCGGTCGTGTAGACCAGTCCAGTCTGCCCAAGAGACGCATTGGACCGATGATCGCGATGTATGTCGCCAGTCCAGCCTATATCGAAAAGCACGGATCTCCAGAGACACCAGAGGAAATGACAACCCATCAGGCGCTTATGGGCAACTGGGCCTGGCCCGTAATGGACGGTGACCAGCTAATCGAAATGAAGCCTAACACTCGGTTCCAGGCAGACGCCGGCATCGCACTTGTGCCTGCAGTTTTGGCCGGCATGGGAATCGCGGGGCTTCCAGTTCCCGCTGTTGAAGAGCACCTTGCTTCCGGTGCTCTTGTACCCGTCATGCTACGCTACCCTGTCCCCGATTTCGCAATCTATGTAAGCACGCCGCCAAGCCAGCACCCCGTCCCTCGCAGGGTCCAAGTTCTGACTGACATGTTGATCGACCGTTTTGGATAGACAAACATCTGTTCGGGTTGAGCTAATTCGCAAAGTCAGCGACACGAGCAATTAATTCCTGTCACTCGTTCCACTCTTCGCGACACAGCATCACGCCTGAGGGGACTAGCCTTCAGCTTGACCGGCTGGCAAATTCCTATGGTCCGGATGTACTGCACAGAGCCGGAGTGAAATAATATTTCAGCCAAGGGAGAGAAAATGATTAACACCTGGCCTCGCCTCGATTACCTGGAATGGCGTGACACTTGTTCCGCTCTGCAACTGTACCTGCAGGTCGCCGGAAAATATCGGCTGGCTCACACGCCATGGGTCAATCATTCCTGGCACGCGACTTTCTATGTCACTCCCCGCGGATTGACATCTTCGCTGATTCCGGACGGAGCGGGTATTGAAATCCTGTTCGACTTCCATGATCATCGGATTGTCGGCACGAGCGGCGACGGGCGTATAGCTTCGTTTGCATTACGACCGATGACGGTTGCGAAATTTTACGGCGATTTTATCAACCTTATCACTGAGCTGGGCGGCACACCGCGCTTCGATAAGCAACCTAATGAAGTCCCTTACCCAGTGCCGTTCGACGAGGATGATTTCGACCGTCCTTACGATCACGATGCTGTCCAGCGGTTTCATCAGGCGCTGATGGCGATCGACCGGGTGTTCAAGACATTCCGGACATCTTTTCTCGGAAAAAGCAGCCCGGTCCATCTGTTCTGGGGCAGCTTCGACATCGCCATCACTCGTTTTTCCGGACGCCGCGCGCCTCTTCACGGCGGAGGAGTTCCAGCACTGCCCGACGATGTGGCGCAAGAAGCTTATGATCGGGAAGTTACGTCGGCCGGCTTTTGGCCAGGCGGAGGCGGCCTGGATTACCCTGCTTTCTATGCCTATGCTTATCCGGCACCGAACGGATTTCGATCTGCCTCGGTCCAGCCCGACGCGGCTTTCTGGCACGAAGAATTGTCGGAGTTCGTTCTGCCCTACGAAGCCGTCCAGATGTCGGAAGATGGCGATGCCGCACTTTTGTCGTTCCTCGAATCGACCTATGAAGCCGCAGCCGATCTTGGACGCTGGGACCGCGACATGCTGGAATGTCGTACCGGGCGACCAGCGATTGTGCGGCCATCCGATGCTTTATCAGTGCAGAAAAAATCGCCACTACCCGATGAACATGTTGAGCGCGAAGACGGCCCCTCCAAAGGGCGCTACCATATACTCGTCGATGGCGTAGAGGCAGAGATGACATACAGCCGCGCCAGCGAAACGCTCCTGATCATCGATCATACTGACGTCCCCGACGCCCTGCGCGGACGCAGAGTTGGCGAAAGAATGGTACGACAAGCCGTTGATGACGCTCGGCGCGAAGGGTTTACTATCATTCCCCTTTGTCCGTTTGCCAAGGCGCAGATCGAACGAAATCCTGAATTGCAGGACGTGCTACACCGAAACACAGGCATTGCGGAAGACGCAACGGCGGGATGACCGGCCAAACCAGCGGCGACCCGCTCGCCAGAAAATAACTAAAGAACGCAGGATCCTTTCCGCCAGCCCACTCTTTCTTTTCCATCATATTCTGCGCAACGAGCAATTCTTTTACAATTAAATGTGATCAAATTCAAAGGAGGCACCAGTGAGAATTGTTGAAATTACTGAGTTTGGTGGACCCGAAGTTCTCAATATCAATACGGTCCCGGATCCTGAGCCAGGCCCTGGTGAGGTGCTAATAAGAGTACGCGCTACGTCGGTGAACCCAGTTGATATTCAACTGAGGCGCGGGGATTATTCTGACGCAGTGAATTTACCGGCGAAGATCGGCGTCGATGTCGCAGGGGTCATCACGAAGGTCGGGCCAGGAGCTTCGCGGTTCGAAGTAGGTGATGAAGTATTCTATGTCCCGAGATTGTTAGAGAATGAGGGTAGCTATGCTGACTTCCACGTCGAACAAGAAGCCATTGTTGCCAAGAAGCCGCAATCGCTCACTTTCGCCCAGGCTGCTGCACTTCCTTTGGCAGCAGGTACGGCCTGGGAATGCCTGATTGAACGCGCGCGTTTGCAGGCAGGTCAGCGCGTCCTGATTCATGGGGGTTCGGGCGGAGTCGGAGTCTATGCCTTGCAAATCGCTTCCGGAGCCGGCGCTTATGTTGCCACGACATGCCGTAGCGAAAACTTCGATATGGTCAAAAACTTAGGCGCAAATATCTGCTTCGATTATCGCGAACCGGATTTGTACACTCGGCTCGCTAGCGACCCAAGGGAACAGTTCGACGTCATACTGGATACCGTGGGCGGTAATACCATCGAAAACAGCCTGAATCTGCTCAAGCCCTTTGGCCAGGTTGTTTCCATTGTCGATCAATCGACACCGCAAAATCTTGTCTCTGGCTGGGCTGTCAACGGGAGTGTCCATTTTGTATTTACGACCCAAAGCGCCGCGAGACTTGAACGACTTAGTGCTTTTGTGGATTCTGGCCTATTAAAACCGGTGATCGAAAAGTCGTATACCCTCGATGAAGTGGTGGAAGCGCATCGGGACATCGAACGTGGCCAGAGATCGGGAAAAATCGTCTTAACGACTGAGTGACCCGCTTTGCGCATAGAGCATTTTGAGATCAGGTAGGGCAAGCAGGGGAGCCTCGTGGTCCGCAGTTTGGCCAAACTAGCCAAAGCGGACTGACCGCAACCGGCCAACTTTCAGATATAAAGACACCTCAACTCCAGCAAAGTCAGGCTTCGCTATGTCAGCAATATAAGAAGAAAAGGTGGTGCCCGAAGGCGGATTCGAACCACCGACACAGCGATTTTCAGTCGCTTGCTCTACCAACTGAGCTATTCGGGCATCGGGCGGGATCGTTGTTCCCACCGAATTAGAAGCGTCGCTATAGGCGGGGCTTATATGGCTTGTCCAGCCTAAAAATTGCCGATTTTACAAGCAGCTTCAAGACTCCCCGTCGCGGCCGGATTCTCCGGTGAAATGATCGGCTATCTGGTCCGGTGAAACCGGCGGTCCCGGCACCTTATATCCCTCACCCAGCCATTGCAGCAAATCTCGGTCCTTGCACCCGGCAGAACAGAAAGGCGCGAACTCTTTTGACTTTGGCTTGCCGCAAACGGGGCACTTTTCGCGACGATTACCAGACATCATTATCCTCCCGGTAAAAGCTGCGGGAAAAGACCAAAGAGCAGGATGGCTCCAACCCCGATCGGTGCGAACCATGCGATCAGAAAACGCCAGAGCACCAACATGCCACCGGTCAGATTGGTTTCGGCAGCGACCACCTGTTTATCGGCGCGCCAGCCGATGAAAATAGCGGTCAGGAAAGCCGCGACCGGCAACATGATCTTGCCCGTAACGCCGTCAATCGTATCAAAGATATTGGAATCAGCAAAAAGCGGCCAGAATGATAACAACCGGACATCCGCCCACATATTAAACGACAACGCGCAGGCAATTCCGATCAGGAAAATCAGCCCGCCAATTAGCCAACTGGCAAAGGAACGGCTCCATCCAAGCTGCGTCTTGGCCCATGCAACCACTGCTTCCAAAAGCGAAATGGAACTGGTCAGCGCGGCAAAGAAGATCAGGATAAAAAATAACAGCCCGACCAGCGAACCGCCCGGCATAGTATGGAATGCGATTGGCAGCGACTGGAACACCAACGTAGGGCCAGCGGCCACATCCAGATTAACCGCAAAGACAATCGGAAAAATCATCAGACCTGCGATGATCGCGACGGTGGTATCGGCAAAACCGATCATCACCGTGGTGGGCGGAAGATTGGTGTCTTTGGACACATAAGAGCCGTAAGTGATCAGCGCCGCCGAACCCAGGCTCATGGAGAATAATGCCTGCCCGAGCGCCGCGTTCATGATGGCTGGGGTCAGTTTGCTGAAATCCGGAGTGAAAAGAAAGGTCAGCGCCTGACTGAATTCGCCGGTAAAAGCACTGTAAACCGTAATCAGGACGAGCAGCACAAAGAAAGTCGGCATCATATATGTCGCCGCTTTTTCAATACCGTCTGTTACGCCGCGTGCGACAATCCAGATGGTGATGAGCATGAACACCGTATGCATACCCAAAAGGAGCGGGACATCAGCGAACAGGGCCGTCATCCGGGCCATGATGTCTTGGGGATTTTCGCTTGCCAAAGCACCGGCAAGAGGATTTCCGGAGAAAAGCGCTCCCAGAAAGTCCGAGCCCATCACGCCGATATAATAGATAACCCAGCCTGCGACGACGCTGTAGAAAGTGAGGATCAGGAAGGCGGAAAGTATCGATATACCGCCAAACACGCCCCAGGCGCGGCTGCGGCCGGAATCCTCCGCAAGTTTTGCTGCGCTGCCATAAGCATCGCTGCGTCCGTGGCGGCCGATTAGCACCTCGGACAGAACTAGCGGCAATCCGATCAAGGCGACACAGCCGATATAGAAGAGGACGAAAGCGCCTCCCCCATTTTCCCCGGCAAGCGTCGGGAAACGCCAGATATTACCAAGGCCAACCGCTGCCCCTACAGCAGCCAGAACAAATGCTGTGCGCGATGACCAGCCTTCTCTTTTCTGGCCCTCCCCTGTCTGGCTACCTGTCGATGCTGCTGCTGGTCCTGCCATATCCCGTATTTCCCCGATTATAATATATTTTGCTTTTGCGTATTGCTTACTTTTTGGTTGCCTTGGTTACTAACCCTTCACCAGCATCGGGCCAAGCGGTTTTCCGGAAAAAATGTGGACGTGAAGATGCGGCACTTCCTGATGCGAATCACGGCCGACATTGGCGAGCAGACGGTAACCCGGTTCCACCATGCCAGCTTCCCGCGCCACATGACCTACGCCGCGGATAAACCCGGCGATTTCAGCGTCATCGGCCTTTGCGGAGAAATCGTCCCAGCTTACATATTTTCCCTTGGGAATAACCAATATGTGATGCGGTGCCTGCGGGTTGATGTCGTGGAAAGCAAGGACATGCTCATCCTCGTAAACCGTTTTATTGGGAATTTCCCCGCGCAGGATTTTCGCAAAAATATTGTCGTCATCATATGGCAGCGTTGCGTCAATCGCCATGGTTCAGTCCTTTCTCGAAGCTTTTTCGGTGATGCCTGACAACCCTTCACGGCGGGCGAGTTCGGCCAGCACATCATCAATCGACAGGTCCATATCGACTAGCAAGACCATCAGGTGAAACATTATGTCTGCCGCCTCCCCGGTCATTCCTGCCTTGTCGTCCTGGACCGCGGCGATCACCGCTTCCACCGCTTCCTCGCCGAGTTTTTCGGCCATCTTGGCGCGGCCTTTTTTACGCAGGCTTGCGACATAGCTTTGGGCCGGATCGGCGCTGCGCCGCTCGCGGATGGTCTTTTCCAGATTTTGCAGGATATCAGTCATAGCCGCCCGTTTGCGCGAGCAACGGGACAATCGTCAAGCCTTACTAGCCCGATGACGCGATTATCCCGCAGTATATAAAAAGAAAGGGCCGCCTTATCCCCCGATAGACGACCCTTTCATGGTGCAGCAGGATCAATGGGATCCGCGCACCAATGCCGATAAACCGTGACGAAAAAAGCTGCATCCGCCTGAAGACCGTTTGCCAGCCTGAGCAGGAGCGAAAGCAATATCGAGAGCAGCAGTGCAGGTTTTGGAAGCCGCAATTGCGAATTTCGAAAACTTCATATCTTATCTCTCGGTGATCAAGTCAAAACAGTTAACGCTATGATCAAAGATGGTAAGCAAACTTCTTGCCAAGATTCCGAGTAGCCCCTTTATTCAACACTCTTACTGGTTAACGGATTTTTCCTTCTGACAAAAGTGTAAGTTAGTCCGACGCAAAGGAACAGGGTAGTTTGTCCCAATATGGGGCTATTTAAAAGCCATTGGTTAATAAGCCTTTTATGCTGCCTAACCGTTGTCGCGCGCGGGCAATCCGGCAGCGCGCAGAGCGGCGTGGGCTTCGGCGATGCTATACTGGCCAAAGTGGAAGATGGATGCTGCAAGCACCGCATTCGCCCCGCCCTTTACAACGCCGTCCACCAGATGATCGAGATTACCGACACCGCCGCTGGCCACCACCGGAATTGGTACGGCATCAGCAATCATGCGTGTGAGCGCAAGATCATAGCCATCACGAGTGCCATCGCGGTCCATAGAGGTGACGAGCAATTCCCCTGCCCCCAGCTCCGCCATCCGCAACGCATGGTCGAGCGCATCAATCCCTGTGGGTGTCCGCCCGCCATGGGTGAATATTTCCCAGCGAGGTGCCTCATCCGGGCCGCTGACCCGCCGCGCGTCGATTGAGGCAACCATGCACTGGCTGCCGAAACGGCTCGCAATGTCGCTGACCACTTC
>JADKLW010000781.1_pt1 | contig 10819 bp, 10 predicted proteins | sample 8641881 | NCBI WGS metagenome assembly JADKLW01 (sample SAMN16272185, study PRJNA661076) | feces metagenome | isolation source: fecal sample from diarrhoea affected cattle B | host: Bos taurus | place: South Africa: Lokaleng Village, Mahikeng | collected 2019-09
TCACAAGATTGGCTATAAAGGAAATCAATGAAAACTGATGAAAATAATAAAGCACCAACGGTAAGGTGGCAAACTGTGCTGCCAAAGTGATTGATCCGATACTGAACATGTAAAGCTGCGCCTTATTCCTGTACTTCGGAAAACGGTTCAGGATCGGCAGATTGAGCCAGTAAATTCCCAGAACTGCAATGAAGCTGAGTTGAAAACCGACATCAAAAATCTGTTGCGAATCAACGATAAGAATGATGAGCGCTGCAAGTGCCATCGCATGAAGAAGATCCGGTTTTCGTTGTAAAAGAACATACACGTAATAAATCGTAAGCATGATGCAGGAACGGATCACAGGATTTCCATAATCTATAAAAATTGCGAAAAGCCAGATGAATAAGAGGCTCGTAATGATGGCTGCTTTCCGGAATCTGGCGGAGTAAATTTGCCCGAAAATCCAGAACAAAATCATGTAAATCACCACGATATGTGAACCCGAAATGGCCAGAATATGTGCTAGTCCGGTTCTGGAAAAATTGGAAACCGTTTCTTTGTCCATTTCTGTCCGGTCTGCCAGAATAATTCCTTTCAGAAATTCCCGGCTTTTTGGCGACATGTTGCTGTTGTCGATCTTTTGTAAAATCTCTGTTCGTTTTTGCTTTACTTTTTCAGGCCAGCTCAGGTCATTCCTTTCTTGGCTTTTATAGCCATTTGGAAGATAACTTTGAAAATAAATGTTCTTTCGCTGCAGATATTGCGCGTAGTTAAACTGATAATCATTTTTTGGCGGTTCTATCCGGTTGATGTAGGCTTCCGCCTGATAATAATGTTTGAAATCCAATTCTGGATCCGTTTTCGGGACAGATAAAATGCTTTTAAATTCTTCATTTTGAGTTTTGGCAACGATTTCATATCGACGGTTTTTCTCGTTGGAATTCAGCTTTTTTTCCAATTTAAAAATGATCATTTCTTTCTGATCAACTTTTGGAATTTGTTGTTGTCGGTTGTTAAGCTGATGAATCACCACTCCGAGCAGTAGAAAAGAAAAGCCTGTAAAGATCTTTCTCAGTTTTACAATTTCTAAAGATTTTGAGAAATACGAAATTATTGTAACGCTCAATACAACGAGAAAAACATGGATAAAATTGAATAAAAATGGAAAATATTCCCGAATCAGAATTCCGAGAATAAAGCAAATACAGAAAATAGCGTGAGGTTGCTTTCTCAATGTAGTAATTTGTACTCAAAGATAGTAAACCTCAGTTACTTACAAAATTAAAATTAGGGATTCACAATAATCTTTGCAGCATTCTCGCTGGCTCCTTTTCCGCCCAGCTTTTTCCGCAACTGTTCATAGTCGCTGAGAATTTTATTTCTGTTTTCATTCAGGATAAGACGGAGTTCTTTCGCTAAATTTTCGGTAGTCAGTTCATTTTGAATCAGTTCCTTTACCGTTTCCCGATCCATGATCAAATTAACCAGTGAAATATATTTAATATGTTTCACCAAGCGTTTCGCAATGGCGTAGGAAATTTTACTTCCGCGATAGCACACGACTTCCGGCACGTTCAGCAAAGCCGTTTCCAAAGTGGCTGTTCCTGAAGTCACAAGTGCAGCTTTCGAACACCGAAGCAAATCGTAGGTTTTATTGGAAACAAAATGGACGTTTTCATCCACATATTTCTCGTAGAAATCTTTCGGTAAACTCGGTGCACCCGCGATCACAAATTGATAATCCGGAAAATGAGGGCGAACAGAAAGCATGAGTTTCAGCATTTTTTCTACTTCCTGTTCCCGCGAACCGGGCACAAGGGCGATGATTTCCTTTTCGTTAAGATGATGTTCCGATTTGAATCTCTGAAGATCAATTTCAGGCAGATCTGAAATAGCATCCAGTAACGGATGTCCCACAAAATGTGCTTCCACTTCATGTTTTTTATAAAAATCTTTCTCAAAAGGCAGGATTACAAGTAGGTCGTCCACATATTTTTTGATGGTTTTCACGCGGTTTTCTTTCCATGCCCAAAGTTGTGGCGAAATATAATATACAACTCTGATTCCTAATGATTTGGCGTATTTTGCAATTCTGAGATTAAAACCCGGATAATCGATCAGAATCAGAACATCAGGTTGATACTTTTTCAAATCCTGTTTGCAAAACTTTATATTTCCCAGAATGGTTTTCAGATTTCTCGCAACTTCCAGAAAACCCATAAACGCAAGATCCCGGTAATGTTTTACGGGTTCGTTTCCTGCATTTTCCGCCATCAAATCGCCACCCCAAAAACGGAATTCCGCTTGCGAATCCTCATGTTTCAAAGCTTTTATCAGATTGCTTCCGTGTAAATCTCCTGATGCTTCGCCGGCAATGATGTAGTACTTCAATTGAGTTTGTATTTTTAAAAGTGGAATCCGTTGAGATGGAAAAGCCAAATGATTTATTTAACTTAATTTTGCTTCAAAGATAAAAATAAAATGTCCGAAAATTTCGAAATAAAAAATAAAGTAGCACAGAGTGGATTGGTGAATTTTGACCTTTCCTCACTCATCCCAAAAGGAGAAAGGAAAGGGATTGACCTGAAAGACTTTCTTTGGGAAGGAATGATTTTAAAGGAGAAAGATTTCAGGGAAAAAGTGGCTGCCGTTTCACCCGAAAATTATACAGGAAGTTATGTTCATATTTACAACTCAGCCGATGCGATTGTTCCGCTTTGGGCGTATTTTCTCCTTACGGCAAAACTGACAGGACATGCAAAAAAAATGGTTTTCGGAACGCAGAAAGATCTCGAAATTATTTTGATGCATGAAGCTTTGCAAACGTATGACTTTTCTGAACTTGAAGGAAAAAGAGTCCTCGTGAAAGGATGCAGTGATGAGAGTATCCCCGAAAATGCATATGTAGAACTTGTGGAACAGTTGAAACCCGTTGTGAAATCGCTCATGTTCGGAGAAGCTTGTTCCAATGTTCCGGTCTTTAAAAATTAAAAAAGAATTTCGGAATATTTTTTGATCCTTCCGTCGGAAAATAAATTACATTATGAATCTAATTGATTTACTTACCGGAAATGCGGGAACACAAGTCGCCGAAAAGGCAGAAAATAAATTTGGTGTTTCTAAAAATCAAATTATCGCGCTGCTGGCAGTAGCCGCACCGCTGATTATTTCTTATTTAAGAAAAAAGTCTGAAGACAGCAATGAAGCGGAAGCTTTAAATAATGCGCTGGAAAAAGATCACGACGGCTCTATCCTAAATGATCCGACGAAAGTGGAAGACAGACAGGAAGAAGGCGCTTCTATTCTCGATCATATTTTTGGCGGACAAAAATCACAGGTTGAAAATTCACTTTCTGAAAATACAGGAATTTCTATGAGCAAAATTGGTCCCATTCTAGCGATGTTGGCTCCGCTGATTATGGGATACATTGGGAAAGAGAAAAAGAGCAATGATGTTAATTCCGGCGGTTTGGGAGATTTACTGGGCGGAATTTTGGGCGGTGCACAAAAAGATGCACAGGCAGAGCCTTCCAATCCTTTGAACGATATTCTGGGCCAGGTTTTAGGCGGCGGAAATCAGCAGCAAGGCGCACTCGGTGGTTTGCTGGGTTCTTTGTTTGGCGGAAAATAAAATTAAAAAATCCCTCAAAATTCAATGTTTCGAAGGATTTCAATCATAAGAACCGAAGATTATTCTTCGGTTTTTTTCTTTCTTGTTGCTTTTGGTTTTTCTTCCGGGGATTCTGCTTTTGTTGCTTTGGTTTTCTTGCTCACTTCAGCGTTTTCCGTAGGTTCCGTTTGTTCACCTACCTGTTTTCTCACTTTAGCTTTCGGAGCTTTCTTTTCATCTTCGTCCAGAACTTTTACAGGAACTTCCTTAGCAGAAGTTCTTCTTCTCGGTCTGGTGACTCCGTAACTTCCCGAAATGATTTTGCCGCGTTTTGTTTTTTTATCGCCTTTTCCCATAAATAATATTTTTTTGATTCCTAACAAATTTAGGAAAAGTTTTTAAGATGAACTTCTATTATTTATGATTTACAGATTTTTGTCGTTGGTTTTTGCGCCAAATCCAAGGTGCAACCGGTTTTGAATCCTTGCATAAGCCTAATTTTTTTTATTTTGCTTCAGATTTCAATGCTGAATAATTGCTGATAGATATTGGTGGAATACGTGAATGTAAAGAGGTTAACACTAACTTTTTCTTACTGGAAATTAAAAAGTTAGCTTTATTTTTCTAATGATTTCAATAATTATTTATTGTAAAACGATAATTAGTTATACATTTACGATATAAAATCTTAAATTATGAAAAATACTAATTTTGTTTTGAGCAGTCTGGAAATTATTTTTTGGATTGTTTTTGGAGGTCTAATAATTACTCTTTTGGTACTGTTGGTTTTGTTTGCTTGCGTACTCTTCGGTTTTAATTTGGGAACGGTAAACAATGTGAAATTCACGCTTCCGGGTTTTAGTGGTACATTTTCTGAGTTTCTAGAATTGGGACGGATAGAAGTGCTGATTATTATTGCATTACTTATTGTTTTCTGGTCTTTGGAAGCAGTTTTGATAAGAAAAGTGATTTCAGCTCTGAATAAGCTGGATTTCATTCATCCATTTTCTGTAAAAATATCATCATTAATCCACCAGATTACTTCATTTGCGTTATTTCTGGGTGTAGCATCTTTCTTGTTTAATGTGATTTTTCAAGCAATAATTTTGGGTGAAGTAGGTCTTAATGTAGAGATTGGCGGAGATGATTTTAGCTTCTTGATTTTGGCTGGCATCATTTATGTCATTGGGAAAATATACAAGAAAGGTGTGGATTTGCAAAATGAAAATGAACTAACTATTTAATCTTTCTGATATGAAACTAATTGGTAAAAATTCTATATCCTCCGTATTTTTCTGGTTGCTTTTCGGTCTTTTTGTTCTGTGTGGTTTACACTTGGTGTACGAAATTGTTGGACATTTGGTGCTATTATATAAATATCAAACTGGTGATGATGTTTTTAATCAAACTTTTATTCTCGGAAACGAAGTAGCGTCGACAAACAATATTTTGCCTGAACATCTTTCGGAAGAATTGAAATTCAGGATTAATTATCCTTTTTTGGGAATACAGCTCGTGACCGGACTATATAAACCATTGCTGATTTTTCTTGATTGTTTCTGGTTGCTCTATATCACTTTATTTTTTTATTTTGCATTTAACAGTTTTAAAGAATTCAGTTCAGACAGAGTTTTCAGTTCTAAAGCGGTATCAAATCTCAAAAAACTTGGTTACCTAAACTTAATATTTGCTTCAATAATATTGTTTCCCACTATTTGGATGTATCAAATTTCTGCATTCGCATTTCTACAGTTCTTTTTCATAGCTTTCTTCGGTATCTTAATTTTATTTATGGTTGCATTTTTTAAGAAAGGTTTGGAACTGCAATCCGAAAATGACTTAACGATATAACTATGGCAATCATCATCAACATTGACGTTATGCTTGCCAAACGCAAAATGCAATCGCAGGAACTGGCAGAAAAAATTGGGATTACCCAGGCTAATCTCTCGATTCTGAAAACCGGAAAAGCCAAAGCACTGAAACTATCTACATTAGAAGCGATTTGCAAAGCACTGAATTGTCAGCCCGGTGATTTAATTGAATATCGGCTGGATTAATCTATATTTTAAAAAAATCATCAGTTTTACTAAAACCAAAAACCCCTATCTTTGCCCACAGAAATTTTCAATTCCATATAATGTTCAGAACGCACACCAATGGCGAGTTGTCGCTAAAAAATCTTGATGAAGAAGTAACACTTTCAGGCTGGGTACAAACCATCCGCGACAAAGGTTTTATGATATGGATCGATTTGCGCGATCGCTACGGAATTACACAATTGGTGTTCGATGAAGACCGTTCTTCCGCCGAACTTATGGAACAGGCAAAAAAACTTGGACGTGAATTTGTGATTCAAATCAGCGGAAAGGTGATAGAAAGAACTTCCAAAAACCCGAAAATTCCCACGGGAGAAATTGAAATTCTGGTGGAAAAACTAACCCTTCTGAATGCTTCTGAACTACCGCCATTCACCATTGAAGATGAAACCGACGGCGGCGAAGAGCTGCGAATGAAATATCGCTATCTTGATATTCGCAGAAATCCGGTGAAAGACAAACTGATTTTCCGTCATAAAATGGCGCAGAAAGTGAGAAATTATCTTTCCGACAAAGGGTTCATTGAGGTTGAAACACCGGTTTTAATCAAATCTACGCCCGAAGGTGCAAGAGATTTTGTGGTGCCAAGCCGTATGAATCCAGGACAGTTTTATGCGCTTCCACAATCGCCGCAAACGTTCAAACAATTGCTGATGATTGGTGGTATGGATCGTTATTTCCAGATCGTGAAATGTTTCCGCGACGAAGATCTGCGTGCGGACCGTCAACCTGAATTCACCCAGATCGATTGTGAAATGGCGTTTGTAGAACAGGAAGATGTTCTTGAGATTTTTGAAGGAATGACGGCTTCATTAATCCATGAAATTTCAGGAAAAGCAACCGGGAGATTTCCAAGAATGACTTACGATGAAGCCATGAAACGGTACGGAAATGATAAACCGGACATCCGTTTCGGAATGGAATTCGTGGAACTGAACGAATTGGTAAAAGGAAAAGATTTTAAAATATTCGATGATGCCGAATTAGTGGTTGGAATCAATGTGGAAGGCTGTGCAGAATATACAAGAAAGCAGATCGACGCACTGATCGATTGGGTGAAACGCCCGCAAATAGGTGCTTCAGGAATGATTTGGATTAAATTCCAGAACGATGGCGCAGTCACTTCATCTGTCAATAAATTTTATGATGAAGATTCATTAAAGAAAATTGCAGAAGAATTTGGTGCGAAAGAAGGCGATTTGATGCTCCTCATGAGTGGTGAGACCAACAAAGTACGGACTCAGCTTTCTGCTTTACGAATGGAACTTGGCAACCGACTCGGTTTAAGAAAAGGAAATGAATTTGCCCCGCTTTGGGTAACAGATTTCCCGCTTTTGGAATGGGACGAGGAAACAGGGCGTTACCATGCGATGCACCATCCTTTCACTTCGCCAAAGCCCGAAGATATTCATTGGTTGGAAACTAATCCCGGAAAAGCGAGAGCAAATGCATACGATTTAGTACTGAACGGAAACGAAATCGGTGGCGGTTCTGTAAGAATTTATGATAGAAACTTGCAAAGCAAAATGTTCCATTTGCTCGGATTTACTCAGAAAGAAGCTGAAGCACAATTCGGATTTCTGATGAATGCGTTTAAATATGGTGCTCCGCCACACGCAGGATTAGCTTTTGGTTTCGACAGATTAGTCGCTATTTTAGACGGCAATGAAGTGATCCGCGATTATATTGCATTCCCGAAAAACAACTCCGGAAGAGATGTAATGATTGATGCGCCAAGCCAAATTGCTGATGAACAGCTGGATGAGCTGCACTTATCAGTACACGAAAAAAAGCAATAAACCGTTGAAAATCTGGAGAAAATTATTTAGAAAGATTACAAACTAATCAATTCTGATAAATCTCACTTTCATCCCTTTAACATTTTTCTAACTTTGTAACAATTCAAACAATCAATTTATATGGCAGGTTTAATGACTTCTACCGTTGGTAGAAAATACGCAATGGCATTATCGGCAATTTTTTTGCTGATATTTCTTGTGATGCATCTTGCAGTGAATATGCTTTCCGTTTTTGGAGAAACAGCATATAATAATGCATCTTATTTTATGGGATACAATCCTATGATCCAGTTCCTGATGCAGCCGGTGCTGGTGTTCGCTGTTTTTTTTCATTTCATTATGGGATTGGTACTGGAATACAGAAATAATAAAGCAAGGCCTGTGAAATATGCAGTTCATAATGGAGCGGCCAACTCTACTTGGATGTCAAGAAACATGCTGATTACCGGTGCGGTGATCCTGGCTTTTTTGGGACTTCACATGTATGATTTCTGGGTACACGAGATGAATTATAAATATGTGGAAAGTCTTCCCGCGGAGCAAAACAGATTCTGGGATGATCTTCATGCCAAGTTTGCCGATCCTTTCCGCGTTGGTGCATACATTATTTCTTTTGTCCTGTTGGGGCTGCACCTAGCACACGGATTTCAGTCTTCATTCCAGTCTTTGGGAGCCAGACATCCTAAATATATGCCGATGGTTAAAGCTTTCGGGAATTGGTATTCTATCCTTATTCCTGCAGGTTTCATTTTCATCGCAGTTTATCATTTTGTAACTCAATAATATCCTTATTAATATGAGCAAGTTAGATCCAAAAATTCCACACGGCCCTTTAGCCGAAAAGTGGACCAATCATAAAAACCATATGAATCTGGTAGCACCTAACAACCGTGATAAGATTGATATTATTGTTGTAGGAACAGGTTTAGCAGGAGGTTCTGCAGCTGCTACATTGGCAGAGCAGGGATATAATGTGAAAGCATTCTGTTATCAGGACTCCCCAAGAAGAGCACACTCTATCGCTGCGCAAGGCGGTATTAATGCTGCTAAAAATTATCAGGGCGATGGAGATTCGACGTACAGATTATTCTACGATACCATAAAAGGTGGCGACTATCGCGCAAGAGAAGCGAACGTTTATCGTTTGGCTGAAGTTTCTGCCAATATCATCGACCAATGTGTGGCACAGGGCGTTCCTTTCGGCAGAGAATATGGCGGACAGTTGGACAACCGTTCTTTCGGTGGTGTTCAGGTGAAAAGAACTTTCTACGCGAAAGGTCAGACCGGTCAACAATTATTATTGGGAGCTTATTCAGCAATGAGCCGACAGATCGGTAAAGGAAGAATTAAAATGTACAACCGCCACGAAATGCTGGATCTGGTTATTGTCGACGGCAAAGCCAGAGGTATTATCGCCAGAAATCTGGTAACCGGCGAAATTGAAAGACATTCTGCACATGCCGTGGTTATCGCTTCCGGTGGTTATGGAAACGTTTATTTCCTTTCTACCAATGCGATGGGTTCTAATGTTTCTGCAGCGTGGAAGATTCACAAAAAAGGAGCGTATTTCGCCAACCCTTGTTTCGTGCAGATTCACCCGACCTGTATTCCTGTTCACGGAACTCAGCAGTCTAAACTGACTTTAATGTCAGAATCTTTAAGAAACTCCGGAAGAATTTGGGTTCCTAAGAAAATAGAGGATGCAGTTGCCATCCGCGAAGGAAGGCTGCGTCCCGAGAATATTAAAGAAGAAGACAGAGATTATTATCTGGAAAGAAGGTATCCTGCATTTGGAAACCTAGTTCCGCGTGACGTAGCTTCCAGAGCTGCAAAAGAAAGATGCGATGCCGGTTTCGGAATCGAAAATAACGATACCAAAGAAGGCGTTTTCCTCGATTTCTCTACTGAAATCTTGAAAAAAGGGAAAGAAGCCGCTATTGAAAAGAACATTCACAACCCTACCGAACAGCAGATTTACGATCTGGGTAAAGCTTGGGTAGAAGAAAAATACGGAAACCTTTTTGTGATGTATGAGAAAATCACTGCAGACAATCCGTATGTTACTCCGATGAAGATTTATCCGGCTGTTCATTACACCATGGGTGGTGTTTGGGTCGATTATAATTTACAATCTACGATTCCAGGATGCTTCGTTATCGGTGAGGCAAATTTCTCGGATCATGGTGCGAACAGATTGGGAGCTTCTGCGCTGATGCAGGGTCTGGCGGACGGTTACTTTGTTCTGCCTTATACTATCGCCGATTATCTTTCAGCGGATATCAGAACAGGAACCATTCCTACAGATTCTGAAGCTTTTGAAAAGGCTGAAAAAGAAATAAGAGATAAAGTTGATTTCTTCTTAAATAATAACGGTAAACATTCTGTAGATTATTTCCATAAGAAACTGGGTCACATAATGTGGAACAAGGTTGGGATGGGAAGAACTCCGGAAGGCCTCAGAGAAGCGATCACGGAGATTGAAGAAGTAAGAAAGGAATTCTGGAAAGACGTAAGAGTTCCCGGAGAAGCCAACGAAATGAACATGGAACTCGAAAAAGCATTCCGTGTAGCCGACTTCCTTGAACTGGGACAACTGATGGCAAAAGACGCTCTGGAAAGAAAAGAATCCTGTGGAGGACATTTCAGATGGGATCATGCAACAGAAGAAGGTGAGGCAGAAAGAGATGATGCCAACTACATGTACGCTGCGATTTGGGAATATCAGGGTGACGACATCAACGCAGAAGTGATGCACAAGGAACCACTGATTTACGAAAACATCGAAGTGAAACAAAGAAGTTATAAATAATCTCCAAAACAGTAAAGAAAATGAGTGCAAAAAAAGGACTTAATCTGACTCTGAAAATTTGGAGACAGAAAAATAATAAAACAAAAGGGCAATTTGAGGTTTATAAGATTTCTGATGTTTCTACGGATTCTTCTTTCCTCGAAATGCTTGATATTTTAAACGAAACCCTCATCAACGACGGAAAAGAACCCATCGCTTTCGACCACGATTGTCGTGAAGGAATCTGCGGAATGTGTTCTCTTTATATCAACGGTCGTCCGCACGGCCCCGATACAGGAATTACAACGTGCCAGCTTCACATGAGAATGTTCAAAGATGGCGAAACCATTACCATTGAACCATGGAGAAGTGTGGCTTTTCCTGTCATTAAGGATTTAGTGGTAGACCGTTCGGCGTTCGACAGAATCATGGCGGCAGGAGGTTTCGTTTCGGTAAATACTTCAGGAAATACTTTGGATGCCAACGCGATTCCTGTGCCGAAAGATGATGCATCCATAGCTTTGTCTGCATCATCTTTCGG
>JADKLW010000782.1_pt1 | contig 10815 bp, 8 predicted proteins | sample 8641881 | NCBI WGS metagenome assembly JADKLW01 (sample SAMN16272185, study PRJNA661076) | feces metagenome | isolation source: fecal sample from diarrhoea affected cattle B | host: Bos taurus | place: South Africa: Lokaleng Village, Mahikeng | collected 2019-09
GTTGGTCATCGTGGTATGATTAATGAGATGGCCTTTTTCGTCGCGTATTTCAATTTGAGAAACGTGTAAAGTATTGCCTTTTCTGATAAAAGTTGCTTTTCCAGTGACGGTTCCGGTGCGGATAGACCGCAAATGATTGGAATTGATATTGGTTCCTACGGGCGCAAATTTCTCCGTATCCACATGCAAAACGGAAAGACACGAACCCAAGGTTTCAGCCAAAGCTACACTGGCGCCACCGTGGAGAATTCCGTAAGGCTGATGTACTTTCGGGGAAACCGGCATAGTGGCAGTCAGGGATTCATCATCCACATCGGTAAAAATAATATGGAGGGTTTTCCCCAAAGTTTCTTTGCCCCAGAAGTTGAGCCGGTCTAATATTTCTTTTTTCTTTTCTTGTTCCATTTCAAATTATATTTTAATCTACTGAATATCAGGATTCCAGTTTTCAGGAATTTTAGGAGTGATATCGTATTGAAGATAATAATCGCTTATTTTTTTTAAAATTTCTTCATAAGTCATCGTTGAAAACTCTTCATACGTAATGGTTTTTCCCAGGTAAAGAATATTCCTTTTAAAATCTCCGGCGGCAAGAACGATAGGAACTTTGGTTTTCATTGCGATATGATAGAACCCTTTTCTCCATTTGGGTACCCAACTTCTGGTTCCTTCGGGAGTGATAACGAGACTGAAATCTTCTTTTTCAAATTCTTTCGAAATGAAATTAACAAGGTCATTTTTCTGAGATCTGTCGATTCCGATTCCTCCAAGCCCTTTTACCACACTTCCATACCAGGCTTTTGTATGAGAATTTTTAATGATGATTTTTAAAGGCTTATCTAATGCCCAATAAGCAAAGTTTCCCAGTATATATTCCATATTGTGGGTATGCGGAGCAACTACCAGAACGCAGCGGTTCAGGACATCTTTGTCGCCGTGAAGTACAATTTTCCATCCCAGCAGTTTCAGGGCCAGCTTGCCGATCAGTTTTTTCATGATGCTGATAAAATTAAAAAAGTATAACCGAAGGGGTTATACTTTACAAATATACTGAAATATTGACGTACTAAAATAAACTGCTGATGAAATCTATTGCTTTCATGACGATGTCGAGAATGAGCTGTACCATAATATTTAATGTTTTTAGAGTGACGAATTTACGATTATTTTATTGAATCTCAAAAATATATGATTATTTTTTGTGAAAAGGAACGGATGGAAACCTGAACTCGGGTAAAACCACCCGTTCTGCAAATCACTGTTATTTAGTTTTAATGGAAATTTCTTTTTTACCGTCTTTAATATTGACATTCACATTACGCGAGTTAACTTTCATATCCATCGAATCCAACATTTTTTCTGCGATCTGTTTCGGATACCTTCTGCCGTTGATCTCTACGCTGTCTTTAAACTCCGAACTGTACGTAACCGACGTTCCCCAGGAAGTGGAAGTATTTCCAGTTTGCCTGTTGTCATCGTCCAGGTCATCATTCAGATAAATTCCGTGTTCCTTGGCTTTTATGATGGTCGTGTTTTTTGGAACTACCAGTTCATAATCAATCCGGTAATCTCTGAAACGGTTTTTATAATCGTAGATGATATAATTGGGAAACAGAATTTTATTTTCTTTAATTTCCAGAGGAATTTGTAACTGCAACGGCAGATTATAACCATCGGCTCGCTTTTTAAGAGTCAGATAAGGTGCGCTGATGTCTTCTCTTTTTACATCGACGTTGATGTAATCCTGCTTGTAAATGGTTTTACCGTCTGAATACACATCTTCCCAATACGATTTAAAATTTTGTGGAATCTGTACTTTTTTGATATCAATATAAAGACTGTCAGAAACGGTGTTAATCGCGACATTTTCTGTTTCTTCATTATGTCCGGAATACATCGTTCCCTGTTTTATGGCAGCATATCCAATGAAACCAAGCAGCCCAAGCCATAATAAAACTAGTCCTGCGAATACATATCCGATATAGTTCAGCCGCGTTCTGGGCGAAAGCAACTTGATAGCGAGGAACACGAAAATTAGAGCCGGAATAAAAGCACTTAAAAATGCAAAAGCAATGGCGAGAAACCCGAGACGGTTATCTTTCAGATAAAAGCCGATATTTCCCATAAAATCCACATTGCTGTTGTCATAAAATCCGAAAATCGCAAATGCGCCAATCAACATCGTGATGCCCATAATGGCAAAAATACTTCCCAAAATATAGCGTATTAAGTTCATGATTCCGCTTCCTGCTTTATGAATATACGGCTTACTTTCCGTATAAATTTCTCCTACACGCTGGGAAGATTCGTTGGCAAACTGTACTATCTTGGTGGATTCTTCTTTCAGATTTCCGAAGTTCATTGCTTTCCCTTTCATTTTCAGAAAATCCGCTGCCGTTTCTGCTTTTGGAAGTACAATCCAAAGAATAATATACAGTACAATAATCAGCGAAGTGGAGATTGCTGCAGTGAAAATTCCCAGAATAGCGATGCCCAGCCAAATAGCACGCATTAGCGAAATATCCATTCCGGTATAATGTGCTAAACCTGCGCAGACGCCCGCAATTTTCTGTCTTTCCGGATCACGAAAAAGCTGGCGCTGTCCGTATGATCCACTGTTTCTGCGTTGTTTGGTGGTTTCTGAAAAATAAGCTTCTTCTTGTTCTTCGATTTGCTCCGGTCTCCCGATTTGGTTGATAACAACTTCTACATCAGTATCTTTGATCACTTCTCTTTTTCCTAAAGAATCTTTGAAGATTTCAACCATTCTGATTTCAATATCGTGCATTACTTCATCAGCTTCCGCAGCGTCCAGTGAATTTCGGAGCGCTGCCAGATAATCGCTGAGCTTAATGTAGGCGTGTTCCTCAATAATGAAAGAAAAGCCTGCAAGTCCTATGGATAATGTCTTGTTCATAGTTTTTTTGTTAGTATTGTTTAGTGATTTGGTGTACAGAATTGGTCAGTTCAGTCCAGGTATTCTGAAGTTCATTCAAAAAAAGTTTTCCTTTTTCGGTAATCTGGTAATATTTCCGTGGCGGGCCTCCGGTAGATTCTTCCCATCTGTAGGAAAGAAATTCGCCGTTTTTCAGTCGGGTAAGCAGGGGATAAAGCGTTCCTTCCACTACATCCAGTTTTCCGTTTTTCAGTTCTTGCATCAGGTCAGAAACGTACATTTCTTTGTGGCTGATGAGACTCAGAATGCAGAATTCCAGAATTCCTTTGCGCATTTGCGCCTTTGTATTTTCTGTGTTCATGGGTGATATTATGATTGGGTGTTCATTTCAAAATTAAATTTTAACAGATCCGGCCAAAGCCTTTTCAACTTTATGATGCAAAGATATGTAAATAGTTTAGTATTATGCAATACAAAGTAGTAAATTAGTGTTAAAATAAACTCTAAAATATTGATTATCAGTCATAAAAGTTTTAGTTGAAAAAGCATTTTAGTTTTACCATAAATTTCACTACTTTTCAGACAATTAAATTTAAAAGAATAATGAAGAAATTAATATCAGGTTTATTAGCCGCATTTTTGTTAATTCCAATCGCTTACAAAGCTCAGGAAGAGGGCGATAAAAATTCGCTTCTGTGGGAAGTTACCGGGAAAGGTTCCGAGAAACCGTCTTATCTTTTCGGAACTTTTCACATGATGTGCAAGGACGATTTCCGGATTCCCAAGAAAGTACAAAAAGCACTTTCAAGTACCGACAATTTTGCAATGGAAATAAATTTCAGCGATCCGAAAGCTATGTTGGAAATGCAAAACATGTTGGTAAGCGATAAAAAATGGACAGAAAAATTCAGTGACGAAGAAATAAAAAGAGTGACAAAGGCTTTGGAAAGTTTGGAGTATAACCTGGATGAAATTGCACAACTTTCGCCCATTGCACTGTATTCCATGATTTCCGTCAAATCTTTTGAATGCGCACAAAACGAATTGAAAATGATCGATCTCGAACTCATGCAGTCGGCTTTATCCATGGGAAAAGAAATCACAGGCTTAGAGAGTGTGAAAGATCAGGTGCAGGTTTTTCAGAAATTTCTTACCAAGAAAGAGATTATCAGTATGATAGAAAATGCTTCCAGAAATAAAGAGGAAACGCAACTGATGCTAAAAGTATATCTGAGCGAAGACATGGAGCAACTGGGACGCTTTTTTACAGAATCTGAAAGTATTTCAGAAAATCAGAAGAAAATATTGCTGAATGACCGAAACTTACAATGGATGAAAAAAATCTCGGAATTGCTGAAGGAAAAATCTGTATTTTTTGCTGTAGGTGCAGGACATCTTCCCGGAGAGCACGGACTTATCAGCCTTCTTCGGAAAAACGGTTATCAGGTAAGACCAGTGACGGATTAAATCGTCATTTTCCTGACTCTCTGTTGTTTAAAAATTTTTCAGAAAAATGTAACTTTAGGCTGAAAAAAAACACTCATTATCAAGTAAAAAATCAAAACAAATGAATAACCACGAGATTGATTACAAAATCTACGGCGAAGAGATGCAGTGTGTAGAAATAGAGCTGGATCCGCAGGAAAGTGTGATTTCTGAACCGGGAAGTTTTATGATGATGACGGATGGAATACAGATGCAGACCATGTTCGGTGACGGAAACGAAAAAGGACTTATGGGAAAGCTTTTTTCCGCAGGAAAGCGGCTTTTAACGGGTGAAAATCTTTTTATGACCGTCTTTACCAATAGTTCTCACGGAAAAAAACACGTTACTTTCGCCGCGCCTTATTCTGGAAAAATCATCGCAATGGATCTTTCCGAACTGGGAGGAAAAATTATTTGTCAAAAAGATGCTTTTCTTTGCGCTGCAAAAGGAGTTTCTGTTGGTATCGAATTTCAGAAAAAACTGGGTACGGGGCTTTTCGGTGGCGAAGGATTCATTATGCAGAAACTGGAAGGCGACGGAATGACTTTTGTGCACAGCGGCGGACATGTTATTGAAAAAGAACTGCAACCCGGAGAAATTTTAAAAGTAGACACGGGATGTATTGTAGCTTTCACCCAAAACGTAAGTTATGACATTCAATTTGTAGGAGGAATAAAAAATACCGTTTTCGGAGGTGAAGGATTGTTTTTTGCGCAACTTCGCGGGCCCGGTAAAGTTTGGATTCAGACACTTCCTATTTCAAGATTGGCCGGAAGAATTTTACAGTTCGGAACTTCCAAAAAAGGAGAAGAAGGCAGTCTCCTCGGTGGATTGGGAAGAATGCTGGACGGCGATTAAACAGAATAAATGCAGGCTCAGGTCTGTTTTTTTTATTAAAAAAAATGGTTTTTCCCAAATTAATATTATCTTTGGGAAAAGCCATCAACCTTTTAAATCCATCACCATGAGTTTTGTCCTTGTTCCCATATTATTGACCGTAGTTTTCATTGGATATATTCTTTATTTGCTGATCATCAAAAAAGACAGGACGAAACTGAGAGCAGTATTGTTTCCCGGTTTATTTTTTATCCTGATATGGATTGCTTTTTATTATTTCCTGCTGAGATGATTTGATTTTGTTCATTTAATTGAGAATATTGGTGTTAAAAATCAACACATACACACGCACTAAAACTTTTCCACAAAATTGTATACACAATGGCTTTTCGCTATATTTGTAGGTTATTGATTTTATATAGGGAGAAAAGAATTTATGAACGAAAACAATACTGTTCAGTATAACGAAGACAATATAAAAACGCTGGAACCGCGCGAGCACGTTCGGCTCCGTCCCGGAATGTACATCGGGAAACTGGGCGACGGTTCTGCAAGTGACGACGGAATCTATATTTTATTAAAGGAAGTGATTGATAATTCCATCGATGAATTCCGGATGAAATATGGAAAGAAAATCGAAGTCAAGATCAAAGACGGCAGAGTCGTGATTCGCGATTACGGACGTGGAATTCCATTGGGAAAAATCGTAGAAGTGGTTTCCATCATGAATACCGGTGGAAAATACGATGACGGCGCCTTCAAAAAATCCATCGGACTGAACGGTGTTGGTACAAAGGCAGTGAATTTCCTCTCTGAGTATTTCCAGGTGAAATCCGTAAGAGAAGGCAAGATGCGGCGTGCCGAATTTCGTGATGGAAAACTTATAGAACTTCATGATGAAGCAGAAACCACCGAGCGTAACGGTACTGAAATCACCTTCATTCCTGATGAAACTATTTTCATTAATTACAAATTCCGCAGCGAATATGTGGAAAGGATGCTGCGCAATTACAGCTACCTCAATCTGGGTTTAAAAATTTATTATAACGGTGAAATTTTTGAATCTCAAAACGGTCTCAAAGACCTTTTGGAAGAAGAAATAGACAGCGAAATCGTTTACCCGATTATCCATATCAAAGATGAAGATATGGAAATTGCTATTACACATTCCGATAAATCACAATCTGAAACCTATTTTTCATTCGTCAACGGACAATATACTTCGCAGGGAGGAACGCACCTGAACGCTTTCAAAGAAGCCTATGTGAAAACCATCCGCGAATTTTACGGTAAGAATTTTGAAGCGGCAGATATCCGAAAAGCCATTATTGGCGCAGTGTATATCAATGTCGGAAATCCTGTTTTTGAATCGCAGACCAAAACCAAACTCGGTTCCTCCACGATGGGACAGGATAAAAGCGGAAACGAACTGGAAACCATCAAGACTTTCATGATGAATTACATGAAAAGCAGGCTGGACAATTATCTTCATAAAAATCCGGAAGTTGCCGAAGCAATTCAAAGAAAAATCCTGATCTCGGAACGGGAACGGAAAGAGCTTTCAGGAATCCAGAAACTGGCGCGGGAAAGAGCAAAAAAAGTATCACTCCACAATAAAAAACTGCGCGACTGTCGCCAGCATTATAACGATCAGAAGGCAACCAGAAAAGCAGAATCCCAGATTTTCATTACTGAGGGTGATTCGGCTTCAGGTTCCATCACAAAATCAAGGGATGTTGAAACTCAGGCAGTGTTCTCACTTCGTGGTAAACCACTGAATTCCTACGGATTAACGAAACGAGTTGTCTATGAAAATGAAGAATTTAATTTATTGCAAGCTGCGTTAAATATTGAAGATTCCTTAGAAGATTTGCGTTACAATCAAGTGATTATTGCTACTGATGCCGATGTGGACGGAATGCATATTCGCCTGCTGATGATCACATTTTTTCTGCAATTTTTCCCGGATTTAATTAAAAACGGACACCTTTATATTCTCCAGACACCGCTTTTCAGAGTCAGGAATAAAAAAGAAACGCGTTATTGTTATAGTGATGCAGAAAGAATCAAAGCGTTGAATGAACTTGGAAAAAACCCGGAAATAACCCGATTCAAAGGATTAGGAGAAATTTCGCCGGATGAATTCAAACATTTCATTGGAAAAGATATCCGTCTGGAGCCGGTTGTTTTAGGGAAAGATCAGACAATCGAACAGCTGCTTGAATTTTACATGGGAAAAAACACTCCCGACCGGCAAACTTTTATTCTTCAGAATTTAGTGGTGGAAAATCTTGATATTGATCAAAAACAAAAACTGGAAGAAGTTGAAGTGTAAATAGGGACCAATTTAGATTGAAATCACGAATAATATTTCTAAAATTAAAGAATAAGAAGCCTGCATAAGATGCAGATTGAATAAATGACAGAAGAACATCTACACGAAGGAGAGAGTTTAAAGAAAGTTTCGGGACTGTATAGAGACTGGTTTTTGGATTATGCGTCATACGTAATCCTGGATCGGGCCATACCCTCCGTTTATGACGGTTTCAAGCCGGTTCAGCGTAGGATTATGCATTCTATGCGGGAACTGGAAGACGGTCGTTACAATAAAGTGGCCAATATTGTCGGGAATACCATGAAGTACCATCCACACGGTGATGCGTCCATTACTGATGCGATGGTTCAGATTGGCCAAAAGGAACTTCTGATTGATGCTCAGGGAAACTGGGGAAATATTTATACCGGTGATTCCGCTGCTGCAGCACGTTACATCGAAGCGAGATTGACGCCTTTTGCTTTGGAAGTGGTTTTCAATCCGAAAACTACCGACTGGGTAAAATCTTACGACGGCAGAAATAACGAACCGATTGATTTACCCGTGAAGTTTCCGTTGCTCCTTGCACAAGGCGTGGAAGGAATTGGTGTCGGTCTTTCCACCAAAATTCTTCCGCATAATTTCAATGAACTGATTCACGCTTCCATTTCACATTTGAAAGGAAAGAAATTTCAGGTGTTCCCGGATTTTATTACGGGCGGAATGTTGGATGTTGCTGAATACAACGACGGCGAGCGCGGAGGTAGAGTTCGTGCCAGAGCCAGAATTATTCAGAAAGATAAAAATATGCTAGTAATTACCGAACTGCCTTACTCCAAAAATACCGGTGAAATCATCGACAGTATTGTAAAAGCAACGGAAAGAGGAAAGATCAAAATCAAGAAAATTGAAGACAACACTTCCGATAAAGTTGAAATCCTGATTCATCTTCATAACGATGTATCGCCCGATAAAACGATAGATGCCTTGTACGCATTCACCGATTGCCAGGTTTCTATTTCGCCGAATGCGTGTGTGATTGTGGGCAACAAGCCGATGTTCCTTTCGGTTTCCGAAATTCTGAGAATGAATACGGATCATACCGTTTCTTTACTTAAAAAAGAACTTGAAATTGAACTTCACGAGCTTCAGGAAAGTTGGCATTTTGCTTCCCTAGAACGAATTTTTATCGAAAACAGAATTTATCACGATATCGAAGAAGTAAAATCTTGGGAAGAAGTACTTACTACCATCGATGAAGGTTTGAAGCCGCATACCACGCATCTTTTGAGAGCGGTAACGGAGGAAGATATCGTGAAACTGACTGAAATCCGCATCAAAAGAATTTCGCGTTTCGATCTTGATAAATTCAAAGAAACGATTGCTTCGCTGGAAGACCGCATTGCCAAATGCAAACACAATCTGGAACATCTGATTCCTTACGCAATCGATTATTACACGAATATTCAGAAAAAGTACGGCAAGGATAAAGAAAGAAAAACCGAAATCCGAATTTTTGACAACATCGATGCGACCAAAGTGGCTGTTGCCAACGAAAAATTCTACGTGAACCGCGAAGAAGGCTTCATCGGAACTTCCCTGAAAAAAGACGAATATCTTTTCGACTGTTCTGATATTGATGATATCATTATTTTCCGCAAGGACGGTACTATGAAAGTAGTAAAAGTGGAAGCCAAAACCTTTATTGGGAAAGATATTCTGCACGTAGCCATCTGGAAAAAAGGCGATTCGCGAACCGTGTACAACATGATTTACCGTGAAGGAAAAGACGGGCCGTACTACATGAAAAGATTCTCCGTGACCGCCGTTACCAGAAACACAGATTATCCTTTAGCTTCAGATAAAAAAGGCTCGGAAACTATTTATTTCTCTGCCAATCCGAACGGCGAAGCCGAACTGGTGAGTGTTTTACTGAAACAAAATGCCAGAATTCGGAAGCCAAGGATTGACATTGATTTTTCTGACCTGGCCATCAAGGGGCGGAATTCCCGGGGAAATCTTGTCACGAAATATGCTGTAAAAAAAGTTGATTTGAAAGAGCAGGGCGTTTCCACTTTGGCTCCGAGAAAAATCTGGTTCGATGAAACGGTTCGCCGACTGAACGTGGATGCGCGCGGAACTTTTCTTGGAAACTTTAAAGGCGACGATAAAATACTGACCATCAACGCGAACGGTGAAGCAAGACTGGTTTCTTTCGATCTGATGAACCGTTTTGATGACGAATATTTGATCCTCGAAAAATGGAATCCCGAACAGTCTGTCACCTGTATTTATTTCGATGGAGAGAAAGAAATTTATTACATCAAACGTTTCTTGTTGGAAGCCACGAATAATGTGCAGATTTTCATGCCTTCAGAACATCCGAAATCGTTTATAGAGTTGGTTTTTACTGCGGATCATGCGACTGCTGAACTGATTTTTGCCAAAGAAAAAGGAAAAGAAAAGGAACCGGAAATCATCAATATTGATGAATTTATTTCCATAAAAGGCATCAAAGCGATCGGAAATCAGCTTACAAAAAGTAAGGTGAAAACCATTAATATTACCGTTCCGGCACCTGAGGAAGAAGAGATTCCGCAAGAGGAAGAATCGCCAGAACTGACTGATTCAACAGACGAAATCTCGGAAGAAGGAACTATTGGAAGCCTTTTCGATGAATAATTCTCGTCAAATTTCTTCTATTATTTAATCATTAAAAAACAATCAATGAATTTTATATTGCTCATCGTTATCGCCGCCACTGCTTTAATTAGTTATGTTGCTTTCCAGAATATTTCGGTTTTTGAAAAGTACAAATTCAATGTTGGCGCGATTAAAAACAGGAAGGAGTATATCCGCCTCGTTTCGGCGGGTTTTCTTCACGGAGATTGGATGCATTTGCTGTTCAATATGATGACGCTGTATTTCTTCGGGCCCATCGTCGTACAGGTTTTCGGAGAAATCGGTTTTCTTGTGGTGTATTTTGGTTCTATAATTTTGGGAAATTTATTCTCTCTTTATCTCTATCAGAATCAGTCCTGGTATTCAGCCATAGGAGCGAGTGGAGGAGTATCGGGAATTTTGTTTGCGGCCATTGCGATGATTCCTGATTTGGGAATTTATTTCTTTTTTATTCCCATTCCTATTCCCGGATATATTTTCGGAGTTTTATATTTTTCCTATTCGGTGTACAGTATGCTAAATCCGCGACAAGGCGATAATATCGGACACGCTGCGCATTTAGGTGGAGCTTTTTTCGGGTTGGTTTATGCCGTTGCTGTA
>JADKLW010000778.1_pt1 | contig 10806 bp, 13 predicted proteins | sample 8641881 | NCBI WGS metagenome assembly JADKLW01 (sample SAMN16272185, study PRJNA661076) | feces metagenome | isolation source: fecal sample from diarrhoea affected cattle B | host: Bos taurus | place: South Africa: Lokaleng Village, Mahikeng | collected 2019-09
TAAAAGAAGTTTCTCTGAACCAATAGTTTTATCTTACCACATACCAACAAATGGTTTATCGGTATAGCAGAAAGCACCTGAATATCTATCTATTCTCTTATTATATAAAAGAAATAAAGGTATCCGAGATATGGGGGTGACATGAAAGAAGAATGCGGGTATACAAAGAAGCATGCAGTAAGATAAATAAATTGGCTAAGAAAAACTTTCTTTTGATCTTAGCTCTTCAAGCGGCACTACATGGAGATCGTCCAGATCGACGAAAGAGTCCAGACCAGCCCCGGCTTTCCAAAGCCGATACCTCTCAGCACCCAGGATCCCCTTCTGATCTTCGACACTTTGCTTCTTGAGCCAGTCTTCATAAGTGCTATCAAAAGCAGGATCGTCATCAGTGATGGCAATCATCGTCGACCTACAACCTGGGTGAAACGGCGGCACTTTCCTCGCTGGATCCTTGACCGAGAAGATCTTCCCATCAAGCCCGCGACAGATAGGAGAAGTACGCCCATCAAGCACCGAGCTGATCTGATACTTCTCGAATCCAACGCTCTCAAAAGTCCTGATGCTCGCTTGCGAAGTCACATGCGCCGAAGCCGTCCGCACCATCACCTCAGCATGCCGCCTGGCGCCAACAAAAGGATTCCCAGGCTCAGCAAACAACGCCCCTACAATCTTCGAAGTACTCAAGCCATTGAGCACCCCAAGCCTTACCGTCTGCTTGATCTTCGTCTGAGTAGCAAGCTTCTGCTCAGCCAGCCACTCGGAGAGGATTTTGCCGTCAAACGGGTCTTCCTCGACCACACTCCGCACCAGCTTTTCACTGATAAGGGCCGTATCGAAGTCGACGCTAAGGAGCTTGCTGGAGAACTCAGCCTCATACGCAAAGAGGTCGCCCAGCTCTACTTTCAGCGTGTCCGACATCATCGAATACTGCTCATCGATGAGCTTGTCGATAGTCGCGAACGTCCTCCTGAGCTTTGCCGACGCCATCCAATTTCTGGCCTCCATTGCCTCGTCGATCTCGGCCTTCACGCTCCGCTTGAGCTTTTCAAGGTGCAGCACAGACTGCTTGGCTATGCGGGTAAACTGGCCCCTGAGCCTTATCTGGTGCTTGATCGTCTCGTCAGCGCGCTTACTCATCAGCACCACCGGCTAGGCAAACGCCCTTCACATACGCCTGTAGGCCAGCCAGGCGCTTTTCAGTGCTGACTATTCGTTCTCTGAGCTGTAGATAATCTTCTCGAGCAGCAGGATCGAGCTCGGGTCTTGATCCATCATCCAGGCTGGCGGAGCCGGCATCTCGGGACACGACTGGACAGGTGGCTTTGACGCGCAGCCGCTTAGTACCATCAGCGACAGCAGCCCTAAGCTCATCATTTTCACGCTTTGCATTCTTGAGTTCCTCGGTATATTTCTTGTCCACCGCATCCCGCGAAGCCAGCATCCCCTTCGACTTCATCGCCGCTTGCTCAAGCTCGGACACAGCCGTCTGCGTCATCTCAAGCTGCAAAGCAAGGCTATCCCGCTGCCCTTTGAGCACCGCTATCGAAAGCAGCAGAAGAAGAGCGGCGACTGCTATAGCGAGATACAACTTCATAACCCCACCTCGCAAAGCGCCCGCTCTTCAGCACGCCTCTTAACAAGCCCTGGAAGCACTCTGCCCCCGGCATACACCCAGCGATCAAGCTCGGCACACGCCCCAGACGCATCACCGGCATTCAACTTCCGCAGCAAAGTAGAACCAGCAAAGTTCCCGGCACCTACGTTGTAAACAAAGGAAGTAAAAGCCGCCCGCCGCTGCGCAGGCATCTCGACTTTGACGTACTTGTCGACTGCATCCAGCGCTACTTGCAGGTCTTCTTTAAGGAGTCCTTCGCACTCAGCCTCAGTCTTTACCTGGCCGAGCTTGGCCGTAGCGGTATGCCCGTAGCATATCGTTGGGATTCCGATTGGGTCTTTATATGCTGATGTTTCGAGGCCCTCGAAGTGCGACACGACGACTGCTGCGATACTTAAAGCAGCACCGGTGCCAGCTGCTATAAGCTTCTTACGTAGCATCTTCGACCTCAGGCTTTTGAGGAACCGTGGTCTTCGCTAGCTTCACTTCTTTGTACTTTTTGCTTAGAAGAAAGTAGATCTGGAGAAGTACATATATGACAGTAAGAATCGCAGCCCAATCGGAAACTGAAATTCCCATGACCATGGCGGAGGTTACAGCTAGCGGAGGTGCGGCTTTAATCGTCTCGATAGACAAGTCGGAGTGGATTGACATATGAGTATGTTCTTATTATTATAGTTTTTATTATTGTATCACTTGCGTTTCAGGGATTGAGCGATGAGCAACCCATTTATCGAGATTATTGACAAGTACGGCAAGACTGCTTATGAGCGTGTTGTGCATGAAGCGACACTTGAGCACAAGCAGCAGATCGCAGACTCAATGCCCGTCCCTGATCTAGTAAAGAGCATTAAGAAAAGAGCACTCGAACTCGCTCAGGATGAAAACCGGATGCTTGGTATAAAGCTGGAAGAGTCCCTTGGGCTTTAATCAGCAGCTACAACTTTCGGCTTTCGACCGCGCCTCGGCTTTTCAACGGCCTCAGCAACTTGCTCCGGCTCATCCACAGCCGCCACAGGCTCTACAACACCATCCCCAGCGCCGCCAGGCACAACCTTACTCAGCCAGAATTCGTGTTGTTTGCTTCCAACATCGACCAGAATCCGACGATCACCGACTTCTAGCCATACGCTTTCTTTCTTTTTCATCACACAATATCTCCAGAAAGGCTTGGCCAGACGACTGAAAAGGGGTTTTGAGTCGTTATATCTCTAAGAGCCTGACGATATACAGCCAGTGCCTGACGTCTTTCAGCATCTTTAACGCCAGAAATAAGCTCAGAATCCTCGAGTTTCATAAGCTCGATGTCAGACTTTTCCAGTAAAAAGTCACGCTGAGCGCGGATTTCTTTGATTTTTTCCGACTTTGACTCTGATATTACAAGCACACCGTCTACGACATGAAGTGACTTCTTTTGTGCGAATGCAGTTATGGCTTCTTCGAAGTTTTCGATTTCTAAGCTTTTTTCGCTCTCGTAATCACCAAATCCGATGACAACTCCCCGCTTATTGTAGTGCACCTTATTTTTTGACATAGTATTTGTAACCTTCTTCGACAGATCTAATGTTGGGAACTATAAAATTATCTTCCGAAATTCTAATTAAATTGTTTTCCTGGACGTTTCCTGATCTCATAGTTGCGGAGTTTCCTGCGCCCAAGTCCCCGGAGATGAACATCTTGTCGTCATCAAAAGATACATATAACGTCTTTGAGTTCATAAGCTTTGCTTGAACCCAGGTCTTTCCGTAATCAAAAGACAAGAATGAGCTTCCGTTTCCTGACGTATCGCCATTGACCCATATTGCATTTTTGTATGCTGTCGAAAAGTACCTTCCTGAGGCATAAGTAAGCTGCGGCGTAGAGATTAGCTCAACAGCGCCAGTTTCAATATCGTACGAATACTGAGGTTTCTTTTCTCCGAAATAAACTTTTCTGCACTCAGCACCAGAACTTAGCGTGTTATAGCCAATAGCAACTTCCTGAATAAGCCTGTACTCGGCAGTCTTTTGGGGCTCGTCAACGATATACTCATATAGACCATAAACATCATTACGGCATAGCCTGAAGCATCTATTGTCTGCGCTAAATGTTATGGCGCTATGGTTGGACATTACCGTGACATTTTTTACAGTTACAGTTGTTAATGTCCTCAGGTCAAGACATGTTTGAGTCAAAGAGGTGATCGATGCAAATAGATCGAAATTTTCAGAACACGTGACAATATCAACAACTGGCAGTCCGCCATTCCCTTTGTATATGTAGTTATTGGGAATTACCGGAGTACCTGTATCAAGCCCTGTAAATACCCAAATTTCTCCGTAAGACGTGAGGTTTGCAGCGTAAATCGCGCGCTTCGTCTTTATAAGCCTTGTGAAGCTTTTGTTCACATCTTGAGAAAAAAGCACATTGCCAGCAGCGTCAGTCAGCACCAGATATGGAGCCGCATTGCCGAGGTATACCTTGTATCCACCCATCGATTCAGCAAATAGAAGAGTTCCGCCGCATGGAGCTACATATCTATCTTCTGAGTCGGCGCTATACCCAACAATCTGCTCACTGCCAACAAGCTCAGCAAGGTCTGGCGCCATGCTTTTTGACTTTATAGATCCGTCGCACTCAAAAAAGTCAGGGTAACTGCCAGCAGGCTTTAGGACTATATCTCCAGTAGCAAGCCCGCCGCCAACATCTTGCACAGGCACCGCATCTACGATCTCCTGCAAACTTACTTTCATCGAAGCGCCCGGTTTATGCACGTGGAGATTTGCGCTCAAATCGCCGTCCCAAACCGCGAGGTCACTTGGTCTTTTTCTATTCGTGGTCATTGGTTCTGACTCTTATTATTAGTTGTTATATTGTATCAGTTTTTGATTAGTTCGTACGCCTGGAGCGAGTTAGTATCGAACCACTTAGTTACCGTGATCTGGCTGTCATCAAGGTCTACGTGATAGAACCGGCCCTGGTTCGGGGTATAAAAGAGGTCTTCAAAAGTTACGCCAGCATCGTATGTTACGAGCAAACCTTCCCGGCTACCGCGCAAAAACACCCCGAAATCGCCGATTACATGACCACCGATGATGCTGGCGGGAGATGCAAGTGTCTGCTGCTGACCGGAGGTAAGATCTATCTTGATGAGCTCGCTGATACCGCCCGCATTGAAGACATATAGCGCACTATCTCCGCCGACGAGCTGGCCAGTAGTGCCCAAAAGCAGAGTAAAAGCATCTTGGCCCAGCTCGTATGTCCCGTAGTTCCCAGTGATCTTATCTTTGCACTGAGCGAAAACACGCCCGTCCGCTGACACTATCGAAGTGAGTCCGCCCTGGTGACCGAGCACTATCTCGCTAAAAACCGGGCCCTGCGTGTACTCTAAAGTCGCTGGATCGATCAGGTAAGAGATAGAGAAATCGGAGTTTACTAGCCAGTCCACATCTCCAATCGTGACTAGGGCAGGAAGCCTGGCATCCCCGAAGCCGGTTATATCAAGTGCTATGTCACTCTCAACGCCATCAAGACGGGTTAGTCGGTCAAGCAAGCCATCCTTCTTGAAGTAATAGATGCCGTGCTCGGTACGGAAGACGTCACAATCTCGTCCTGTCATATAGTTCTTTTCTATCGTCTGAACATCGACAACCACGTCATCCACTACACCAAACAGGAGGTACTTGTAGTCAAAAGCAGCTATATACTGATCACCAGACCTAAGAACTTTCTTCGCATATCCGTCGCTGAAATTGACTGTATCTAGAGCCGTAGTATCGACTCCGACGATCTTCTTCACGGCTTCTACGAAAGCTTCCCAAGAGATATACGAACCATCATCCGCACACTCGACGTACTCCAGGCCGCCATGGTCGATGTAGATAGCGTCAGCAGCGGTCACAAAGCCGTCCAGTTCTTCTGGCCTGACGATCACGACCACATCTTCAAGATCAATCGTGCGCGTTAACTCGAAAGTGATCGTCCATGAGTTATCAGTCTCAATCACAGCTTGAAAAAGGCTGCCGTCTATCGAGATTGAGATCAAATCGCCAGCGCGTCCGCCGCCGCCGATGACCGTGTAGGTGCCGTCCTGGTTGTTGGTCACTGAGATTACGTAGGGCTGAACGTAGGTGTCTGGCACTTCGACGACAGGCGGCGCTTTTTTGGTGACTTCTACTGACCACGTGCCCGAGGCTGGGATGGTGATCGGGTATGTGTCGCCGCCGTAAGTGATGGTAAAAGACTCATTTGCGCGTCCGCCGCCGCCGATTACCGTGAATGAGGGGCCGTTGTCGGTGATGCTTATGACATAGGGAGGTACGTAGTCAGTGCCAACGTCGACGTCACCAGGCGCAGGGGTGCTGAGGTCGAGCGTCAGGCTCCAGCTGTCGTCAGCTGTAGTCGTGATCTGATGCTGCTGACCTTCGACAGTGACCGTCAGTCGATCTCCTGCCCGGCCACCGGCGCCGTGGATGGTGTAGGTGCTGTCGCCGTTGTCGATGATCTGAGTGACGTAAGGGGGTATGTAGTCGCTTCCTACATCGACGTCGTCTTCTCCCACCGAGGGCTCTGTGACAGTCACTTCCCAGATCTGATCATCGCTGACGAGCGTGATGATGTAATCGACTTCCTTAATGGTGACTGTCAGCGTGTCTCCGGCTTTGCCGCCAGCGCCGCGTACGGTGTGGGTGCCATCGAGGTTGTCGATGATCTCTGTGACATATGGGGGTACGTAATCAGAGCCGACATCGACTTCTTCTTGGTCGGGTACGCGCATGTCGACGATGACAGACCAGGCGTCGTCGGCGTTGGTTACAAGAAGTTTTTCTGAGCCATCAATGATCACAGTCAGCCTATCGCCAGCTCTTCCGCCGCCACCCATGACAGTGAAGGTTGAGTCGCCGTTGTCGGTAATGGATATGACATAAGGCTTGATGTAGCCGCTTGGAGGCTCGATCTCGATCTCATCTTCTACCCGCTCGCCGACAATCGCAGTCCAGCCATCCGCGCTCGAGACAGTCACTTCGTACTCGACGCCATCAGCCACAACCACCAGCTTGTCTCCAACCTTCCCGCCGCCGCCAGTGACTTTATGCGTGCCATCGCCCTGGTCTTCAATGCTGATGACATACGGAGGCACGTAGTCAGTACCAGGCTCTACGTCGCCCGGCTCCAAGTCTTTCGGCGGTACTTTGGGCTCAACAGTAAAAAACCATACCTGCGATCCGTCGAGAGTCAGCACATAGGTCTCGTCGTCGATAGTGAAAGAGATAGTGTCGCGGTCGCGTCCGCCGTGACCTTGGACGAAGTACTTACCGTCAGGCGTGATAGTGATGCTGTCGATGACTGCCTGGTTGGCGGGGTTTGAGGTGCTTACTGAGAGGTCGTCAGGGCTTGGACAGCTTGGCAGGACTTCTGATGTGACGCTCCATGCGCCGCTGGCTCCGACAATGGTTGATGCTGTGGAGTCGTCGGGGAAGGTTACTGTCAGATAATGGCCGGGAGTTGCTCCAGTGCCGCCGACCGTTGCTGTGCCACCGGGATTGCACACAACCCAGAGACCGCCAGGCGGGCCAAAAGCTTTCTTGACGGCTTTGCGGTACTTATTGAGGGATAGCAGGACGCGCTGGACTACGTTCATTTGGCTTACCTTACTTCGTGAACCCAGACGGTTGCCGGATCCTGACCACCTAGAAGCTTGAAGCTCAGTCTTTTGCCCGCGTTCACGGATAGATATATGCCCGATCTAGCGTCGATAGGAGCGTCTGTATCGCTTATCCACATGCCTTCAGCTATATGGATCACTGACTCGCAGAAGATATAGACAGTCTGGCCCTGGATAACTTGCGAAGTGAAGATATCCGCAGCGGTTAGAAGATCGCCTTTACCCCTGCTAACACCGGGCGAAACGATAGGGAGCGAATCCCCATTATTGGACATAGAGGCTTGAATAGTCATGCTTAAACCCGCAGTTATTATTGTTCTTATACTCCCATTGTACACCCTTTGAGCCATGTATTGATGAGTAATTCATTTGGCTAAGTAAAACTTCTTGCAATCAAAACACAGCCACCCAGTACATCCCCGCTATACCCAAATGCGTGCGCTACGTGAAATCTGCGGCACTACTCCCCAGCGAACCAATTACTTTTTAAGATTTAAGCGTCTACCGTGAGCATACTTATAAAATAATTGCAAATAATAGTTGATCGCTCAATTGCTCATCGTTAAAGTATATATATGAGTCACAGAGAGCTCATAACAACCAAAAGGTAAGCCAACATGAAAACAATCACTATCGAAGAATTAAAGAGCCTCGTCGAAAACGGAACTTGGACTCACAAGCAAGAGACTGAATATATCGACTCACACATCTTAGAAGGAATTAGAGGCGAAGATCGCGAGTACAACTTCGGATCGGGTACGCTCACTTCGACCCTTGGCGACATCACCGTCACTTTCTTCGAAAGCTACAGCTACTACTCCGACGAGCCCGATACTTTCGACGCAAGTACAGAAGGCCTCGAGGAGATCTGGAAGATCGAGGGCGTAAAGATCATCGACGAAGAAGGCGAGCCAGCCGATATCTCCGACTTCCGTAGCTTCTTCGAAGAAAACTTCCCCGACATCGACTACTCCAGCATCACCAACTCCATCTAAGCCATACGAAAAAAGGGATCCCGCAGGATCCCCATGTTTGTGTGCAAAGAGGGCCCTTGCGAGCCCCGTTTTGCTTAGTGACCGCCGACGCGGATGGCACGCTCTGGAGCAACAGCTTTGCAACCAAACAGGGTCTCAAGCTTCCAGTGAGTGGATTCGGTCGATGGGTTGTACCAGCTCAGAAGCCTTAGGGTGATACCAGTCACTGGGTCGGTCATGCTGCCCATGGTAACGCCAGGGGCGTTTTCTGGAGTCTCAAGCTGGCGGAAAGCGATCATCAGAGCAGACTTCGAGAAGGCCAAGTCTACAGCGTGATCACCGGCGACAGTGATAGCAGTGCCAGAAGCAATCTCAGCACTAACGGCAGGGGTCACAGCTACAGCTACAGCGCCGTCTTCGTCAGCTTCTACATCGGAAACAACCGCGAAGACCTGGCTCGAACCGGCAACCGAGATCACGTCACCCTTGACCAGCGTAGCGTTAGCACCACATCCAGCCAGAACCAGCGTGCTAGAACCTGCGCTTGCAGCGATGGAAAGAGTGATGCCTGAGCTTTCCGAAGCAGTACCAGCGAAATGGTAAGGTGCTTGGACGTCGCTGTAGACATCAAAACCGAACCTGCGGCCAATGGTGCCTTCTTTTTCAGCCGCCTGGTCGTTGCCTGTGGTGAAGATTCCGAGCAGATCAGCCTCAGTATCGGAAGTCAGAACCAAGTTCTTGTCGCCGAAAACCTTCGCATTTTGCAGAGTCTTACGAGCTTGGATGATGTCTTTCTTGTCCCTGGCGTTGGTGGAAGTAAGATTTCCGGAGAAATAAGGGACTTCCTTCGCCATGTCGAAGATCGCGGAGTTGACTGTACGAGCCAGAACATCGACAGCAGCGGCCAGCGCATCAGGGATAACGCCCGGTTGCATGCCTGTAAACTCGCGGTCGGACATCTTGAACTCTTTGTAAACGTGACGATCAAGGCGCAATTCGACCTTTTCCACGTTCAGATCAGTAGCAGTAGAACCGCCAGTGCCGTGCTCATCTGCCGAATCGAACTCAACAGGTTTGTTGACGCGCACCAATTCGCCGACCTTTTTCGACTCATCAGCGGTATCTACCGAGATAAGCTTAGGCATAGTGAGCTGGCCACGGAGCCTGGACATGGCAACCGGAAGAATTGTCTCGTTAATCAGGGCCTCAAAATCGTTTCCGAAGGCTTTCAGAACGACCAGGTTTGAAGTTTTGTTCATCTTATTGCACCTATTTATTGTTATTATTATTATTTGTGACGCAAAATTGTAGGTTGTCTGCGGCCCACAGAACCGTCAGTTTGCGCCCCTGGCGCTTACAGTGGGCCCTTTCGAGCCCGGTTATATCTTATGCAACGGTGATTTCACCCTTCGCACGCTTCGCAAATAGCTCTTGTTGCTCTTTTGGCGACGCCAGCATGATCAGTTCTTGCCACTCAGAGCGGCTTACTGACTTGCCACCTCCGCCAGATCCCTGCTTACCGCCGCTACCGGGCAGCTGCTTGAAGTAGTGAGGGCGGGAACTTGCGAGGTCTTCGATCCATTCTTTTGGAGTCAAAGCGCGGCCTGTCTTGCCCATCTTGATATTCCCGGAGCTATCACGGCTGATTAGGTCGCCAGTTTCGCTGAGTTCCCAGTTACTGCCAGCCAGATTCAATACGTCATCAAGAGCTGTTGGTTGTGCAAATTCGTTTTTGAGGAACTCGGAGCCGACAAGTTGCTTAATCTGGAACTGCTTTAAGCGACCTTTTTCGGCTTCTACAGCCTTGCGGAGCTCATCTTTTTCAGTCTGCTCTGCCTGTAGGCGCTCTTGCCAAGTCTGATTAGCGGCATTTACACGCTTATCGATGAGACTTTGTACGTCGAGCTTGCCGGCTTTTAATGCTTCCTGGTCTTCTTTATCTTCTGCTTGAGCCAAAATTGCGTTCAGTTGCTCTTGAACTTTCCGCTTCTCAGCGAGGATTTCAGCGTTCTTGTTCTTGAGTCCCGAAGTTTCAGATGCCAGTACTTCGGCGATCTTGGCCTTCAGAGCCTCTTGAAATTCTGGTGTTTCAGTAACATTTGGTTGAGCCCCTGGCTCTTGGTCTCCGCCGTCTTCATCACCAAAAGCTCTGAATACGACCAAACCATTACTTTGCTTCAACATGTCTTGACCCCCAAGGTCTTATTATTGTTGTTATGTTGTAACGCTAGTATATAACAAAATAAGACGTGTGGGGGCCGTACACTATTTTTTTCGAACTTTCAGCACAGCCTTTAAGATGACTTTCTTTTCATCAGCTCCAACGTGGACATGAAAGTGCCTGAGAAAAGCCTCACTTATAGAGATACTTCCACATCTTGCATCTCGTAGAACTCGGCCAACTGCGCCACTCTTCATCATCACATTGAAGACAAAGTCATCTCCTTTGCCGTCAAAGACATAAGAAGCCTCCCAAACCTCGTACATATCTGCATCAGACAAGTCGCACCACGGCATCAGAACCTTGCACACTTCCTTTTGACCGGCCCTAGCAGCCTTCGAAACCCTGG
>JADKLW010000783.1_pt1 | contig 10803 bp, 13 predicted proteins | sample 8641881 | NCBI WGS metagenome assembly JADKLW01 (sample SAMN16272185, study PRJNA661076) | feces metagenome | isolation source: fecal sample from diarrhoea affected cattle B | host: Bos taurus | place: South Africa: Lokaleng Village, Mahikeng | collected 2019-09
TGACATAGAATTATCTTCTATATATAATGATTTCGATTATTCCTACCCCTGTGATTTTATAATAAAAGATAAGAAGTCCCTCTTATTGAGAGCAGTAGGATTTGCTAGATATGACTCGACCAGAGGTGGAGCTCAATCAGATGACAGAACAGGCGGCAATTCAGACAAGGTTAATAAGGCAATTAATTTTCATGCAAGAACTGGAAAATCTTTCAAGATTTTATTTCTATCTGATGGACCAGGTCTTGCACATCGAGACACATGGACAGAAGCCTGTGCTCTAGACGGTCTTTGGGATGGAAGCGTAAGAGTTTCCACGCTTAAAACCGCACCTTACAGAATAACTAAGGAATGGTTAAATCAATATTGATTTAAGCTCTAAACAACTCTCCGCCTGATTATAAAAAACTTCGGAGTCTACATATATTGAAAATTCGGAAGATACTGAATCAGAGTTAACAGCATCGAAAAGATCTTCCGTTTTTACAGTATTTACGTAGTCTCCCATTTTATTTCTACCTTTTATCAATCTATATGCAGAAGTTTTTATAGCACTGAATGACTGGTCAATCCCAAACCATCTTCTCCCCAGATACTCAGCGGCATGCAGAGCTGTACCAGATCCACAAAAAGGATCTAATACCAAATCACCCGGATTGCTACTGGCAGCGACGATCATTTTCAGCATATCCAAATTCTTTTCTGTTGGATATCCAGTAATTAAAGTGCTTTGATGGTATGCATCTCTAAAACTTGACCAATAGTCTGTAATTGGCAATGACTTACCCTCAGTCAAATAAACTTTTCTTCTTGGATTACCTGTTTTAGACCAATGAATCTCTCCATTTTTATCAAACTCATCTAGCTTACTTGGTACAAATTGCCAGTGCTTACCTTTAGGTGGCGTCATTCCCCGCCACTCACTACCTGTTTCTCCTCTTCTTATTCCTGGAGCATGAATTGGAACCAATTTATATTGACCCCTTTCATCGACCTTTTGATATTCTTTATCTATCCATTCTTTATCCGCCTTTTCTCTAGGCTGATTCCATATGTACTGATTTCCTTTTGTATAAAAAAGCAAATAGTCGTTTAGATTTGGATATTGATTTTTTGTGAAATTTTTGCTACTACATTTTCTTCTCGTTATTTTATTTCGAAAATTCTTAGCCCCAAATATCTCATCCATAACAATCTTAAGCTCGGAAACCATTTGATGTCCAATATGGATATATATCGAACCGTCATCCGTCATAAGTTCTCTCATCAATATGAGTCGCTGTCTCATATATTCTATATATGATGCACCTACGAGCGAATCATTATATGCATGCTCAAGCGATCTTGAAGAGAAATCAAGACCAGTTGCATAAGGAGGGTCTAGATATATTAAATTAAATTTAACCCCACAATTAATTAATTCATGAAGCGCAAACCAATTATCAGACCATATTATTGATCCAATATTAGAGAATTTATCTTCTTCTCCCAAACTTATATTTATATATTTGCTTTTTACTGATTTCAGTATTTCTTTTTCTATGATCTTCCCTGGATAGGTTAGAACGGGTTGGATTCCAGAAAAAGGTAAGTCAAGAGTTCTGCGCCCTGCACTATAGGATGCTAAAGGAGCATCGTCTCCCACGAGTTCTGCTTTGTTTAGACCAATTGCCATGATTTTTTTGGTTACCAGGAAACCAAAATTATAACTAGGTAACTCAATTACTCATCAGCGAATACCCTTGAAAACGCTCCTCTTTAGGGGCGTTTTTTGTGCCAAAAGTTTGGCCTCGATAAGCACAGATTACCGCGACCTAACCGCCCCAGAGGCGGTTTTTTTGCGCCCAGAGTGCAATCCAACCCCTTGGCGATTGCACTCCTGATAGTCAACGATTGCCGCGTTGGTGTAGCACTCACTGCTACACCTCAAACAACATGACAAAAGCATGTCGTGACGCAAGACTCCAAGCATGAACACACCAACTCATGCTCCATACGTGAGCTTTCGTGGGAGTCACATCGCCGCTCGTTTCAGGTCTCTCGCGAAAACGCACAGAAAACGCGCTGTTTTCCTATTTTTTGCGGTTTCACACTTCACGTACTTATCGGAAAACCCGCAAGAAGCCAGTTGCGCAAATCGCGCGGAAAGTGCACCAGAAATGCACTTTTAGCTAAGCCAACATCCAGATAGTTGCGCTACAGAAGATCTGTGGCATTTTGAAAGAGACACTTTTTTTTTCACGCTCATGCCTCCAACAATGAACTTCATCCTCCGCCTAGCTGTCCTCGCGATTTTTGTATTCCTTGGCTATCACGCGCTACAGCCAGAGACGAAGTCGGTTTCTATCAATGCCTTTGGTTCATCCCTCTCGACTAAGTCTAAGTAGCTGTGAGCCGTATTTTTTGCTTTACGGCTCAAAACGTGAGCCGCAAATTTTCATCTTCCAAAATCATGGCCACGATCACGCTGTTTGCCTCGTGCCAGCTCCTGAACTTGCTCCACAGAATCGAACTCGTACAAGACATGCAGCCCGAGCCCAGATGTAGCACCGCAAAAGGCCCCTCTGAGGCCACCAGCGTGCCCACAGCAGCTTCTTGAGGCACTTCCTTGTGTTACGCCATAGCCGTTTCTGGATCGTTTTCAGCGTTCTCTCGCAACTCCAGCGCAGCCATTTCTGCGGCCACCATTCGCTCCATCTCCAAGGTCTGTTTGACTTCGGCCAGCTCCTTTTTCATGGCCGCTTGCTCTGCCATGTACTCCGTGCAAAAGCCCTGCAGGCGCTGAATCAGTTGCGTCTGTTGATCGATCTTTTTGTTGGCAGCGGCAATCTGCCAAGCCATACTGCTTCATGACTTCTTCCAAGGGCACCGCCTTGGATTTACCGGCACGCACCGCTTCAAGCTCACGCTCTGCCAAATAAACGTCCTCCAGGTCATCCAAGTGCTGCTTGATGGCTTCGAGCATGTAGAAGGTCTTAGAGCGCCCGGTTTGGGCGGCCAGGCTGCTCAGGCGCTGACTCAGGTCTTCTGGCAGGCGAAGAGATACGGACATAGCGCCCTCCTAATGAGATACATGTATCTCACATGATAGCGAAATTGGGCCGCAGTCTCTCTTTAGAGATGGCAAATCAATGGGAATGCTGGGTCTCTTTATAGGCATTCCTCGCAAAAAGAGACACGGACTGTGCTGTCCCGAAGTTGGGCCGCAGTGCCTATTTTTTGTTATCGCCCATAGTGGCGGCATGCAAAAAAAACTCAACCCAGTCGCTACCGCGCTCAAAGCGGCAGTACTTCAAACGCTCCGGGAATCCAGCAGCAACGTTTCGTTCTTTGAGGACGAGTTGACGACGGCTACGGCACTAGGAAGCGAGAACTACCGTACGGCCATCCTAGCTGCCTTCGATGAGTGGCAAACCCTAAAGAAAAAAGCGCTTTAAAGAGCGCTTTTTCCACTCCCGATAAGGGATTGCATAAGACGACCCATTGCAATGCAATATCGTCGATATTGCAAAAGCATGATCTTTTTTGATAAGATAGCGACAAGACGACTGCTGAAGCACTGAAAAACAGTCCGCTGCCATGACTTGTTCATGGTCCTGCCAACGCAGGGGAAACAGAAAAGTGCAAGAGGGTTATGCCCTCAAGGTAGGGCCCTCCGGGGCCCTATTTTTTTGTGCGCTCTTTTTGGTTGGACGAGGCTTCTTTTCCACTTCCGGATTGATGCCTGCGTAATGGGCCACCAGAGCCTTGAACCGCTGATTTCTAGCGTTCTGTTCAAGATTCATATCTTTCAAGTAAGCGCTTTTCACGAAGATCACTACACCAGGATGGTCAATGTTTTGGTCTTTTTCTATCGAGAAAAAAACTGGGTAATCAACCATAAACCCGCCACCTACATTTAACGAGACTTGGGAAATGTAGGTGTAGTTGTGCTTGCTCCTGTAGACCATCCCTCGAAGCAGTTTCTGAGTCAGGATTCCTGGTAACTGCAAAGAAAGTTGATAGCGCTGAGGGTGGAAGGCTCGCGTCTCACCTTCATGCATATACAAGTGCCCAGGCGTATGCCGATCATCGGCGTACTCTTCCGTAAAGCAATGGCATCCAAAGCGGTAAGTGATCCGGATTTTTGTCGGCCCAAAGTTTTCAAAAACAGTGATCGGCGCCAGGTGACCAAACGTGTAAGTTTGCCCAGCAAAATTTTTGGGTGCGAACGGCGTCAATCTCTATTCCATGCGGGCTTTGTAACAAAGCCAGAAGAATAAAGGCTCATCAGCCAAAAGAACACTTGGTCGATGAAAAAATCTCGCTTCTACGGGCTTTTTGGCGTCTGAAATCTTGGTCTCGATAAGCAACTCAGAACGAGATCTGAACAGAGGTTGCGCCACGGCGCTTGATTTCGTCGACCAGCTTATCGAGCGAAAAATCTTGCAACGCATTGGCTGGCTTTGCATCAGAAGTTAAGAAGTCGTTTAACTTTCTCCATGTCTCCTGAGAAGGTGTCGAGAAAAGTGCGTTGTCTTGGTTTTCATAGCGACTTGGCATCACGACACTGATGCCAATTGCACGAGCTATCTCTGAATAGCTCATGTTTTTTGCTTCGCGTGCTTTCTTCAAAGCTGCAGGAAATTCAACGGAGTTACGGTCTGGCAAGGAAGTCATAAGAGCCTTCAGAAGTTTGTTTAGTGATTAAACTATACATAACTCCTTATGATTTTTCAACTTTTTATCTTTAATTTTATCTTTTTAAAACTATCGATAAAAAAACGCCCCTCATGAGGGGCGTTTTTTTGGGTGTGATAAGCAGCCCTTAGCGCGAACTGAACAGCAAAAAGGCCCCTGTCGGGGCCTTTTCATAGAGAGTCGTTCACGCTTGGTGCAAAAGATCGCGCAGCATCTCTTGGCGCAAGATTGCATTCATGCGCGTCTGATAACCCTTGCCCTGCCCTTTTAGCCAAGCCAGAACATCGGAATCCATCCGCACCGTCGTGGGTGTTTTGGTTGGTTTGTATAAAGGATTGCGCACAGCATCCTTCAAAAACGCTTGAGTCAGCTGCGGCTGATCTTCGTAATTGATCTCTGTATCCGCTGCCTTGGCCAGCGCCTTGAGTTCTGCACTCTGCTTGGCGCTCAAGGCGGGCAGGTTGCCTAAGTCGATTTCATGCTGAATTACCTTGCTCATAAAGCTTCCTTTCCTTCTTGTCGGCCCGACGTGCCGAGATGATGCGAACAACTTCTATGCCGTCCTCGTCGTCCCGGACGGTATGGGCCACCAGCAAGAGCAAGTAGCCTTCGACAGTCCCCAAGGTCTGCCAGCGCTGCTCACCGTTTTCAATGCGATCTTGATTGGTGATGGCGAACGGATCGGCAAACACGCGCACAGCTGTCTCGAAACTCACTTGGTGCTTCTGAAGATTCGTGCTGGCTTTAGCCGTGTCCCATTCAAAGCTTGTCATACATATATGTTACTACAAATTTGTATGTACATTTTACTATTGATAAGGATTTTTATCGTGAGCTGGGCCTCTGAAAGCACCACCTGGCATGGTCAGAACTAAGCCCTAGCGGCTCATTCCTCGGTCGTTCTGGCGGTAGTTCGCCTGCTGCGTGTCCATCAGCTTGCGCAGCTGCTGGCTGCTTTTTGGGTCACTGGTGAGGCGGTCGAGGATGGCCGCACGGGCCTCCTTCGGCGCTGCGTTGTAGCCGTCAATCAGCTGCTTGAGCTGGGCGGGCGTGGCCTGCCACTTGCTGCCGTTGTCGCTCCAGCCAAGTCCCTTTGCCTCACGGCTTGCGGCCATGCTGCGGAAGTCCTTGGGAACGGCCTCCAGCTCACGCTTGGCGGCCGCGGCCGCACGCTCCTGGCGGGCCTTGTCCTGGTGCAATTGCTCCAGCTTCTCCAGCTCGGCCCGGTCGTCGCTTTGAGCCACGACGACACGACTGCGGGCCTGCCTGCGTAGCTGCTCGTCTTTCTCAGTCACTGCCTGCGAATGCGCTTGCAGCGTCTGTAGCGCTTGCTGGCCATGCTCGGCCTCTTGTTCCAGGTGCAGCAGCTCAGCACTGCGAAACACCCCAGCGTCATGCATCTTGACCTTGAGCGGATGCGTCTCACGCCATGCATCAACCGCCTGCTCGGCCTTTCGCACAAAGGCTTTGGCGGCTTCTTTCTGCTTGTGCAGCTCTCGGCGCTTGGCTGTGGACTCCATGACCATGCGGTCTTGTTCGACCAGGATGTCCACGCTGGGCAATTGCCGCCGGCCAATTTCCTCGGCCAGTTGGGCGCTGCTCATCCGAGATAGGCGCTGTTTTTCGACCTCTACGGGGTCTGGGCGGGCCTCAGACGGGCGAACAGGGACAGGGGTAGGGGCAGGTGCCTGCACGGTGCGCTTGACCTCTACAGCGGCTTTTTCGGCCTCCATGCGCTGGGTACGCAGGGCCAGTTTTCGCGCTTGCTCGGCTTGCGCTTGTTGCTCGGCAACATGCTCTGCAGCCTCCCTGGCGGCGATGTTGTCAGAGTGGTAGCGGCTGCGCGGATCGATCCCCGTGGCCGCTGGCTTCTGGGCCTGCTGCTGCTGCGCCTGATCCCGCTCACGCAGCGCGGCCTGCAGGTCTCCCGAGAGGTCGAGGGCAGAGCGATCGAGGGCTTGCGCCTGACGCTCCAGCTGGCCTGCCTCCTGTGCCTGGCGCAGTCGCTCGGCGGCTGCCTGGTCAAAGTCGTGGCCAATGCGGCTGCGCTGACCAGTGCGCCGTTCGATGGCGGTCGCAGTTGGCCCAAGGTGCCAAGTCGGCGCCTCCTGCAGACCGCGTGCCGCATGGCTGCGGTGGTCAACCTGCACAGCGTGGCCAGCCTCGCGCAAGCGCTCGTTTTGGAGCGTGGCGAAACGCTCTCGCCACTGGGCCACAAGCACCTTGCCGGTCTTCTGGTCGTCCAGCTCCCGCGTCTTCTCGCCCATGCCTTCGGCAGTGAGGCGGCGGGTGGTCAGCAGGATATGGGCGTGATGGTTGCGGTTGTCGCCCTCCTTGTCGGGGGCATGGATGGCCACGTCTGCAGCGCAGCCGTGACGGGCCACCAGCTCGCGGGCAAAGTCCACGGCCAGCCGCTGCCGCTCTGCGGGCGAAAGCTCGGACGGCAGGGCTATCTCAAACTCACGGGCCACAGTCGAGTTTTTGCGCTTTTCGCCCTGCTCTGCAGCATTCCAAATTGCCTCTCGGTCGTTCGCCCAGGTTGCTGCCTTGGTGGGCACGATGAGGGTCGCAGACTGCACACCGCCTTTTCGGGTGTAGTCGTGTATTTCGCCTGTCTGCTTATCGGTGATCTTCACCCCAGCGCGATAGGCAGCGGCGGCGGTCGCACTGCGACCAGCCGAGCGGCTGACTGTCTTAACGCTGAGGTGGTAGATCGCCATGGGCGCGGCTCCGGCTGTTTGTTTTCCCCCGTAGGGGCGCACGCAAACGTAGTTTGCATAAGTGCGCCCTTAGCTATTCGCCTCCGGGGGTCGCTGCCGGGCATTCTACCCTCTCTCTCCGACTGGCACGCCCCCAAAAAAGGCAGAGCTAGAATTGCCACCAGTCACAGAAAAACAGGAAACGAAATGGCAGCAATCGACGACAAGATCAGCAAGCTGGAAATCCAGCTCAAACAGGCAAAAGCAGAACGCCAAAAAGTAGAGGCCAGAAAACGCGCAGCCGCTGCCAAACTCACACGCAGCCAGGACACACGTAAGAAAATCCTCGTTGGTGCCGCAATCCTTGCAAAAGTTGAGCGTGATGAGTGGCCTAAAGACAAGCTGCTAGCTATGCTGGAAACCACGCTAACCCGCGCCGAAGACCGGGCGCTTTTTGAGCTTCCTCCATTACCTTAAAAAACCGCATGAACTTCATCATTGACAACGTGTTGAGCGCCATCGAAAAAGAGCGGCCAGAGCTTGCAAGATGGGCCGAAAGCAAACGCGACGAACTGCCCGACACCGGCAAGCTAGACGCACTGCGCTGGGTAGTGTTTGACCTGGACGCCAGGAACAAAACGATTGCGGCCAAAACGCTAGGCATTGCAGAGGCCGATCTAGAGCCCTTGAAGCGGGTGCTGCAGGTCATCTGAGGCACGCCTGTGGCCTCGCGGATCTGGGGGGCTGGGGGCTTAGCCCCCAGGTAGCGAAGCGCTGCAAATGCTTTGTGGTGCGTTTGAAACGGCATGGTGTTTGCCGCGTTGGCGTGGATCTCGCAGAGCATGGCCAGCTTTCGCGCACTGGGAAAACGGCTGTTTTACGCCGGCTAAAAAAAGCTGCTGCTGTTACCTATAGCAGAGCGGTTTGGCACCTTTTCCGAGGCCATCGGGCCTCGGTTGCGGGATTGCGTTTGTCTACGCTTCGCTCCGCCAAGCCTCACCCCGCCTGCGTTTCAAAACCCCAATTGCTAGTTATTCTTTTTGGGGCCTGGTGGTTAAGTGCGCCCCAGCGCTTCGCGTGGGGCGTGCACCGGACAAAGCTTTCCCTAACCCGCCTTATAGAAAGCCAGGTTGCTTTGACCGGCACATAAAGTGTTCCGGCTGTGTGAGCTGGTGAGCCACACAGTTAGCAGATTCAGAGTTCACCACCCCTTCCACACCCGTTCTGCCTAAGCCATGGGCCTGCACTACGTGTTCCATCCGTTGCGCAGTAGGCACATATCACCGGATCGAGCCGAAGGACGCGTGAGTGATATGCAGTGGAAAGGAGAGGTTTTTATCCGACTTGTTGGCTACGCGCGGAACGCGTATAAAATCGAACTTAACGCAGCATCCATTCCTGTACGTGGATCGCTTGCTAGAGAAAGCTCAGGTTCCAGCCTGGGCTTTTTCGCTTTCTGGGGTCTGTTCAGATCCCCTCCGCATCGCGATCCGATGCCTTGGCCAGCATGTTAGCACTGGAGCAAGGCCAACCAGCCAAAAATTCTCACCTAACTCAATCACTTGAGAAAATGAGTAAATGAAGATAATCTTTCGGTACGAAACACTTATGAGGTCACCATGAAGATCATTGCGGTGCTCAACGAAAAAGGGGGGACGGGCAAAAGCACGGTGGCCACCAACTTGGCGGCCGCTCTGCATCGACAGGGCCAACGCGTAGCCCTCTTGGACTGCGACCCCCAAGGCACTGCACGCGATTGGCGTGACGCCAGCCCTGAAGGTGCCGACTTGCCCCCGGTGTTCGGAGTGGATCGTCCCCAGATGCTGGCCTCTTCGCTCAAAGGCATCAATGCCGAGATTGCCATCATCGACAGCCCTGCCAAAGCAGAGTCCATGAGCGCAGCCATCGTTCGGGTATCGCATGCCGCGTTACTTGTCATCCAACCTTCTGGCGCTGACCTCTGGGCCAGTGGCGCGGCCGTCAAGCTCATCGAGGCCAAACGAGCCATGGGTGGCGACATCAATGCGGCGTTCTTGGTCAATCGAACCAATGGAGCCACCAAGCTGTCCAAGCTGGTCAAGAGTGGCGAATGGAACACTTATGAAGGCATCGACAAGATGGAAGCTTCTATCGGCAACCGAGCGGTGTTTGCCACGGCCATGACAGACGGCCTATCCGTGCTGGACTACCCAGATGCCAAGGCCAAGGCAGAGATACAAGCAATCATTCAAGAACTCAAGGAAGCACAATGGCTTTAACCGTCAAACCACTGGAAAAGGTGCGCAAGAACGTACCTGTGCAAGAGGTTGCCAAGCCTCCTCAGGAGGAGCTGGTACGCGTGAATATCGAAGTCGGAAAAGGAACGCGTCATCGCTGGCGCACAGAAGCCCTCCAGCGTGACTTAACCCTTAAAGAGTTGATTCAAAAGGCTGTAGAGCGCTACATCAAATGAATAAATACTCATTTGAGGATTTATCAAATGAGTATTTTTATTTTTTGTAGACCTCACGCCGGTTGCCCACCTTCAATACTAAGACCCGCATCACGCCATCTTCGATGTTGGTGATGATGCGATAGTCCCCCACACGGTATTTCCAGAACTTCCCCAGTCTGGAGCCCTTGAGCGCTTCACCGATGCTGCGTGGGTCATCAAGCGCAGCTACCCGCTCACGCAAGAACGCCACGATGCGCCTGGCCACTGGCTTGGCCAGCTCCTTATGAGGACCTCTTCAAACTCAACTTGCCAGACCAAGGCTGCGCTCCACGTCGTCTAGGGAATGCGTCTTTGCGTCTTTTTATATCGAGTTATAGTCATAAGCTTTTATTTTAAATTCTCATTTAAATATTGATTATGAGCTACAAATATCTTCAAAATATTCATGACATTTCTTCAATAATAACTCCTATTGATGCTGCCATAAGATTTCCAGAAATATTAGACATATGCAACCAAAAATATAATAAGGATATACAGATTTTCAAAACATTAGTAAATATCTCATCGAGCAGCGCTGAACTACTAAAAAAAATTAGAGATCAAAAAATAAATAAAGACACAAGAATGTCTCTTCTTAAAATATTTAGAAGAGCAGTTTCTCCCGTTTTAGACACAGAAATGTCAAAGAAAATAAGAACAGTATCTACTGATTTTTTAATATCATCAGTAGGCCATACATTTAAACCTATAGAAATTTTACAACTGCAATTTAACCAGTTAACACTTGATCAAGAGTCGGCTCTTGCTGCCTTAATTGGCGAATACGATAGCAGAGGAAAGCTTGGATATATTTTAACAGAAATGTTTTTCAGTTGGTTTGAAAAAACTTATGAAAATGATTTCATCATTGAAGGTCCAAGAGGAGCAGGACCTGACATAGAATTATCTTCTATATATAATGATTTCGATTATTCCTACCCCTGTGAT
>JADKLW010000784.1_pt1 | contig 10793 bp, 12 predicted proteins | sample 8641881 | NCBI WGS metagenome assembly JADKLW01 (sample SAMN16272185, study PRJNA661076) | feces metagenome | isolation source: fecal sample from diarrhoea affected cattle B | host: Bos taurus | place: South Africa: Lokaleng Village, Mahikeng | collected 2019-09
CCGAACTGCACCAGTTAAAGTGGATGACGGTAGAAGAAATTGCCGAGATGATAGCTGATGAACATCCGCAGATGATGGCAGTGGTCTTGTCATTCCTTGACCCGGAAGTTGCGGGCGCTGTCTTACAAAGACTGGATACAGCCTTACAGGATGATGTTGTTTTTCGCGTTGCAACCATGGGGGTCATCAGCGTCGATGCTGTAGCAGACATCAAGGCCCTATTGTCGCGTCAAGTTCAGAAACCCGGTGTGGCAATGGCTTCAAGGGCGGGCAGCGCCAGCGATGCCGCTGCGATCATGAACAATGTCGGGAAATCCGCGGAACAGCGGATCATCAAAGCGCTGATTAGACGCGACAAGGAAATGGCGCGGGCGATTGAAGAAGAGATGCTCGTTTTTGCCGATCTGATTGGTCTTGAGGAAAAAAGTCTGGGTACGCTGCTTCGCTCTATTGAAAATCCGGTGCTGCTGCTTGCTATCAAGGGGGCAGAACCTGAACTCGCGCAAAAGATGTTCAAATGTATGTCTAAGCGCGCCGCCCAATCTATTCAGGATGAGCTTGCGGAAATGGCACCAGTTTCGAAAGACGATGTCGTTCTGGCCCAGAAACAGATTGTCGCAATGGCCCGGCTATTAGCTGAAGAAGGAACAATCATTTTGGGAGGGCAGAGCGATGACTTTGTATAATCCTGTTCCGGCCGATGGCTTCACACCTCTACAAAATCGGGAAGATCGGTTTGTGGCAGGCGTTTGGCAAGTAGAGGAAACCAGTTTCCGTCCAGCATTTGGTATGGCAGCGCTTCAGGAAAAATCTCATTCCGAATGTCATGATGATAATGGAGCGAAAGGAGAAGATAAGCTAGCTGCCGATCTCTTGGCCCAGAAAACTGCCGATGCTTATGCACAGGGCTATCTTAATGGCCAGCAAGCAATCGCCGCCAGGTTTGATGAGGAACAAGAGCGGCACGATGCTTTAGCCCAAGCTATCGATCAGCTGAAGCCAGCTGATGAGGTGAAACTTGCCAAATTACTTCAGAAAACTGTTCTGTCATTGTTTCGGCAGGCGGTGGGCTACGCGGAAATTGATGGATCGTGGTTGCAGAAACGATGCGAAGCGGCGCTGGAAAGCATCGTCGAGGAGATGGGTGAGGCCAGTTTGTTTGTCGCCCCGGCTGATGCCATTTTGTTGCGTGAGTATGATTGCAATGTTCCGGTCGTGGAAGACCCCGAATTGCTGCCGGGATCGGTAAGGTTGGATTATCCATCCGGGCAAATCACGTCCGGTTCGTTGTCCATTGCGCAAGAGTTTGAGCGCCGGATTAGAGCGAATGGAGTGTCTGGTGGTGTGTTGTGTTGAATCTGGATTATGACCGGCTTTCCCGGGTGTTGATTGACACGGGCGCGATTACTGCTGCGCCGGTTAAATGGGGGAAGGTTAAGACCTGCACTGCTGGTTTGCTTCATGTCAGCGGCTTTGATTATCCCATTGGTTCGGGTGCGATGATCTTGTCTGAAGATGGCCGGGAGATTGGTGCGGAGGTGGTTGGCTTTGATGGTAAGATGACCACCCTTGCGCCTTTCGATGAACATGCGGCGATCCGTGTTGATGCTTTGGTAAAGCCGGTAAAGAATGCGGCGCAGATTGATGTTGGTCCGATGCTGGTTGGCCGGATCATTGATCCGCTTGGTCGGCCATTGGATAACATGGAGACGATATTGCCAGAAGGGCAATGGCCGCTGATGGGCCGGAAATCCAACATACTTAATCGCGGCCGGATCACCCAGCCGCTGGATGTGGGGGTCCGGTCAATCAACGCGCTTCTGCCGCTTGGGCGGGGTCAGCGCGTGGTTCTTGTCGCCGGGTCCGGTGTTGGAAAAACCATGCTTCTGCGGCAAGTTTGCTTCGCCGCAGAGGCTGATGTGGTCGTGGTCGGCTTGATCGGTGAGCGCGCCCGTGAAGTGAGCGATTTCATTGCAGCAAGCCGGAGTAGCGCGATTGCCGACAAAACGGTCACGATTGCCGTGCCAGCCGATCACAGCCCGATTTTGCGGATAAAAGCCGCCCAGCGCGCCGCCGCGATTGCCGAATATTTTCGCGATCAGGGAAAAAGCGTATTGCTGATGATCGATAGCCTAACCCGCGTAGCCCATGCACAGCGTGAAATTGGTCTGGCTGCGGGTGAACCGCCAACCATGAAAGGCTATCCGCCCAGCGCCATCGCACTAATCCCGCAGTTGCTGGAACGCGCAGGCGGCGATCAGGAAACGGGTGGCGCCATCACTGCAATTTACACCGTTCTGGCCGACGGTGATGATCTCGACGATCCGATAGTCGATGCAGCACGCGCCATTGCGGACGGGCATATCGTGCTCTCGCGCGAATTGGCAGAGCAGGGCGTCTTCCCGGCCATTGATATCGGGAAATCAATCAGCCGCGTTGCACAGGATATTATCGGTAAGGAACACGCCATTGCTCTGCAAAACTTCCGCGCCTCATGGAGCCGCTATGCAGAAAACCGCGATCTCATCACGATGGGTGCATATCGGTCGGGAAGCGATGAACTGCTCGACCAGGCAATAGCAAGGAGGCCGGACCAGTTGGCATTTTTGAAACAATCTCTTGATGAGAAGGTCAGCCTTTCGCGCTCCGTTCAAAATCTTGTTCAGGAGTTTGGCGAATGACCCAGCATGTCCGGTCCAAGAGACGCATATTGACCATCTGCCAATTGCAAGGAAAGCTGGCGGAGAGGGATTATCTTGGCGCGCAAAAGCATATCGTAAATCTGGAAAGGGCGCGCGACCAGCTTTGTGATTTCGCTGACCAAATGCTGGATACGGACGGAGAAACGCACTCCGCTATGCTGGCTGCCAAGATGGAGTTCGGCCACCGGCTGATCGTTCTTGGACGCCTTCAAAAGTCACGGATCGCGAAAGACCAGAAGGCTGCGGAAACCTTGCTTTCGAAGGCCCATCTCTCGAAGCGAAAAACGGGGCGCGCGGCAGACGATTTACGGCAAGCGACCAATTCTTGCGAGATCCGTCAACAGCAGATCCAGCCGCATCGAACACAAACGCCCCACAGGAAGGAACAATAATGAACGGTCTTCTCGGCTTGGCGATGAATATCGAAACACGCCCCATCACTCCTTCCTCGCAAAACATATCCGGAATGTTTCAGGGAGAGCCATATTTGCTCAATTTCTCCGAGGTCTTCGCGGCAGTTGATGATGGCGATAGCGCAGGCAATGCCGACGGAAATATTGAGCACGATTTGCTGCTTTCCGAAAATGCCGAAAGACAGATAGCAATGCCAGAGCCGGTGAAGCCTGATTTGGAAATACCGGTCCTTTCAGCCACACAGACTGAAACATCGGAAATCGTTAAAGAATCGCAGATTGCCTTGAATGTTCCTGAATTGGCAAAAGTAACTGATGAACAGCCAGTGGTTGATAACGAAGCGCGGCAGAATGATGCGCCGGTAACCAAGCGGGTGACGGGTAACGATCACTCCCGCCCATTGCAGGCTGATAACCTGAGCAATGATGTGAAAGCTGCCCCGGTTGTATCTGATGAACCCGAGCTATCGGTATCGCCTATCAATGGCACTCCGGTTCAGCAAAGACGCGTGCCTGCTATGGACAAAACCACAACGAAGGACATTCAAACAGCACTGGTAGCCGGTGTGGAGAAGCCTGCCGGACCGCAGCAACAATCAGAAACCGTCCCATTACAGGACAGAAATTTGGCGCAGACTTTCACCGCTCCATCCGCCCCGACACAACACGCGGTGTCGCCTGCTCCCATATTCTCCTCGTCCATAGTAGCGGCTCCGCCCGTTGCAGCACCCATGCCCGCACCCATTCCTGCATTTCCGGTTCTGGATATAGAGGCGGGTAATCAATGGATTGCGCGATTAAGCCAGGATATTAGCCAGCTAAGCACAGAGAAGCAGGAATTGAATTTCCAATTAAAGCCCGAGAATCTTGGAAAGTTATCCGTCCGGATTATAGCGGGCGCGGCTGGTGATGTCGTCCGATTGGAAACCGAAAGTGAGAATGTCAAAGCGTTGCTCATCGGATCGCAGGGTCGGTTAGAGCAGGACATTCGCCTGTCGGGGTTAAAGCTCGCCCGTGTTGATGTAACGGTACAGGACCATTCCGGGTCGCAGCCTGGGCAGCATGGTTCCGGTTCGCGTGAAAACGGACCGGACACAGGGCGAAATAGCGATGCCCAACCCCAGGAATATAGAGATCATCAAAACCCCTTAACTCAGCAGGGATCAGACGTGCTCGCACCCCTTGGCACCGCCGCTGCGTCACCGCATCACGGCGAGCGATACGCCTGAACCATTCAGAGAAAATCGGAGAATAAAAATGGCTGACTTCAGGGAAACTGAAATCAAAAGCCCCCCAAAGGGCGGGCGGGTAAAAAGACTTGGCATGGCCGCAATCATGCTGGTCATGCTTGGCGGCGGCGGTTTGGTCATCGGCTATTTCGCAGCAAATGGCTTTCATGCCGATGCGCGTTCAAGTCAGCAGTTGAGCAAACCGAAACTTGCCGCGAAGCATGAGCCGTCGATCACCGCAGCTTTGGCCAATTTGAATAGCAACAAGCAGAAATCCCGGTTCAAGGAAAGCGAATATGAAGCGACCTATTATGCCATTGAAGAGCCGTTTACGTCTAACCTGAAAGACAGCAGCAGCTTCGCGCAACTCTCGCTCTCTGTGGCCACATATTATGACCGGCAAGTGCTAGACAATATTGCCTCGCATGAAACCGCGATCCGCTCCGCCATATTATTGACGCTCGCGGAGCAAGAGCTTGAGCCTCTTGGCACGCAGCAGGGCAAACGGGCGCTTCAGAAATCGCTGACCGATGCAATTAACGGTGTGCTGAAAGAAAAAACCGGCTTTGGCGGCGTCAATAATGTCTATTTCACCAGCTTTGTGGTCCAATGATGAAAAAGCCGGTTCCATATAATTTCGCCAGTAAATCTGCGCCTCGCCAGAATGACCTGTCGCTATTGCGCCGGATATCGGATCGTTATGCAGCGACCATGGGAAGCGCGATTGAGCATATTGCCGGCCACCGTGTCGATGTAACTGCCCAGGACATTATAACTTCGGATTTTTCGCAATGGTCAGCGGCGCTGCCACCATTGTCCAGCCTGTCCGTCTTTCGCCTGTTGCCGCTGCGCGGTTTGATCATACTTCATCTGGAAGAGGCTATGATCAACAGCCTGATCAACGTCTATTTTGGCGGTGCTCCCGCGCTTTGTGTGAAGCGGACGAAAGAGGTTTTCCGGCAGACTGAGATACAGTTGATTGACCGTCTTGCGATTTCGCTCATGGAACGTCTTTCCGGCGTTATGTCTGAATATGGGCCAGCAAAACCCATCTTTCAGCGTCACGAAACCAGCGCATCATATCTTGCCGACTATAAGGGTGAGGACCAGCTTTTGTGCCAGCCGTTCCGGATTACCATGGGCGCGGATATTTCATGGCGGGCGGAACTGGTTTATTCTCCCGAGGCGTCTGAAAGCGCGATGGAGTTTGTCCAGAGCAAGACCAGAGAAACCGCTACAGAAGCCGACCCCGAATGGGAGCGGCAATGGTCCCACAACCTGAAGCAGATTTACCTGCCGCTACGCACGATTGTGGCGCAGCCGACAATGCGCTTGCCAGAGCTGTTTAACCTGAAACCGGGCGATGTCATTCCGATCACACCGCGATCAAAGCCGCCTTTGTTTGTCGGCAATCGCAAATTTGCGACCGGGACTTTGGGCGAGAAAAACGGCTGTGCGGCTTTCAGAATAGAACATATCGAACAGGGAGATAGAAGATGAGCGAGGCGAAACAACCCGCAGCGGCGAAAGTCGATAAAAGTGCCACAGAAGACAAAGCGGCGGATGCGGGGAATGACAATTTCCGTCTGCTTGCAGATATTCCGGTCCGTCTGTCGGTTGAAGTGGGTTCAGTGTCCAAGCGGCTGGCCGACATAATGGCGTTCCGGGAAAGCGAGGTGATCGAACTGGACCGGCAGTCGGATGACCTGCTCGACATAAAGGTCAACGGCACGCTGGTCGCGAAGGGAGAGGTTGTCACGATTGATGGCCGCTTTGGTGTCAGGATCGCCGAACTAGCCGACGTGGGTGCCAGCTTTCCGGCGATAGAGAGGCGCTGATCGTGACGGTTTATATCATCAAGCTGTTAATTTTATTGCCGGTCATGTGCGGACTGATTTTCGCGGCCTTATGGCTGTATCGCAAATATCAGCCTGCCCTTGGCCATGCACAAAAACAATGCAGCATGAAGATAGTCGAAACGATGACACTAGGCAGTTTTGCCAAGCTGGTCATTGTTGAGTTTGATGAACGAAAGATCCTGTTATCCGTCACCAGAGGCCGGGTGGAGCGGATTGCTACGGATGGTGAGCCACGATGATCCGTTTTCTGGCCTTTGTCGCAGTGATGGTCTTGCTGTTCGCAGGGCTGGTCGAGCCTGCGTTCGCACAGGATGGCGGCTCTGGCGCTTTGGAAAAAGCGCTGGATGATATTTCGGGCGACGGTCGGCCTCTGTCTCTCTCGCTGCAAATATTGCTGCTGATGAGCTTGCTGACCGTTTTGCCTTCCATCATATTGATGATGAGCAGTTTTACCCGGATCATCATTGTCCTGTCTATCCTGCGTCAGGCGCTGGGATTACAGCAGACACCACCCAATCAGGTGCTGGTGGGGCTTGCGCTATTGCTGTCCTTATTCGTCATGCGGCCGGTGATCGACACGATCAACGTCGATGCCTATTCTCCTTTCGGGGAAGGGGAGATACCGGTTGAAGAAGCGATCAGCCGGTCCGGTGATGCCCTGCACGGGTTCATGATAAAGCAAACGCGGCAATCGGATCTGAAGCTTTTCATGGAACTGGGCGATGAGCCGCCAGTGGCGCGGCCTGAGGATGTTCCGTTTTCTGTTCTGTTACCCGCTTTTGTGACGAGCGAATTGAAAACCGCATTCCAGATCGGCTTCCTTATATTCCTGCCGTTCCTGATCATCGATCTGGTGGTCGCCTCAACCCTGATGGCGCTGGGCATGATGATGCTCTCACCGACAATTATTTCGATGCCGTTCAAGCTGTTGCTTTTCGTTCTGGTCGATGGATGGGCGCTGACGATGGGCACGTTGGCCGGTTCTTTTGCGGCTTAGCCGGGGAGGGGGAATATGACCGACAGTAGCGACTTTTTCATCGCCATGGCGCAGCAGACGCTCTGGATAACCGCGCTGGCTGCCGCTCCGATACTGGTGCCTGCGCTGCTCGGGGGCTTGTTACTCGGCATGATTCAGGCGGCGACTTCGATCAACGAAGCGACGCTGAGCTTTGTTCCCAAATTGCTGATTGTCGCGATCATGCTGGGGCTTTTTGGCGGATCGATCATGTATCTGATCGTTGATTTCACGCACGATGTTTATGACCGAATACCGGCGCTGCTGGTCTGATAGCTGATATGATTGCACCCGGATTTGCTGGATTGGAGGAGCAGCTCTGGCTGTGGCTTTTTGCCATGATACGGCCAGGTGCTGCGTTTTTTGCGGCTCCTGTTACGGGCGCGAAAATGGTTCCTGTGCAGTTGCGGCTTATCATCTCGCTGGCGATCGGAATTGCGGCGATCGGCGGTTCGGGCATCACATTACCGCCGGACGGGCTGCTCAGCGTTTCCGGGTTTGCCCTGATAGCGGGAGAGGTGGTTATCGGCCTTGCCATCGGCTTCACAATCCAGATCGGCTATGCCGCCGCGTTTATTGCGGGAGAAACGATAAGCAACGCCATGGGTCTTGGTTTTGCTTCGATGTCGGACCCGCAAACGGGGCAATCGACGCCGGTTATCGGCCAGTTTTTGTCGATCATAGCGACGCTTATGTTCCTGGCTATGGACGGTCACCTGATCCTCGCCTCTATCATTGTGCGAAGCTACGAAAGCTTACCGCCAGGCAGCGGCTTGTCAGGTGATGCAGCGCTCCGGCTGGCCCATTTTGGCGGGTCACTATTTGCCGCAGGACTGGCCATTGCCTTTCCCGTCGGCTCTGCGCTGCTGCTTGTGCAGATCATCATGGGCCTGCTCGCGCGTTCTGCTCCGTCGATGAACCTGTTTGCGGTGGGCTTGCCAGCGACACTGACGCTAGGGTTGGTGATGCTCGCCATGGCCGCTCCGTTGATGATTGACGGTATCAGCAGGGCTTTGATCCAGTCGCTTGAATATAGCGACACTGTGGCAAGCGGCGGATAGGGGCATCTCATGGCAGAAGGGCCACCCGGCGGCGGTGAAAAAACCGAATCGCCAACACCGAAGCGACTACAGGATAGCGCGAAAAAGGGCGATGTTCTGCAATCCAAGGAATTGGGCGGGGCAATGGTTGTGATCGCGGGCGCCATAGGATTCGCGATGCTGGGCGATATGGTGATGGACGCACTGGCGCAAATGGTCACCAGCGGCCTGACGATAGAGCGCAGCGATATTGAGCATTTCAATCCCGGCGAGCGGACCTACCGCCATCTTGGCAAGATAGTCCTGCCGTTTCTGGGCCTGTTCGGGCTGACCATGTTGGCAGCGATTGCCACGCCGATCTTGCTCGGTTCGCTTGGATTTCGATGGTCGGCGATGAAACCGAAAGGAGACAAGCTGAACCCGGCAAACGGCCTGAAACGCATGTTTGGGACACGCGGACTGATTGAACTGGCCAAATCCCTTGCAAAGGTGCTCCTGCTTGGCTGCATCGGGCTGTGGCTAGTGTATGAAAACCTGCCCTACATGTTCGCGCTGGGCGCTCAGGATGTACGATCTGCTGTCGGGCAATTTGCTGATATTTTCGTCATTATCATCATGGTCATGGCCTCCGGTTTCTTTATCATTGCGGGCATAGATGTGCCTGCCCAGATGTTCCAACGTAACAAGCGCCTGCGTATGACCAAGCAAGAGGTCAAAGACGAACACAAGGATATTGAAGGGTCGCCGGAGTTGAAATCGGCGGTGCGGAAAAGACAGCAGGAAACCCTGTCGCGTTCTGCCCGAAAAGCGATGGAAGAAGCTACAGTTGTGCTCAACAATCCCACGCATTTTTCTGTTGCGCTGCGTTATCGTCCGGGAGTGGATGCGGTTCCCGTCGTTCTGGCGCGCGGCAAAGGGGAAATCGCGGACGCTATCCGGCAACTGGCTGAAGAACGATCCGTGCCGATGTTGCAATATCCCATGCTGACCCGCGCGATTTACTTCACAACGCCGGTGGGCAGGGCGATTGATGAACGGCTTTATGTAGCGGTTGCCACAGTGTTGGCGTTTTTGTTCCGCCTAGACGCGCAAATAGCCGATGAGCTCGACCGCCCGCATGTTGATCTGCCCAAAGACCTGCAATTTGATAGTGATGGCAATTTCAAAAATTGATCTAAAGGCGTCACCACCGATGCCGTTTTGAGTTTCATGTTTGATTCAATATCCAATCTCATCGGTTCCGGCACAGGCGTGAACAGCGGTCAGCTTGTGGCTGATCTGCTTGCCGCATCCCGCGAACCCAAGCTCGCCATTTTACAGAACCGCCAGCAAACCAATGGCCTGAAGATTTCGGCATTGGCATCTGCCTCGGCATCGCTGGATACATTTACCAACGCATTGACCGGCTTGCTCAATGGCCGAGCCTTTGCAGGCGATCTGGTTTCCAGCCAGCCCGCTCTTGCTAGTGTTGGTTTTGTAGATGGTGCACGGCCACAGGGGCTTCCTGCCACGCTTGAAATATTGCAGATCGCGTCAGCGCGCCGGATGGCGTCTGCACCCGTCACGGATAGTAATTTCGCACTTGGTGCCGGAACCATGACGATCAGCAATGCGAGCGGAAGCTTTGATATCATACTGACGCCGGGTGCGGACAGCCTTGCCGATCTTGTCGATGCGATCAATCAGGCGGGGGCAGGTGTCTCAGCCGCCATTATGAATGATAATGATGGCGCGCGTCTCATCCTCGAAGGGCAGGACGGAGCGGATCAGGCTTTCACGGTTTCTGGTGACTTTACAGACTATAATTATCCGTCAGCCGGTGCTGGTATGACATTGATCAGTGAGGCGGCGGATGCCCTGATTAAAATTGATGGTGTGGATTTGCGTTACAGCGGCAATAATATCGAAAATGCTATTCAGGGCATATCGATCAACCTGAAAGCAGCATCCCCCGGCACTTTGATCAATATTAGCGGCGATCAACCGACGACAACCATTGCTAATCTCGTCACCGAATTTGTCGATGCCTATAACCAGCTTCGCACCGCCTTGAACAATGCCACTACCGTCGCCGACGACGGCAGCGGAGGGTTGCTTGCCGCAGATGCAGGCGTGCGGGATATGATCCGCTCGCTAGGACAGATTGGTGCGACGCGCTTGGTCGATAGCGGCCCTTACCGTGCTTTGTCGGACATTGGCGTGAAGACGGGGCGTGATGGAACGCTTTCCATTGACCGTGAGCGACTGGATGCTGTGCTGGAGAATGATCCTGATGCTGTGTCAAACATGCTCGACCCGTTAGTAGCCGATGACAATAATCCGGGCATCGCCGGTGTGTTGCAGTCCATCAGAGACAGGTTGCAGGGCGATAATGGTCCATTAAAATCTTCTCAGGCTCGTTTGGAACAGATCAAAACAGACATAGCGAAAGCATGGGAAAAGCTGGATGCGGATAGTGAGCGCTATGAGGCACAGTTGAAGCGAAGCTTTGCGACCATGGACCGCCAGTTGGTTCTGTTAAAAGCAACCCAGACC
>JADKLW010000785.1_pt1 | contig 10769 bp, 9 predicted proteins | sample 8641881 | NCBI WGS metagenome assembly JADKLW01 (sample SAMN16272185, study PRJNA661076) | feces metagenome | isolation source: fecal sample from diarrhoea affected cattle B | host: Bos taurus | place: South Africa: Lokaleng Village, Mahikeng | collected 2019-09
AAACAATAGATTAGGCCCCAATTTTGATTCAATCAAAATTGAACAGGGTCTAGTCTTCTGGCGATCCCTGCCTTCGCAGGAATGACGGGTGATGGTGAGCGTGCGGGAGCTAAGAACGTTCGTTAAGGATAAAGTCCCGACTTAGCAGACAAAGCTCTCTTGCCGCGCGGCGTTCACGGCACTATGGTTTGATGAGGAACGGGGTCGCCCATGAAACTGGGAAGCTGAAAATGGCAGATGTTTTTATAAGTTATTCGCGTAACGACAGGGATCGGTGCACGGCTATCCGTGATATACTGGAGGGGCTGAAAGTAAGCGTCTGGTTTGACGCTGGCATTGGCGCAGGTTCATCTTTTGACCGGGAAATTGAACGGGAAATTGATGCTGCCAAGGCTTTGCTGGTCCTGTGGTCGGAACAATCCGTGGAATCGGACTGGGTGCGTAACGAAGCGCGCACGGGCAAGGAACGCAGCGGGCTGATCGCGGTCCAGCTACGCCCCTGCACCCTGCCGCTGGAGTTCCGGTCGGTTCAGGCAGAAGTGTTGCCGGAAGGCGCGGAAGGCACGGACAATTCGACATGGCTCGGCATATTGGAGCGGATCGGCGATTTGCTCGACCGCAAGGGGCTGGTTGAATATACCCGCCTGAAAGCCAAGGGCAGCGTTGCCGACTGGAAAAAGTGGCTTGCCCGCTATCCGACAGATCCGCTTGTTCCCGATGTTATCGACAATATCATTGAAAACGCCACGCCCGATATGGGGCAGCAACTGGCCGGTGAACGCGCCAAGCGCACCGCGCTGGAGGCTGAACTGGCCGAGCTTTCCGCCGCGTCCAAGGCCCAGTCGGGTGAAGTCGCGACCAATGCGAGAGAGCTTGTCCGCTTGCGCCGCGAACTGGATCAGGCGCAGTCCGGCCAGCATGATGCCGAGACAGAGCTTGCCCGTTTCCGTGAAGCGTCCGGCGGCAAGAGCAAGGATGACGGTCTGTTCGGGCTGGGCATCGTACTCAATGACAAGATCGCGCTTTATCTCACCGCTTTGCTGTGGATCGTTGCCATCCGCTTCATCTGGGAACATCTGAACCAGCTTATCAAAGGCTATGGCGGCCTTGGCGATGTCTTCTGGATCGCTTTCGGAATCATAACCGTGGGCGTGCCGGCCGCATTGCTGAGCATCAAGATATTACGCAAGCGCAAAGCGATGCAACGGGAAGAGGAAAGACTGGCGCACACTGCTGCCGAATAATGGAAACACCGGATGCGACTGCGCTAACCCAGGCGGCGATTAACAACGGCAATCTGCTGCTTGCCTATGACACGGCAATCTCTGCGATAAACGAAGGCGACGCTTCGGTTGAATTGCGTCATCTGATCGTATTGGCGCTGGCCCGCATGGGTAATAGTGAACAGGCGATGGCTTTGTTTCACCAATATGGGCTGGACAGTTCCCCCGATGCCCATCACCGCAGCATCGCGGCGCGTATCCTGAAAGATGCGGCCTTTGGTATTTCTCCCACCGCATCTTCGGCAAGGGACGAACGCAAAGACGCCCTGCTTAGCGCCTATCACGCCTATCGGGTGATTTTTGAAGAGAGCGGAGACGCCTATCCGGGGATAAACGCGGCGTCGCTGGCCTTTCTGGCTGGCCAGACGGACGAAGCCGTCGCCATAGCAGAAACACTGCTGGAACTGGCGGAAATCGCGGAGCCGGATAATTATTTCGACACCGCTACGCAGGCCGAAGCCTTGATGATTACCGGGCGGCTGGATGACGCACAGCGCAGTTTGAACAAGGCGGGCGCGATGCCCGATGCCAATGCCGGAGCGCGGGCGAGCACCAACCGGCAGTTGGAGCTTGTCGGCAGACAGGCCGGTCTGGACGAGCAAGCTGTCGCCGCGCTGCTCGCCCCGATAGCGCCGCCGTCTGTCATCCACTTTTGCGGACATATTTTTCTGGAAAATGCTGAAACAGAGGCAAGGCTGAAAGCGGCCATTGATGCGTTTCTGGACGAAAATGATGTCGGCTATGCTTATGGCGCGCTCGCTGCCGGTGCCGATATATTGATTGCAGAGGCAGTGCTGGCGCGCGGCGGCGAGCTTAATGTTATCATGCCATTCGCGCAGGAAGATTTCATTGCCCAGTCGATCACACCGGCCGGGGGCAGCTGGCTCAAGCGATATGAAGCCTGCATGGCGGCGGCAAGCAGCATCAACTATGCCACCGAAATGCACTATGTCGGTGATCCGGACCAGTTCGGCTATGCCAGCAAAGTCGCTATGGGTCAGGCGGTCTTGCGCGCGCAATATCTGGGCAGAGCGGCCAAGCAGCTTGCGGTCTGGGACGGGGGGAACTCGACCGGACCAGCCGGAACCGGCGCGGATGTTGCGGCATGGAAATCCTATGGCGGCGACAGTCATATTATCGACGCAGGCGCGATAGACCGCAATATTGCGGGATCGAAAAATCCCGATGAAGACCTGTATAAACGGACAGTCGCGGCGATATTATTCACCGACTTTCCCGGTTTCTCAAAACTGGCAGAGGCATCGCTTCCGGCATTCTGGAACGGGGTGATGGGAAGCATGGCGAATGTTCTGGATAACTATCCGGACCAGATATTGGCGCAAAATAGCTGGGGGGATGCGCTGCTTGCGGTGACGCCCGATGCCCCTTGTGCTGCCAGCCTGGCGCTGGAGCTACAAAGCTCGCTACAGGATTTCGACTATGCGCTTTTGGGTATGACGGAAAGATCGGGGATGCGGATTGGCGTGCATTTTGGCCCTGCTTATGAAACCCGCGATCCGATTACCGGCAAGACAACATTTTACGGCACAGAAGTATCACGGGCCGCGCGGATCGAACCGGTAACGCCGCCCGGTGCGGTATTTGTCACCGAAGCCTTTGCTGCGGTTCTCGCCTTGGAGGCACCGGAGCTATATAAGTGCCGCTACGCCGGTAATATCGAATTTGCCAAAGGCTATGGCACCTATCCCATTTACCAGCTCACCTATCGGAACTGATAAATAGCGGCACGGTGCCTCTATACATTTGTGATCTGTTGCGCCACATACCGGACATGGAATTACATCTGGAAAATAAAACCGTCCTCGTTACCGCTGGTAGCAAGGGTATTGGATTGGCGACCGCTTTGGGATTTCACAAATGCGGGGCAAAAGTTGCCATTTGCGGGCGATCACAGGACAAGCTGGATGCCGCCGCGGCGCAGATGCCGGGCTGTCTGGCGCTGGTCGGTGATGTCACCAAGTCGCAGGATATCGAGCATGTAATTGCCGAAGTGAACAAGCAATTTGGCGGCATTGATATTCTTGTAAATAACGCAGGCGGCCCGCCTCCCGGTCTGTTTGTCGATCTGGCTGACGAGGATTGGGATGATGCTGTCAACCTGACTTTAATGTCCGTCGTTCGGGCTACGCGGCTGGTCTTGCCGCACATGCGCAGCCAGAAATGGGGCCGCATCATCAATATTTCATCGTCCGGTGTGAAACAGCCTGTTCCGGGTCTTACGCTGTCCAATAGCATCAGAATGGGCGTTTTAGGCTGGGCCAAGACGCTCGCCAACCAGGTTGCGGCTGATAATGTGCTGGTCAATACCGTCTGTCCCGGCTTTACGGAAACCGACCGGATCACGCAAATCCTTGAGCAGCAATCGGCAGCTACGGGCAAAAGCACAGACGAGGTTGCGGCCAAAATTGCGTCGCAAATCCCGATGCAGCGGATTGGTCAACCCGAAGAGATCGCCAATCTTGCGGTTTTCCTTGGCTCCGAAGCGGCCAGCTATATTACCGGAACGGCGATTCAGGTGGATGGTGGGTCGGTGCAGGGCTTTTAAGGCTCGCCATCAATTGCCGAGCGCGCCGATTCCGGCTTGGCCCATCACATCATCCAGCGCGCTGGTCATGCGGTCCATCATCATGTCGGTGCTGAACGCTTCATAGCCGGAGAGGTTGAGCGTTGCGTCCACTTCCTGAACGCTTTCAAACCCGCTCGCCGTGTTGATCAGCATATTGCGGACCCCGTTTGACGTTTCATGCACCAAAGCGGTCTGCCCGCCATTGAGCAGGTAGACCGGCGTGTCGCCCACTTTCATCCGGATATTGCCGTTGGAAAACACCCCGTTTTGCAGGGCAGAGGCATCGACCGCGCTTAGTCCGGGGGCCGCCGTCTGTGTCGTTTCTGCGCCGTCCTCGCCCCAGTTCAGCACGGTTTGCAGCACCAGATCCCCGTTGACATAGGTGCGGATATTGGCGCCGAAATTAACGTCCATCCCCGACACGGCAAACCCGCCGCGCAGCTTGTCCATCTCCGCATCCGAAACCAGTTCGGGCAGATCGACCGTGACGACTGGTTCGGCTTTGGCGGTCTGGGGAATGAAGATTATGCCAGCCGCTACGGCTATATAGCCGAGCTTCGCGATATAATTTTGCCTTAGGGTCATCTCTTGTCTCTCATTGAACCGTGCCAACCCGCACGTCGAGCAGGAACTCCGGCGTGAGCTGATACAGGGGGGGAAGGTGCGTGGTTAAATCGCCGATCGAGCTGGTGGCTGTCACCTGGTCCGTGGGCGCTGTGGACCACGGGTTCCAGTCGCCTGCCAGATTATAGGCTGGCCGCTTGGTAATCGGCCCGTCAACAATCGCGAGGACAACACCGTTCCAGTATTTTTCAAACTCCTCGGCGGAATATTTCTTGATGCCCAGAACGGAATCACCGACCAGGATCTGGTCCTCTGTCTGGCCCTTGACCACGACGAAATGCTTGAACCCGTCAAGGTCGAGCAGCACAATCACCGGCCGCTTCACCTGGGCGAGCTGATCTGTTTTCAGCTTGAACCCTTCGGCCCGGTAGCCAAGGGATTGCAGATAATTGCGCATGTCGAGCATCGAAAAGCCGACCTTTTTTATCGTTTCCTTATCGCCCAGCTCCCACATGGCTTTGAACGGCGTGCGTTCAACCGTGGGGCGGTCGTAATGATAGGTGAGCAAGGTCGCCACCGCAGCGGAGCCGCAGCTAAAATCATAACGCTGGCGAATGACGGAACGGAAGGGAATGTCCCACCATGTCATCACGCCGATAAAATAGTCACCGCCAGCCGCTTCGCGTGTTAGCCGCACTTCGGCATTGGCCGCGCTGGTGGAAACTCCAAAGAATAATAGGCAGAACAGCGCCATTCCGAGCAGGGCACCGCCAAGCGCCAGAGCTCCGTCCTTCAAGATAAACTTGAAGGACGGATAGGCCGGGAATAGGCGTGAAATGGGGCTCATATCCTATACCTTGCCTAATCACTGATATTGATCGTTACGCTCAGGCCCGCCTGAAGCGCCGATTGCGCTCCGGTGTTGAACACGAAATTGCCAAGACCGTTAAATCCGGACAAAGCATTGTCCGCCAGGCTGACATCACCAGCGGTAAAGTCACCGCCTATTGTGTTGCCGGTATTTTCTGCGTTCAGGGTCTGGCTGTTTATCGCAATCTGTGTCCCTCCGCGCATGCTATCAAGCTCGCTCATAGTCATGATCGGGGATTCAGATTGTGCCTCTAAAGCCGCGGGTGCTTCCGGTTTGGCGTTCTGGTCCGAAAACTGGGCATTCGCGCCGGACGCGGCCATAGTCAATGCGGTTATCGAAAGAAGCCAATAATATTTTTTCATCGTCTTTACTCCCAATTCGGGGGACGCTTTTTGGGGATGGAGGGGCCGGGTCCATCCAAGAAACCGGCCCATCCTTCATCGGGTGGCGATTAGTCTCCGCCGCCACCACCGCCGCCTTCACCGCCGCCGCCGCCAGCGCCATCACCGAAGTTGATGGTACCTTGTGCTGCAATATTCGTTGCAGCCTGGGCGTTGGAGTTGATGCCCGTATTCCATGCCTGGTTCAGGATACCAGCGAAAGCCGCAAAGGCACTGCCCCGGACATAGTTGTCACCGCTGTTATAGCCAACAGGTGCAGGTGTTCCGTCTTCACCATCCAGATCGACAAGTTCGTCCATCTGGTAGTTGGTGTTGATGGCATTCAGCAACTGGAATGCTGCAACAGAGTTGTTGTGGCTGTTGACGTCATTGTCCCGCACGTTGTTCGTTGTCGTGGACTGAGCCTGAAGATATACATCCAGCAGGTCATTCACGACGACGGCACCATTGTCGGTGTTGTCAATGTCATTATCTTGATTTGCTTGCTGTGCCATGGCGGGAGCGCCAACGGCAAACGCAGCTACCGCAGCAGAGGCAGCCATTAGTTTTACCATTCTCATCGTCTTTCTCCTTAGTGTCTAAGGCATCCCACTTTCCCAGAGCAAATAGGGAAGATGTTGAAGAGGCCCTGTTATGTACCGCCTGTGCGGTATCACTCTGGTACGACGATTCGGGTTTGCGCTTGTTGCGATATGGCAATTCGCCGGATAATTTTGTTACGCCAGAAAAAATCCGGCTTCGGTGTCGGGTCTTGCGGTTTATCCAACCGTATTTTCTTGTCTTTTTTTCTCTCGCAAGCTTGATCCTGTGACCGCTTCATGGTTAAACGAGATCCATCCTGAATTAATCCTCTTTTCCGACTTTCCGCCCCTGTATCCCGTGAACCGGGATTCCATGGGGCGAGAGATGGTAAAAGTTTATCGGACAAACCATTGTCTTTTATGCAAATTGCCTTTTATGCAAAGAGGTGAAGGAAACGACTGACCCAAATGGCGCTTGCGCCTCAACCTGATTTTACTGAGCCCGATAACGAATGACAGATGAGAACCTGCTGCTGATTATTCCGGTCCTGCCGTTTCTGGGCAGCCTGATTACAGCATTTCTGCCGTCGCGGGCTCGCGGTCTTGCCGCGCTGGTCGCCGGTTCGCAGGCGGTTCTGATCGTTGCCATCATAATCTGGCTCTATTCATCCATGATCGGCGGACAGGTCATACGCCAGAATTTTGAATGGCTGCCTTCGCTTGGCCTGAACCTTACCATGCGGCTGGACGGGCTGGCGTGGCTGTTTACCTTGCTCATCTCCGGCATCGGCGCGCTGGTCGTACTTTATGCCCGATATTATATGTCACCGGCCGATCCGGTGCCGCGCTTTTTCTCTTATTTGCAGGGCTTCATGGGCGCGATGCTGGGCATTGTGCTGTCGGGCAACCTCATCCAGCTTGCCTTCTTCTGGGAATTGACCAGCATTTTCTCGTTCCTGCTGATCGGTTACTGGTATCACAATCAAAGCGCGCGTGACGGTGCGCGTATTTCCTTGCTGGCAACGGCAGCCGGCGGGATGTGCATGTTGCTGGGCTTCCTGCTCATTGGCCGTATTGTCGGCAGCTATGACCTTGACCTGATTTTTGCATCGGGCGACCTGATCCGCCAAAGCGATTTGTATATCCCCACGCTTATCTTCATCCTGATCGGTGCCTTTACCAAGAGCGCGCAGTTCCCGTTCCATTTCTGGCTTCCGCACGCCATGGTCGCGCCGACCCCGGTTTCGGCCTACCTGCACTCGGCAACCATGGTGAAAGCGGGCATATTCCTGATGATGCGCTTGTGGCCGGTATTGGCTGGCACCAATGAATGGTATTTCATCGTCACCCTGACCGGACTTATCACCTTGCTGGTGGGCGCATGGTCGGCCATTTTTCAACAGGACCTGAAAGGCTTGCTGGCTTATTCGACGATCAGCCATCTGGGGCTTATTACCCTGCTGCTTGGTCTGGGCAGCCCACTGGCTGCGGTCGGTGCCATATTCCACACGGTCAACCATGCGACGTTCAAGGCTTCGCTCTTCATGGCTGCCGGAATTATCGACCATGAAACCGGCACCCGCGACCTGCGGCAACTAAGCGGGCTTTACCGATATATGCCGATCACTGCGACGCTGGCCATGGTCGCGGCAGCCGCAATGGCCGGGGTGCCGCTGCTCAACGGGTTTCTTTCCAAAGAGATGTTCCTGGCGGAATCGCTGGAGGCCGATACCGGGACGATCATTGATATATTGTTGCCGGTGCTTGCGACCATCGCCAGCGCTTTCAGCGTGCTTTATTCGGTGCGCTTCATCCATCAGACATTTTTCGGACCACCGCCCACCAATTTGCCCAGAGAGCCAGCCGAAGCGCCGCCATGGATGCGCTTGCCGATTGAAATCCTGGTCATCCTGTGCCTGCTCATCGGTATTTTACCCACGCTCACCATCGGGCCAATCCTTGCGCTTGCCGTCGATGCCGTGCTTGCGGAGAGAACACCAATATATAGCCTTGCCATCTGGCATGGGTTCAATGCCCCGATGATTTTGAGCCTGATCGCCCTGAGCGGCGGCGTCATGCTTTATCTGAAGTTCGGCATTAGGCTTAACAAGGCCAAACGCTCACCCGTCATTGGCCGGTTCAAGGCAAGGCAGACTTTCGAAGCCATTTTGAATCTCATTCTGGTCGGCGCGGGCATATTGGAAGAAATTCTGGGAACCCGCCGGCTTCAGGTCCAGCTTCGCCTTTTGGTGGGTATCGCGCTGGCCGTCGGCGTATTGCCGTTTCTTATATATGGCTATTGGCCGGGGTCTGTTCCGGTATCATTGCTTGATCCGGTTTTTGCCATGGTCTGGGTCATCGGGGGGCTATCGGCAATCGGTGCCGCCTGGCAGGCCAAGTTCCACCGGCTTGCGGCGCTGATCCTATTGGGCGGGGCGGGGCTTGCCACCTGCATCAGCTTTATCTGGCTCTCTGCCCCCGACCTTGCCTTGACCCAGATACTGGTCGAGATTGTCACCACAGCATTATTGCTACTAAGCCTGCGCTGGTTGCCGCAGCGGCGTCCCGATATATGGGCGGGCGACCGCACACCTTTATTCGTCAGATTGCGCCGTAGCGGAGATCTGGCCATTGCCTTGCTCGCCGGACTGGGCATGGCGGCGCTGACCTTTGCCGTCGCAACCCGTCCTATGCCCGAAAGCATATCGCGATTTTTCCTTGAGAGTGCTTATAACGATGCAGGCGGAACGAATGTCGTCAACGTCATCCTGGTCGATTTCCGCAGCTTTGATACGCTGGGCGAAATTACCGTCTTGTGCATTGTCGGTATCACGGTCTTCTCACTGCTAAGGCGTTTTCGTCCTGCTCCGGAAAGCATAAAAGCGCCGTCACAACAGCGTTTCCAGAATGCCTATGACGAGCGGTCCGAGGGGCGTTCGATTGGCGATTCCCTGAAAGATTATCTCACCATCCCGCGGATTGTCATGGTCTGGATTTTCCCGTGTATCATCATGCTCGGCGTATTCCTGCTGATGCGCGGCCATGATCTTCCCGGGGGCGGATTTGCGGGAGGGATTGCTATGTCGGTCGGCATTGCTCTGCAATATATGGCGCTGGGAACCCGAAAAACCGAAGTCCGTCTGACGGTGCAACCGTTCCGCTGGATCGGCATCGGCTTATTGCTGGCCGTGTTCACCGGCATGGGCGCTTGGCTTGCCGGGTTCCCCTTCATGACATCCTATTTCCAATATGCCGACTTGCCGTTACTCGGGAAGATCCCGATGGCCAGTGCATTGCTGTTCGATATTGGTGTGCTGCTGGTTGTAGTTGGTGTCACCGTCCTGATCCTGATCGCACTTGCCCACCAATCGGTGCGTAAGCCGCGCAGCCGGATCGAGGAGGTCGAATAATGGAGGTCGTGCTCGCTCTTGCCGTCGGCATACTCACCGCTTCGGGTATATGGCTGTTATTTCGTCCCCGCACGTTTCAGGTCATTATCGGCCTGTCGCTGCTTTCTTATGCAATCAATCTTTTCATCCTGGGCACCGGACGGCTGAAAACCGATGCTCCGCCGGTTATCCCGCGCGGCGCAGCGACGGACCCGGCGCTTTATGCCGATCCGTTGCCGCAGGCGCTGGTGCTGACGGCGATTGTGATCTCCTTTGCGACCACAGCGCTGCTGCTCGTCGTTTTGCTGGCGCTTCGCGGGCTGACCGGCACCGACCATGTTGACGGCAAGGAACATGACGAAGGCCGCAAACGGAACCTGAAACGGGATGAACGGCAGGATCACGACCAGAAGCAGGACGATAAATGAACGGTTTGATGCAACATCTTGTCGTGACCCCGGTTCTGCTGCCGCTGGCAATCAGCGCGGCAATTTTGCTGGTCGATGAACAGCGCCGCCAGTTGAAACGCGGAATGACTCTTTTTGCTGTGCTGGCCCTTATCGCCAATGCCGCGATGCTTATCGTGATGAGTGCGAAAGACAGCGTTCCGACCGTCTATCTGATCGGCAACTGGACAGCGCCTTTTGGCATCACGCTGGTCACGGACAAGCTGACGGCGATCATGCTGATGCTGACCGGCATATTAGGGCTGGCGACCCTGCTCTATTCCTTTGCACGGTGGGACCGGGCCGGGCCGCGTTTCCATGCGCTGTTCCTGTTGCTGCTCATGGGGGTCAACGGCGCGTTCCTGACCGGCGATCTGTTCAACCTCTTCGTCTTTTTCGAAGTCATGCTGGCGGCCTCTTATGGCCTCGCGCTGCATGGCGGGGGATCTGCGCGGACGCGGGTTGGCCTTCATTATATCGCGATCAACGTGGCGACATCACTGCTGTTCCTGATCGGTGTGGCGTTGCTTTACAGCGTGACGGGCACGCTTAACATGGCCGATCTTGCCATGCGTATCCCCGCTGTCCCGCGAGAGGATATCATGCTGCTCGAAGCCGGAGCCGCGATTCTTGGCATCGCGTTTCTGGTCAAGGCGGGGATGTGGCCGCTCAGCTTCTGGCTGACGCCCACCTATGCCGCCGCCGTG
>JADKLW010000046.1_pt1 | contig 10761 bp, 10 predicted proteins | sample 8641881 | NCBI WGS metagenome assembly JADKLW01 (sample SAMN16272185, study PRJNA661076) | feces metagenome | isolation source: fecal sample from diarrhoea affected cattle B | host: Bos taurus | place: South Africa: Lokaleng Village, Mahikeng | collected 2019-09
CGATTCCACACTGAAACTGACTTTGTAGGTTGCCGTAATTAAATGCTCTACGGTCTTGTATTGCAGCGTCACGCCCTGAACTTCAAGTAGCGACCCTTGCACATCATGCTGATTCATTTGCAACCTCTATCCTAAGTGGCGCGCCAGCAAAAATCCTGGCGCGCCGGAGCGACTTAGCTTCCCTTCAGATCATGGATTTCGGGAAAGAACAGATCGGTCCAGGCTTCCGGACGATTCTTGAGCGTACCCACGTCATTCATGAACTGGGCGTATGGCAAGACGCGCTCGGGCGCCAGCGTGTAGTGGATCTCGGGGTCGCGAATCATCTTCTCGATGAATTCGACAGCTTCCTTGCCCCCCGTATCCTTCACGTAAAGCTCTGCCGCCTCACGCGGATTCGCATTGATCCAGTCTGTCGCCTCTTTGAGTGCGTCCAGAACGGCCTTGAAGGTCTTAGGGTTCTCGGTGCGGAACTTGTCGGTGCCCCATACCATCAAGAACGTGTTGGCCCCGCCCATGATGTCGTAGGAATTCAATACGACATGCACCCCTTCCTTATCCAGCGCCATATATTGGAACGGTGGCGTCGTGAAGGTGGATCGGATGCCTGCCGAACCAGACAGCATTGCATTCAGCCCCTCTGGATGCGGTAGATTCACCATTAGGGAATTGAGCTTCTTGTAGTTCTCTTTTCCCCATTCCTTGGCAGCGGCCATTTGCAGGTATACCGTCTGCACCGATGAGCCCGCGCCCGCCATGGCGATCTTGTCTTTCTCGGTAAAGTCCTTGATGGTCTTGATCTCGGGCGCAATGCTGACCAGCAGGTTCGGCATGGAACTTAGGGCGGCCACGCCGTGTACCTTCACGTTTGTGCGCGTTTTGTCCCAAAGAATAATCGCCGGGCCCGTGCCGCCCGCGGCGAAATTCAGCTGCCCGGACAGCAGGGCGTCATTGGCGGCAGAGCCGGATCCAAACCGTGACCAGGTCACTTTGGTGTCGGCCAAGCCTGCTGCCTTAAGCTGCTTTTCGACCAACTGGTTGTTGTTCATTACCGTTAAGGGCAAATAGCCGATGCCGAACTGGCGCGCCAGCGTGACTTCGCTGGTTTCAGCGTGCGCTGCGCCGGCCATCATAAGGGCGCATAAGGTGCCGGCCGCCAATTGTAGGTATGGTTTTGTCTTCATTTTGTTCTCCTTTGGATCAATGTTCCGCTGTTTGTCCAGCGGTGTTGTTTCACTACTCGTGGCGCTCTTCTGGCGTAGCGCTCGCCCTTTACAGGACGTACTTGATATAACGCGCAAGAAACTTCTTCGCGTTGCGTATGTTGGCCCGACGCAGTTGCTCGGCGGCGTCGCAGTCCCCACGGCGCATAGCCTCCAGCACCGCGCGGTGTTCCCGCACGCCGATCTCACCGCGCCCCGGCAAGATGATGATGCGGCGGATGAGTACCTGCGTTTTTTCGTAAATGTTGTCCAGCGCTTGCGCGAGGACCGGGTTGGCCGCGGCTTCGATGCAGCGGCGACGGAAGCTATCGTAAATTTCGGTATACGCCTCGAAGTCGCCATTCTTGACTGCGACCTCGACCGGTCCAGAGAACTGGTCAAGCAGATCTTGCCACGACGCCGGGTCGGCATTCTGGCAGGCCAGCCGCGCGCATAAGCCTTCCAGCACTTCGCGCATATCGTAAATGTGGAACACCTGCTGCGGCTCTAGCCGCGCCACCATGGCGCCGCGATTGGGTATGCGCTCGATCAGGCCACGTTGTTCCAGCGCTGTGAAAACATCACGTATGCGTGTACGCGGCACATCGAACTCCTTGGCCAGTTCGTACTCGTTAAGCTTTGAACCGGGCGGCAGTTCGTAACGCGCAATGCGTTCTCGCAATATTGCGAGAACGTCCGGGCGGTCCGTGCTCTTTACCGCGACCTTGCGCAAGGGCGTAACAGCCGGTGTTGCCGATGTAGCTCTGGAACTGGACGCCATAAGTGACTCCGCGTTGGTCCGTGCTTCAACAGACGATATAAGTTGATGCCAATATTGTCAACTATTTTGTAGCTTTAATTATCTCGATCTTGTAAACCAGACCACTTCTGCTTGGTAGCTTGGCCTTAAAACACTATCCCGCCTTCCTGCTTCTCTGCTTCTGCCCCTCGAGAAAGTGGCCGACATAGGCCGTGGTGACTCCACCTGCAGAAAAATCAGCATCAGACAGAACCCGGTGCAGGAACTCGGCATTCGTTGACAGTCCCTCTACGGTCAAGCCCTCCAAGGCCAGCCGCAAGCGCGCAATGGCCTCGCTGCGGTCGATGCCATGCGCAATGAGCTTTGCAACCAAGGGGTCGTAGTAGGGCGTCACGCGATCGCCCGCACGCACGCCGGTGTCAACCCGCAAGCCTTCCTGCTTCATAGGCCAAGCCAGTGTCTCTATCAGCCCCGGTGAGGGTAGAAAATTTTTCTCTGGCCGCTCGGCATAGAGGCGACACTCGACGGCGTGGCCATTCAGCGCAATGGCGTCCTGGCTGACTGGGGCGAGTTCGCCCAATGCTTGAAGTATTTGCCATGCGACCAGGTCGACCCCCGTGACCATCTCGGTGGTGGGATGCTCGACCTGTATGCGCGTGTTCATTTCAAGAAAGTAGGCTTGCTGGCGTTCGCTATCGTAGATGAACTCGACCGTCCCGGCACCGCTGTAACGCTGCTGAGCGACCAGGGCCAATGCAGCGCCATAAAGCTGCGCACGCACTGCCTCTGGAACACCAGGCGCCGGCGCCTCTTCAATAATTTTCTGGAAACGCCGTTGCACGGAGCAATCGCGATCGTAAAGATGCACGCCTTGGCCGTCCCCAAAGCCAAACACCTGCACTTCGATGTGCCGTGCGGCGGCAACATAGCGCTCGAGGTACACACTGGAATCGCCGAAAGCCTTGCCTGCCATAGACTGAGTGGCCTCAACCACCGACAGCAACTGGGTCGCCTCGTCCACACGACGCATGCCTATCCCGCCGCCGCCTGCGGCCGCCTTGACGAGCAAGGGATAGCCGACTTGCTGGGCCGCGTCCATCACGGCCTCAGTCTGGCCCAAGGCAAAGCGTTGACTGCCGGGCAGTATCGGTACACCGGCAAGGCGCGCGATCTCGCGGGCGCGTTCTTTGTCGCCCATATCAATAATTGAAGCGGGAGACGGGCCCACCCACCCCAAGCCGGCATCCATGACGGCCTGGGCGAAATCTGCGTTTTCCGCGAGGAAGCCATAACCTGGATGTACAAGGTCGGCACCGGTGCGGCGCGCAGCGTCGAGAATCGCGTCGACCCGCAAGTAGCTTTCACGAGCAGGCGGCGGGCCGACCAGCACCGCCTCATCCGCCAGCTCGACGTGCATGGCATGGGCATCAGCTTCGGAATAGACAGCCACCGTTTGCAGGCCCAGCTTCTTGCAACTGGAAATGATGCGGCAGGCGATCTCGCCACGATTGGCAATCAGCAGTTTCTTGGCCATGGTTTCAGCACGTCCTATTTATATATGCATTAACTAGGGTTGCACGCCGCTGCGGGCTTTCGGTCCGAGGTCGCCGCGCAGACGCATTTCTGCAAGGGCAATCCACTCGCAGAGCACTGGTCGCGTTTCACGGGGATCGATAATTTCCTCGACCGCGAAGGCTTCGGCAGTGCGAAAGGGCGAGGCATAGGGCTTCAGTTCGGCCTCCATCTCCCTTTCCTTGGCGACGGGGTCGGGCGCGGCCATGATCTCGCGACGGAATGCAGCCGCCACGCCACCTTCCACCGGCAGCGAACCCCATTCTGCAGAAGGCCAAGCAAGCTTCATGTCCACGTCGTTCTTGTTGCAGGTTGCCATGCCGGCCATGCCGTAGCATTTACGAATAACCAACGTGATGGTGGGCACACGCAGATTTCCCGCAATATAGACGGCGCGCATTCCTTCGCGCAGCGTGCCTTCCTCTTCGGCTTTCAATCCCACCATGAAACCCGGCACATCCACAAAAAACACCAGAGGGATGTGGAAGGTATCGCACAGCTCCATGAAGTGAATTTGCTTGCGGGCCGAGTGCACGTCCATGGCACCGCCATAGACCATGGGGTTATTGGCAATAATCCCCACTGGGCGCCCGTCCAGCCGCGCAAGCATCGTAATGACGGACTTGCCGTAAGTGGGCTGGATTTCGAAGTCCGAATCCTGATCGACCACCATACGCAGCAGGCGATGCATGTTGTAGGCCTGCGTGCGTTTCTCTGGAACGATGCTCGCCAGCCGTTCGTCGCAACGATCCTGAGGGTCGGCGCTTTGCACAACGGGCGGCAGCTCCCAGACATTGGAGGGCATGAAGCTTAGAAAGCGGCGTATCTGCTCGAACGCCTCTGCCTCGCTCGCGGCGGCGTTGTGTATGGTGCCCGCCTTGTCGACGGCAACCTTGGCGCCACCTAGCGCGTCCTTGTCGATAACCTGGCCCAGCGAGCGCTTCACCACAGGAGGCCCTGCAGCGAACACCTGGCTGATGCCGCGCACCATGACCGAGAAATGCGACAAAATCGCGCGGCCGGCAGGACCACCCGCTGCGGTTCCCAGCACAGCCGAAACAACCGGCACGGTACCCAGCAGGCCAACAGAACGCTCGAACCCGTGAACGCCCGGAAAGACACTGTGGCCACGCCGCTTCAGCGAGGTGACACTACCGCCCGCGCCATCGATCAAGTTGACCAGCGGAATACGATAGTGATGGGCCAGATCTTCGACAAAGCCGCCCTGTCCGCCTTTGCGACGGGCGCTGCCAAATGTCGTACCACCGCGAACGGTGAAGTCTTCCCCGCCCAGCGCCACCGGGCGGCCGTCTATCTTTGCCAACCCACCAACATAGGGCGCGGGCGTTACAGACACCAGCTGGTTGTGTTCGTCGTACTTTCCGGTGCCTGCCAGGCTGCCCACTTCTCGGAAGCTATCTGCATCAATCAGCGCGGCGATGCGCTCACGCACTGTCATCCGGCCCGCAGCGTGCTGACGTTCGATAGCGGCCGGGCCACCCATCAGTTGACCTTGCTGTCGGCGAAACTGCAGTTCAGCAATCAGCTCGTTGTCCGTTTGCTCGACTGACGAATTGGAACTGACTGCCGCCGTCATGATTCGAGCACACACAGTATCTGGTCCTCGTCTACGGAGGCCCCCGGCTCAACAGTAAGCTCGGCGATAACGCCCGCACTTGTGGCCTCGAGCGGGATCTCCATCTTCATGGACTCCAGGATCATGATGACATCGCCATCTTCCACTTTGTCGCCCACCGCTCGTTCCACTTTCCAAACTGTGCCAGTCACGGGTGAGCCTATTTCTGTTCTTGCCATTTGTATTCTCCTTTGCTGTACGGTGCCATGCATTAATAAGTCGTTGGCCAGGCGGCCATATGATGTTTGCCTATGCCGCCGGTGCGACGAAGCTCGTGCACTTCCAGCATGCGCACCAGGTAGTCGCGGGTTTCTTGCGGTTCAATGACCGCCTGGACGGCATACATCTCGGCAATGCCCCATACGTCGCTGTCACGCTCCATCTCGGCGCGCAGCTGTTCCTGAGTGGCCTCATCGACCTCCCGACCCCAGGTCACAACCTGGACTGAATAGGTCGGGTCCATGAAGCTGACCTCGGCTGTGGGCCATGCCACGACGTCGTCCGAGTTGCGCCCGCCGCCCATATTCAGATAGGCCTGGCCGTAACTCTTGCGCATAATGACCGAGAGCTTGGGCACGCTGCACATTTGCAATGCGGTCATGAAGTTCATGATCTTGCCGGGGGCCTTCATGCGCTCGCCCTCTACGCCAATGACGAATCCCGGGGTGTCGACAAGCATGATGATGGGGATGTTGAACGAGTCGCACATCACCAGGAAACGGGTAATCTTTTCGCAGCCGGGGACGTCCATGGCGCCCGCCTTGCCCATCGGGTTGTTGGCAACAATGCCGACCGTGCGGCCATCCAGGCGAGCCAGTGCGGTAACAGCGGTGCGGCCGAATCGCGGCTTCAATTCGAAGAAGCTGTCCTTGTCGACGATGGCATTGATGACCTTGCGTACCTCATAAACCCGTCGACGGTTCTCGGGGACAATTTCGGGCAGCTTGGCCGCCGCTTCGTTCGAGCCCTCGGGTACGGGGACGCGCGGCGGCGACTCCTGATTATGAGAGGGCAGATACGATAGAAATCGCTTGATCAGGTCGATGGCTTCTTCGTCGGTGTCCGTTACTGCGTCCACCAACCCTGTTACTTCGCTATGCAGCTTCCAGCCGCCCAGCTCTTCGGGCTCAACAGTCTGGCCTATGGCCAGTGACGCGAGCACGGGGCTGGCGACCGCAAGGGTCGAGCCCTTGCGCATGACCGTGAAATCCGACAGGCAGGCATACCAGGCCGACGAACCGTAGCATTGACCGAGGATGGCGGATGCCCAGGGTGTCTCGCGATGGCGTACATACTGCTGGGGGTCATTGCCCAGCAAGGAGCCCATGCCTTTGGATCCCATATTGTCTGGCATGCGTGCGCCGGACGACTCGCCAAAGAACACCAGCGGAAAACCACGCTCTGTTGCCACGCGCTTCACGTGGCCCATCTTTTTCATGTTGGTCAGACTGCTGGACGAGCCCTTGACGGTAAAGTCGTTGGACACCACGCCAACCGGCCGGCCATCCACACGAGCGAAGCCCGCAACCTTGGCATCAGCCGGCGTGGTCTCCCTGTCTGCGGGCACAACCGACGACACACCCAGCATGCCGGTTTCTATATAGCTGCCGTCGTCCACGAAGTAGTCTATGCGTTCGCGGGCATTCAGCAGGCCGGCTGCTTTACGGCGAGCCAGCTTGGCTTCGCCGCCCATCCCCAGCGCAAGCGCCTTGCGCCGTTGCAGCTCTGCGACTGCCGCGCTGACTTCATCGGCCAGGTTCTCTTGTTTCAACTCGTTTGCACCCATGGATCAAGCCTCTACCGCTCTGGTTGGTGTGAATGCGCCGGCACTGTATATGACCTGCGCTTCGGATAATTCGGTGATTTGCTCGGGACTAAGGCCAAGCTCATCGGCAAGGACCTGAACGGTATCCTGCCCGATGTCGCGGCCGGACCAGCGCACCGCGCCGGGTGTACGCGACATGCGAGGTACGACATTCGCCATGGCTACCGGCCCAAGCTCCCGGTCTTCCGGCTCGACCAGCATGTTGCGAGCGCGATAATGCGGGTCCGCGAAGATGTCTTCAAGATTGAAGATGCGTGATGCGGGAACACCGGCGCCGTCCAACAAACGTTCCAGCTCCGTCATGGGCAGCGATCTAGTCCACTCATCGACCAAGGCGTCCATTTCGTCGTCATTGTCCGACCTGGCCACCGGCGTGGCAAAACGCGGATCGGCCAGCAATTCGGGCTTGCCCATTACCTGGGCGAGGCGCTGGAACACCGACTGCGACCCCGCCGTAATGTGGATATGGCGACCCTCGGCGCTGGTATAGAGCGAGTTGGGCGTGTGACCGGGTAAGCGCGAGCCGGCGCGGGAAGCAATGTGACCCAGTTGCTGGAAGGCCGGAATATGAGGCTCCATGAAACTGAAGGCGGCTTCGTACAATGCAGAGTCAATCACTTGGCCTTGGCCGGTGCGATTTCGCTCCAGCATCGCCATCGTCGCCCCGAATGCGCCATAGAGCCCCGTGATGTAGTCCGTCATGGATACAGCGACTCGAGCCGGGGGGCGGTCCGGGTCGCCCGTCACTTCGCGTATGCCGCTAAAAGCCTCACACACGACGCCATAGCCGGGGCGTTGGCTGTACGGGCCGTCCTGGCCGTATCCGCTGATGCGTACCAGAATCAAGCCAGGGTTGACGGCGCTGAGCTCATCGTAGCCAAGGCCCCACCGTTCCAAGGTTCCCGGGCGGAAGTTTTCGATGACAATGTCGGCCTTTTCACATAGACGTTTGGCCAAGGCCCGACCTTCAGGGAGGCGCAGGTCGATAGAGACAATACGCTTGTTGCGCAGTATGGAGGCGCCGTAAAGGGATCGTCCGTTCTTTACCTTACCCATCGAGCGGACGGCATCGCCCTCCTTCTGCTCGATCTTGATCACATCCGCGCCGAAGTCGGCGAGCAACCGAGCGCAGAAGGGCCCGGCCACGGTTGATCCCAGCTCGACGACGCGGCACCCTTTTAGTGGGCCTGACGCGGGGGCGCCATCGTTGACGCCATTTTCCTGATCGATCACCTTCAACCTCCTTCAAACACTGCCGCCCATTTACAGCAGATATTTCTGATAGTGCGAGAAGCTATCCCTTGAGCTACGGATGTTGGCGCGCTTCAAGCGCTCTGCCAGTTCTGCATCACCCGCAGCCATCGCCTTTAATATTTCCTGGTGTTGTCGCAGACCGTCTGCGGCGCGACCCGGCACCAGCACCAAACGCCTGATCAATACTTTTGTTCGGTCATACAAGCTTTCCATCTGCGACGCCAAAATGGTGTTCTGTGCCGCCGCGATCGCCCTTTCGCGAAACAGGTTCACGGAGTCGACGTAAAAGTCCAAATCGCCGCGCGCCAAAGCCTCTTCTCCAGCTTTCCCAAAGCGTTCGATGATGTCGGACCAGGAAGCGGGGTCTGACTTCTCGGTAGCCAAGCGAATAGCAAGCGCCTCCAAAACTTCGCGTACCTCGAACAAGGCAAACACTTCATCGGCTTCCAGCCGGGTGACGACAGCACCGCGATTGGGAATCCGCTCGATTAGCCCGCGGTCTTCCAGTACACCAAACGCTTCGCGGATGCGTGGCCGGGAGACATTGAACTCATCCGTCAACACCGCCTCACGCAGTTTCGAACCCGGCGGAAGATCGTGATTCACAATGCGCGAGCGCAGAATCTCAACGATTTCTTCCATGCTGGGCCCTGATCCGCCTGAACTCTGGGTGCTAGTACGCGGTTTGCTTCGAGTTGCTTCAGCCATGCTGCTCTCCTTGAGCGTGAGATGAAATATACAGCCGACGATACAAAATTGTCAACAACTTTACCGACTATTTTGTACAGACTATCGACCGCTTGAGTATCCAATGGTAATCGTTGAATGCCCGACTTGGCGCCTAACGCCAAGAACAACGACGCCGCCCGAAAGGGCGGCGTGCGAGTAATGCTGACAAAAAAGAAGGCGATTTGTCGCTTGCTGCGTTTACTACACAGCCTTGAATCGTATGATCCCGTCGTCGCCTGTTAGGCGCTCCAACTTGCCGTCGTAATACAAGGCATGCAGGTGAGCCAGGGCCTCGCCCATGGCGAAGGTCAACTGGTGCACATCCAGCTTGCGCTTGAACATCACGGGCAGGATGTCCATGGTGCTCATCGGGGTGACACATGCTTGCACAACTTCAGCCAGCCGATCCGCATGGTGCTCATGTTGTTGCTTGATCCGCTCATGCAGGCCGCGAAATGGCCGGCCGTGCGAAGGCAATACCAGCGTTGCTTCGGGCAGATCGTCGTAAGCGCTCAGCGAATTCAAATACAAGGGGAGCGGGTTGCTGTCGGGCTCGAAATCGAAAACGCTGATATTGGTCGATATGCGCGGCAGCACCATGTCGCCCGAAATAAGGGTCTGCAAGGTGTCACAATACAGCGAGGCATGTTCCGGCGCATGGCCGTAACCGACGATGATCCGCCACTGCCGGCCGCCGATCGCGATGTCGTCGCCATCCATGATGCGGGTAAAGCGCTTGGGCACATCCGGGACCAGGCTGGGATAATAATTGGCACGTTCGCGAATCTTGGCTTGGGCTTCGGGATCGGCCAGGCCGTGCCGGGTGAAGTGCTCGACCGCCGACTGACCGTTAGGCCCGCCCGCGCTGATGTTGGGACTGGACCATAGCCGGGCCAGCGCATAATCGGTCATGGTCATCCATAAGGGCGCATTCCAGCGTTCGCAAATCCAGTGCGCCAGGCCAACGTGGTCCGGATGCATATGGGTGACGATTACCCGCAGTATCGGCAGACCTTCCAGCTGATCTTCGTACACCTGCTCCCACAATGTCTTGAGCTCGTCGCGCGAAACGCCGCAATCGACCACCGTCCAGCCATCGCGCCCGTCCAGTTGGTCCCGCAATAGCCACAAGTTGATGTGATCGAGCGCGAAGGGCAGCGGCATGCGTATCCAGCGGACGCCGTCAGCCACGGTCTGCGCCTTGCCGGGTGGTGGCAGCTCGTCGCCCCAGGGGTAATCCAGTTTCTGTTCGTTAGGGTTCATCGTGTCTCCGTGTTCATGCGGGTAGGCCGGAACGGCATATTATGGCATCATAGTTTACGTTAACGTAAACTGCCATTTACCATGCCTGATCTCACCTGGACCATCTCCGAACTTGCTCAAGAGTTCGCGGTAACACCGCGGACCTTGCGCTTTTACGAAGATCACGGCATTGTCAGTCCCATGCGCCAGGGGCGCAATCGGGTCTATCAGGCGCGCGACCGAACCCGCCTGAAGCTCGCGTTGCGAGGCAAAAGGCTGGGTCTGCAGTTAAGCGAGATCGTCAGCCTGATCGACATGTATGACGGGCCTGGCGACAGCACCATACAGTTGCGCCATTATCTGGGTGTATTGCAAAAGCACCGTAGCGTGCTGGAGCAGCAACAACGCGACATCGAAGACACACTGAAGGAAATCCGCAGGCAACAAAAGGATTGCGAGGCCCTCCTGGCCACGCGTACCGGCAACACCGTTGCGGACCAAGCATAACGGCCTCATCCGAGACCGCTGGCAAATCGACTCT
>JADKLW010000174.1_pt1 | contig 10755 bp, 10 predicted proteins | sample 8641881 | NCBI WGS metagenome assembly JADKLW01 (sample SAMN16272185, study PRJNA661076) | feces metagenome | isolation source: fecal sample from diarrhoea affected cattle B | host: Bos taurus | place: South Africa: Lokaleng Village, Mahikeng | collected 2019-09
TATCTGCTGGAGGGGAGTGAGCATACCCTCTCAGCCATGAGCCGCTTTGCACAGGAGTATTCGGAGAAGCAGCTCCGTTCCATGGGGGTGATCGTGAAAACGGGTACCCTGGTAAAGGATTACAACGGGGAGCTGCTTACCCTGAGCAACGGTGAGACCATCCGCAGCCGAAATGTGATCTGGTCCGCGGGTGTTACCGGTAACACCATTGCCGGCATTCCGGCGGAGGCACAGCTGCGCTCCGGTAGGATCAGGGTGGACCGGATAAACAGGGTGGAGGGATTGGACAGTGTGTTTGCTATTGGTGATGTGGCCTACATGGAGACAGAGAAATATCCCAAGGGACATCCCCAGCTGGCCAACGTGGCCATCGGGCAGGGTAAGAACCTGGCGGGCAACCTGCAGCGACTCGAAGCCGGCAGCGGTGAGCTGAAGTCGTATGAATACCGCAACCTGGGTACCATGGCCACCATCGGGCGAAACAAGGCGGTGGTGGATCTCCCCTTTATGAAGTTCAAAGGACGTTTTGCCTGGTTCATCTGGATGTTCCTTCACCTGATGCTTATCCTGAGTGTGCGCAACAAGCTGGTGGTATTTATCAACTGGGCCTGGAACTACTTCACCAAAAACAACTCGTTGCGGTTGATTCTGAAGGATAATGACTGAGTAACCCTCCCACTTTCTGTGTCTCTCACGGAAAGAATGTTACAAGCCCATTCCAGGTTGTTTAATCCGTCGTTTACCTCGCTATTGCCATACTTAACCCACCTTCTGACGCCAATGATTGTTGCCGGGCCTGTTGAAGGGACACCCGGCGTGCTTCCCGGCTGATCATTCCATTTAATACCCCCCGTGTTGTCATCCCATCCCGTAAGGATCCATTTCCACAATTGTCCGGCCGACTCTTCGTACCGGGTGTCATCTGTCGCCTCAAAAGCGCGGAGATGTGCCAGGCCGTGCCAGGCCATATCATCATAGAATGAGTTCTTAAAGGTATTGCCGTTTTTCTTTTTCACCCCTTCATAAAAGTCATATATGATCTGCTTGTACTGATGATCACCATTTCTCAGCCAGGCGTCAATGACCACATCGATGGCATGTGCTTCCGGCCAGTAGTCATACTGGTTGACGGTGCCCGTTGTACTGTTGTTGAAGTGCTTCCTGGTGTTGTCCCAAAATCCGTCCACAAAGTCGGAGCTGCTCTTCTCCGCATGACTGGCCCACGATGTCCCCACTGAACCAAAATCCTCTGCCACAGCTTCAATGCTGTGGGTGTAATCCGACCTGTCAACGGTGACTGCAGCCCATCTGTTTTTCAAGTGACCGGCATAGGACCAGACACCATCCCACAGTTGCTGGTCATGATCGTTGATCACGCTCTGTTTCATTGAGAACTGCCCACTGGTTGATTGTTCCAGGAAATAGTTCTTGTCCCCTTCAGTCATCTTAAACTTGTAGCGTGTCTCATCGCCCCACGACTCTTTTGAAAAATGAATAAGAGATACAGTCTTCCATTTTCCGCGACCTTCATACTGAAGACTGATGGCCCTGTGTTTGATGCAGTAGTACAATGAGAGGTCTGTAATCTCTTTCAACATCACCACCCCTGAAGCAATGTCAATATCAATCTTGTAGACGCCACTCTTACTGACTTGAGCGCCACCATCCTCTTCCACAAGCTTGTTGTTCTCCACATAAAAGGTGCGTATTTTATCCCCTTCAACAGCATTTGTGAATCTGAAAGGTTGTCCGGCAGTTAGCCTGGAAAATAGCATATATTGGGTGTCTGAAATCTTCGTGAATGCCATTGCCTCTGTGATGTTTTCACCAAATTCAGTGCCCTGGCCGGTCAGATATAACGCTGTCACCGGACTCTTTGGCTCAGTGCGTTGAATGACAAGTGTGTTTGTCACTTGTGACAGGACCGTGACCGATTCATGGTATGCCCGGATGGTCCATTGTATGGTGCTGCTGTTACCCGGCTCAATTCCTGCCCTGGCAGCGATATCATTCAGTTTCACATGGTTGATGTAAATGTTGTTGCTGGTAGATGCAGCTATCGATGAGATCGTATTGGAGGGTGTTTGGTTATCCTTGAAAAAGAGAATCTCATACTTTGGAGTCACACCTTTGCTTGCTTCCGCATGCTGCCATTCGAACTTCTCCGTACGCTTTGCATCATCCGATAGCGTAAGAACAGTATTAGCTGCCGGTGCAATAAGTACCTCCACAGCATTCAGCACGATTGTATTGTCTACATCATCTTCAATGGGATCTGAACAGGATAAAAAAATAGCTGTAACGATAAATGCAAGGAACAAGTAATAGGATCTTCTCTTCATCGTATTGAAATTAATGGGTCTACTTTACGGAGCTGCAAATATCGGTTTTATTTTGTAAAATAGACTTATTGTTGGCTGTCAATCATGAGGAACGTTTCTCAATTTTAAAAGCCCGTGGGTCATATGATAAATCTGACCAGACATATTATATTCATAACCCCAACTTTCGGAGCAGACAGAATGAACAAGAAATTAGGGTATCACTTTTCTTTATTTTTGCTGATGAAATACAGGAGAAAGATAATCCTGCTGCAGACATTGCAACATAAAGAGGACTGAGAATTTAGGTTGCTGCAGTTTTATTTTATAAATTTGCCGTGCAGGAAAACAACATCAATCAAAATAACGAACCAATGAAAAGAACCGCAACACTGTGTATGCTGCTGATAGTTTGTGCCGCACTACTGCCGGCACAGGAAAAGACGGCCCGGGACAAGAACGAGAACCAGTACACCTTTCTGCTCACGGGAGCCTCCTTTGCCTCACCCAACAACGGGTGGTTTGAGGTGGGATGCGATTTGACAGGAGCCACACCGTTGAATCGTGCCATCGGCGGCGAAGCGATTGCCGATGCAGCCAACAGGATGGAGAAAGGGACACTCTACAGCAAGGAAGAGCTGGAAAATATCGATGCGCTGGTGATCATGCAGGTACATGACAGGGATGTGTTCGATGCGTCACAGCTGAAAAACAAATACACCGACTACACGATACCTTTCGACCGCAACAATTACGCTGCCGCGTTCGATTACGTGATCAAGCGCTACCTCACGGAGTGCTATAACCTTAAATTTGACGAGACTTCGGAATATTACAACAGTCGCATGGGTAAGCCGGCGGTGATCGTGCTCTGTACCGACTGGCATGACGGACGTGTATTGTACAACACGACCATTAGGCAGCTGGGTGATAAGTGGGGATTCCCGGTGGTGGAGTTCGACAGGTATATCGGATTTTCTAAAAATGCTGTTCATCCCGTCACGGGAGAGCAGGTGAGCCGCCTCTATACGGGTGACAAGCAAGAGATTGAGGGCGAGACCTTTGGCTGGCATCCCGAGAACGGAAAGGAGCAATACCTGCAGCGCCGCATGGGTGCCATCTTCGCTGACACCATGCAGAAGATCTTCCCGGTTAAATAAAAACCTGCATAGTCATTCTTTTCCTAGAGATAACCTTACTCCTCCCAGACCAGGTAGGCCGACACCAGCCAGTGGTTCAGCTTGTTCTCATCGATGGATGTCGATTCGGGGATGCTGATGGTGAGGGTGTGACTGCCGGGTGCTATGCCCTGCAGATTGATCTCCACGGGCGGCACATCACTGCCCGGGCACCAGTTGCTGCGTGACAGGTCGGACGATGCCAGTGGCTCTTCGATCTCTTTCATCTCCCGTTTTCCATTGCGGCCTATAAATGCCTGGGTACGCTTCTGTAGCCATACACCCGATGTGGGGTTGAAACGGCGGAAGGAGGCACAGTCGGTACGCCAGGGCGTGAAGCTGAGCATCTCTTTCCCGTCTATGGAGAGGATGTTCTTCTGCGGACGGAACTCATCTCCCCCCGAGTGGCCGCCATGTCCGGTGGTGATATATTTCAACCGTACATTCCTGGCCTTGCGCGGGATAGAGAAGGAAACTTCCACATCCTGCCGTGAGAAGATATCGGGATGCTTCTGGCCTATGTAGTAGTTGGTGTTGATCAGCGGCTCCACGTGTGTTTTCGGTTTACTGTCGCCACGGAGAGCGCTCTCGGTGAAGGTGAACCGTACATCCACCTCATATCCTTCCTTGGTCCACGTGTCGATGAAAACACCGACCCAGGCACCCTCTTCCAAAAGCGGCAGCAGGTCGGTGATATCCTGTCTCCATGTGACCTCCTTCGCCCATCCATCCACGTAGACAGGGCGGCGCTGCGCTGAGACAGAGTCAGTATCGCTGCTGAAGTGCCCCACGCCGAAAGGGGTCATGAAGCGCATCAGCTCCACCGCCGGCATATAGTTCTCTCCCTGCACGATGCCGGTGAGCTGTTCATAGCGGGTGGTGTCGGCCACGGGATAGGATGCCTTGCCGGCGGCGATATCGAGCATGGTGATGCCCGCACCCGGGGTGATCACAAAGCAGGATCCTGCCTTATCCCAGGGATCACCGTTGGAGACCAGCGTGATGGATATCTCACCCTCGGTGTAGCGCCTGAATTGGGGAACATCAATTTTTTTAAGTACAATCCGACCGTTACCCAGGTAGATGAGTTCCTCCTTCTCCACCACACCATCGGGATAGTCCGACGGGTTGAAAAGTATGGGTGTATCCCGCAATAGATCAATGATGACCGGCTGGCGGGTGCGTTGTGCCGTAAGAGATGAAACGGCAATAGAGAGCAGGATCAGTATTAACAGCGATTTCTTCATAAATTGCCATGATGAGTTGATATTCAATGGCTGCAAATATACAAAATTCTGTTATATTTGCAGGAACAATTAAACCGGCTTCGTTATGCGTATAAAAGAAATTATCCAATTGATCGAACAGGTTGCACCGCTGCCGCTGCAGGAGGATTATGACAACAGCGGACTGCAGGTGGGTGATCAGGGCAGGGAGGTCACAGGAGTCCTTCTCTCGATAGATGTGACAGAGAACGTGATAGATGAGGCGATCGCCCTGGGATGTAATCTGATCATCTCACACCATCCGCTGGCATTCCGTCCTTTTAGATCGCTCACGGGAAAGAACTACGTGGAGCGTTGCATGATGGAGGCTATCAGGAATGATATCGCCATTTATGCTGCACACACTAACCTTGACAATGCCAGAGGAGGGGTCAACTACAAGCTGGCAGAGATGCTTGAGTTGCAGAACGTGAAGATCCTTCAGCCGAAAGAGAATGCATTGCTCAAGTTCGTCACCACGGTTCCCGTGCAGCACGCCGACAGCGTACGGAACGCCCTCTTCAATGCCGGTGCGGGACATATAGGCAATTACGACAGCTGCAGTTACAATCTGACGGGGGAGGGCACCTTCCGTCCCCGCGAAGGAGCCAATCCGCATGCGGGTGAGTTAGGGACTTTTCATTTTGAACCGGAGGTGAGGATCGAGACAGTGATCCCCGTCATGAAGAAGGAGGAGGTGCTTCGTGCGCTGCTGGCGATACATCCCTATGAGGAGCCGGTGTTCGACCTTTATCCGATAGCAAACGAGTGGGGACAAAATGGCAGTGGTGTTGTAGGCGTACTTCCCGAGGCGATGCCGGAGCAGGAGTTCCTCTATCTGCTGAAGGATATTTTTAATCTGCCTACCATACGCCACACCAAGATTGAAGGCAAAGAGATCCGTGATGTGGCTATCTGTGGCGGGGCAGGTGCTTTTCTGATTCCGCGGGCCATCAGCTACGGTGCCGATGCGTTCATCACCGGTGAAGCCAGATATAACGACTACTATGATGTGGAGGGACGTTTATTGCTCGCAGTGGTAGGTCATTACGAATCGGAAATATGCACAAAAGAGATCTTTTTCGATCTTATCTCGAAAAAATATCCTACCTTTGCACTACATAAATCGGCGTTCGACTCGAACCCGGTTAAATATCTGTGAAAGAAAGCGGTCTGACTTGTTCCCGCAGTTACAGAGAATGTGGTAATGAAACGATCTCACCGTCGTCTGATTACTGCATTTTTTATTCAAATAATCTATCGTTCCTGGCGACGGATGCATGCAGTAATACAAAAAAAATCTTATAAAATAATTGATTATGGCAACAAGAAAAAAAAGTGCAGATGTGGAAATTTCAGTGGAAGACAAACTGAAATCACTTCACAAGCTCCAATCATATCTCTCGGAGATAGACCGTATTAAAACGTTGCGCGGCGAGCTGCCCCTAGAGGTGGCCGACCTTGACGATGAGATCGCCGGACTGGGTACCCGTATCAATAACTTCGAACTGGAGTTGAAGCAGCTGGAGGAGAATACCGCGATGCAAAAAGGGAAGATCGAAACCAGTAAAGCGAAGATTGAGAAGTACAACAAGCAACTTGACAATGTACGCAACAGCAAGGAGTATGATCATCTCTCGAAAGAGATTGAGTTTGAAACGCTGGAGATTGAGCTCTCCGAAAAACATATCCGCGAGCAATCACTGAAGGCCACCCTTATCAAAGAGCAGATTGAAGCGGCCAACCTCCTGCTGAAAGATAAAACCTCCGACCTGGAGCACAAGAAGAAGGAACTGGATGATATTGTCTCTGAGACAAAAGCAACAGAAGAGAAGATTCGTGAAAAGGCCAAGAAGACCGAAACGACGATCGAACCACGTCTGCTGATGGCTTTCAGGCGTATCCGCAAGAATGCCCGCAACGGACTGGGTATCGTGCCCATACAACGTGGTGCCTGCGGCGGATGCTTCAATAAGATACCGCCACAGAAACAGATGGACATCAAACTGGGGAAGAAAATCATCGTGTGCGAATATTGCGGACGTGTGATGATCGACCCTGAAATGGCAGGGATAGTGGAGAAGTGACAACCCACCCATTCAAGAATTGAATTAAAGAAAATACTGCAGAGTGAGTAATAATCCAATACGGATTTTTTTCTCTATTTCTCTACAGAATTTTCTTTTTTTCTTTGGAAATGATGTATCTTTGCGTTCTTAAAGGAGCAATCCTCCGTTATTCAATCACAGCTAATCATAAACCTTCTGATATAGAATTGGTTATTCAAAAAGAGTATAAGCAAGGTTATTTATTATAAACTATATGGCTAATCGAATAAAAATTAAGAAAGGCTTACAGATCCCGCTGCTAGGCGTCTCCGAAGAGACGCTGAGGGGTGAGATCACGAGCGAATTTGTGAGAATTTGTCCGGAAGATTTTCAAGGCATCACTCCCAAGTTAGCCGTAAAAGTGGGTGATACAGTGAAAGCAGGCTCAGCACTGTTCCATGAGAAGAACCATGAGGAGATGCTTTTTGCATCACCGGTCAGTGGCGTGATCACAGAGATTGAACGTGGTGAAAAACGGCGTATCCTCAATATCGTGATCAAGGCTGACAGCACCAACCAGTATGAAGATTTCGGTACGAAGAAGATTGCTTCACTCTCCGCAGCGGAGGTGAAGAGTTCGATTCTCAATGCAGGAATCTGGTTTCTGATTAAGCAACGTCCCTACGATGTGGCGGCAAATCCGGCGAAACAACCCCGTGACATCTTCGTCACCGGCTTCGACAGTGCGCCGCTGGCACCCTCTTATGATTTCCTGCTCAACGGCCAGGAGGAGGAACTGCAGACGGGATTGGATGCGCTGGCCAAACTCACTGCCGGCAAGGTCTATCTCTCGATAGGTAAGCAGACCACGAACAAAGGATTGCGTGAAGCGCAGCACGTGGTGATCACCGAGTTCGACGGACCACATCCGGCAGGGAACGTGGGTGTGCAAATCAACAAGCTTAAACCGGTGAACCGGGGTGAGACGGTATGGACGCTGAACGCCCTGGATGTGGTGATCATCGGTCGTCTCTTCAACAAGGGCATCGTGGACCTGACGCGCACCATCGCGCTCACCGGCTCGGAAGTGAAACAGAAAGGTTATTACCGGATGGTGATAGGCACCGAGTTGAACTCACTCTTCAACAACAACGTAACCGAAGGTATCTCGCTACGATATATCAGTGGCAACCCGCTCACAGGTCGCAAGATCGATGCTCAAGGAGTACTGCGCGCCTATGATTCACAGGTGACGGTGATACCGGAGGGAGATGATGTACACGAGGCTTTCGGCTGGGCATCGTTATCACCTGCAAAATACAGTGCCGGCTGCACTTACCCCACGCTGAAAAAAGCTTATCGTCTGGATGCACGTCTGAAGGGTGGTCCCCGTGCGATCATTGTCTCCAACGAATATGACAAAGTGTTCCCGATGGATATCTACCCCGAACAGCTGATCAAAGCTATCCTCGCCTTCAATATCGATAAGATGGAAGCATTGGGTATCTATGAAGTAGCCCCGGAGGATTTCGCCCTCTGTGAGTTCGTGGATACCTCCAAGTTGGAGCTTCAGCATATTGTACGTACGGGACTGGAGATGCTTCGTAAGGAGATGGAATGACGTTGTTCCGTACAACAAAGAATAATAATTAATAAAACATAGAACTTTGAAAGCGTTAAAGAAGTATCTTGATAAGATAAAACCGAATTTCGAGGAGGGCGGTAAACTGCATTGGCTCTATTCAACGTACGATGCATTCGAGACATTCCTTTTCGTACCCAACACCACCTCGAAGACTGGGGTACATATTCACGATGCGCGCGACTCGAAACGCACGATGATCATCGTGATCCTCGCACTGGTGCCGGCATTGCTGGTGGGCATGTACAATGTGGGATTGCAACACTATATGGCCATTGGTCAGGATGTGACCCTGCTCACACAGTTTGTTTACGGTCTGATTGCCATGCTGCCGCTGATCGTTGTCTCCTATGTCGTGGGACTGGGTATTGAGTTTGCCATGGCACAGGTGAAGAAGGAAGAGGTAGCCGAGGGCTACCTGGTGTCAGGGATGCTGATCCCGATGATCGTTCCCATCGACACACCGTTGTGGATGGTGGCTGTCGCTGTGGCCTTCTCGGTGATCTTTGCCAAGGAGGTGTTCGGCGGTACCGGATACAATATCTTCAACGTGGCGCTTATTGCGCGTGCGTTTCTCTTCTTCTCCTATCCCACGAAGATGTCGGGCGACCAGGTATGGGTACGCACTACTGATACTTTTGGCATGGGTGGAGGAACGGTGATAGACGGCTACTCGGGCGCTACACCCCTGGGTCAGATAGCGACAACCGATGCAGGTGGTTTCGGTGAGTTCGCCTTCCGGGGCATCACCGGACAGTCTCTCTCCATCAGCGACATGTTCTTCGGATTCATCCCCGGGTCGGTGGGTGAGGTCTCTACCTTCGCGATCCTGCTGGGTGCACTGATACTGATTGCCACGGGCGTGGGAAGCTGGAAGACCATGCTTTCCGTCTTCCTCGGTGGTCTCGTGGCTACTTTGCTGGTGAACAGCTTCGCTCAGAATGCGATGATGGAGATGCCGGTATATTATCACTTCCTGCTTGGTGGCTTCGCTTTCGGAGCGGTCTTCATGGCTACTGACCCGGTGACCTCAGCAAGGACAGAGAAAGGAAAATGGATCTTCGGATTCTTTATCGGGCTGCTGGCGGTGGCCATCCGTGTGTTCAACCCGGGATATCCCGAAGGCATGATGCTTGCCATCCTGTTTATGAATGCGTTTGCACCGCTCATCGACTTCTACGTGATTGATGCCAACATCAAACGCCGTGCGAAGAGAGCTGCAGCCGCCAATGCGATACAACAACAATAACAGAGAAGAGCTATGAACAGAGAGAATAGTGGATACACAATTATATATGCATCGATAATGGTCGTAATTGTCGCGCTGGGTCTTGCATTCACACACCAGGCACTGAACGAGCGTCAGACGGCCAACGTGAACACAGACAAGATGCAGCAGATACTGCGTTCACTCAATATCGATGCTACTGCTGCTGAGGCGCAGACGAAGTATGATGAGCTGGTGAAGAATGCCTATCTCATCAACAGCGATGGAACAAAGATTGAAGGCAGTGAAGGCACCACTCCCGATGATCCTGCCTTCTCCACGGAGCTGGATGATGAGAATGCTGCAGGGCTGCCGGTATATGAAGCAGAGATAGATGGTTCAATGAAATATATCCTTCCGATGGATGGCGCCGGTCTCTGGGGCCCCATCTGGGGATACCTGGCCGTGGAGGCTGATGGTAGCACTATCTTCGGTGCCGAGTTCGATCACCAGGGTGAGACCCCGGGGCTGGGAGCAGAGATTGTAACATCATCCTTCAAAGAACAGTTCATCGGTAAGGAGCTGATCAAAGAGGGTACCTTCAAGTCGGTGGCAGTAGTGAAGCCGGGTCAGACGACCAGCAACCGCGATTATGTGGACGGCATCTCGGGAGGCACTATCACCAGTAAAGGGGTGGATGCCATGCTGCTCAACAGTGTAGGTGATTACAAGGATTTTTTAATGAATTTGAACGCTGCCAACTAAGGCGGGTGGATATAAAACAGAATAAAAATGGCATTATCAAATAAAACAAAAGCGGCTCTGCTGGGTCCGCTGAATAAAAATAACCCTGTGATCGTGCAGGTGCTGGGTATCTGTTCCGCGCTGGCGGTGACCTCCAAGTTGGAACCTTCACTGGTGATGGCAGTAGCGGTGACGGTGGTGATGGCGTTGGCCAATGTGATCATCTCCATGTTACGCAAGACCATCCCCAACCGTATACGTATCATCGTACAGCTGGTAGTGATCGCTTCGCTGGTGACCATCGTGAGCGAAGTACTCAAAGCCTATGCCTATGATGTGAACAAACAACT
>JADKLW010000786.1_pt1 | contig 10752 bp, 9 predicted proteins | sample 8641881 | NCBI WGS metagenome assembly JADKLW01 (sample SAMN16272185, study PRJNA661076) | feces metagenome | isolation source: fecal sample from diarrhoea affected cattle B | host: Bos taurus | place: South Africa: Lokaleng Village, Mahikeng | collected 2019-09
CCAAAAATGAGATTTTTGCCGAAATAGTGCAGCGACTGCGTAACCGCTCAGCAGAATTCGACAAGATTATACAGGACGACGGAGACGGTGACTTCGTGGATCAACTACACGACCGGGACGCGGAAATTATTGCTCCTGCAACCTTTGTGACAATCGTGATGAATGTCGATGATTCTACACGTGAAATTTTAGAAAATGATCCCGATCTGATCTTCGTCAAAGCGATCGCGGCCATGCAAAATGAAAATCTGCAGATAGAAGGCGACACTGTTCATAACAATATCGCCCATCTTACTTTTTCCTGATTATTTTTTGCTGATACGGTACAGTCGGCCCGAATCTGTTACGGCATAAAGCGAGCCGTCTGTGCCTTGGGTAATATCGCGGAATCGTTCGCCTTCGTTCTCGAGAAGCCTTTCTTCGCCTACAACTCTGTTATTTTCCAGTACGATTCTCATTATATGCTGGCCGCTCAGTCCGCAAATGAATAGATTATTGTCCCACTCCTGCATGGCGCCACCGCTATAAAATGTCATGCCGCTGGGAGAGGTGACGGGATCCCAATAATATACAGGTTGTTCCATTCCTTCTTTTTGGGATATTCCTTCGCCAATGGTTTTTCCGCTGTACTCAACACCATAGGTAATTATGGGCCAGCCATAATTTTTGCCGGCTGCAACCAAATTTATTTCATCGCCTCCTTTGGGTCCCATTTCGCTAAGCCAGAGATCGCCGGTGGCTGGGTGAATCGCCAGTCCCTGCGGATTTCGGTGGCCGTATGAGTAGATTTCAGGCAAAGCATCTTGTGAAATCGAAGGATTACCTGAGGCAGCTTTGCCATCAGTAGTAATTCGGATCACTTTTCCCAACGCTGATTGCAAGGATTGTGACAACGGCCTTGTCTCCATATCCGATCGTTCGCCGGTACTGACATATAGATTACCCTTACCATCAAACACTACTCTGGAACCGTAATGTTTGTCGCCATCATATACCGGAATCGCCCTATAAATTACAGTGGCATTTTCAATTTTATTTTCATCGGTAGACAATTTGCCTTTGGCAACTGCGGTGAGATTTCCGCCCGGTCTGGTTTCGGAAAATGTCCAGTATATCATTCTATTTGTAGGGAACTGGGGATCTAAGCATACGTCCAGTAATCCGCCCTGACCTTTATCATCCACGGGTAACAGCCCCGCCAAGGGCTTTCCAATATCGCCATCCTTTGATACAATTCGCATTGCTCCCGATTTTTCGGTAATGAGTAATCGTCCGTCGGGTAAAGATTTTACGCTCCAGGGTTTTGCCAGATCTTTAGTGATTATGCGCGCCTCATAAGGCGTTTCTGTCCTGACGCCGGGAATGCGTGTTTGTCCGGCAAAAGCAGGTGAGAGATCTGTAACCTTGGGATTTGTTTCTACCGGCGGAAGATTTTCGGTAATGGTATCATTTGCAGCCGTATTGCCATTGGAAGCCGATTTGTCTCCGCAGCTTAACAGTAAAAAAGATGCGCCCAGAAGTAAGTAAGTAGCATTTTTCATAATTAATTATTTTACAATCACTTAAAGGTAAGAATGATTATGATATTTGCGATTAAGCAATCATACCTTTCACAATAATTTATGCATCCTAACATTATTTATTTTTCTTAACAAAATGTTAATTTGATTATTTATTATTATGTTTGACCCGCATTACATTTTCCTATCCGACATTTATGAAGAAATTACTTTGTTGTTTTCTCGTTTGCAGCAGTTTCATTTTGCCTGCATCTGCACAGGTTAATGCCGATTTTGAACTAGGGGATTTTACAGGATGGGAAGGTAAAATCGGGTATTGTTGTCCGATTACAACCGCTAACACTGGTATCATCAATGGACGCCATACAATTATGAGCGGAACCGGCACCGATCCAAATACCTGTAATAACGTTACTGTGGTGGCGCCCGGAGGTTTGTATTCAGCCAGGGTTGGGAACGATCTCACCGGCTCGGAGGCAGAGAAGCTAAGCTATTCGATTTCAGTGACCACACAAAGTGCTCTATTCATTTACAAATATGCCGTGGTTCTGGAGGATCCGGCGCATGACGCACCCGCACAGCCCCGATTTCAAATCAGTGTTGTTAACTCGGCCGGTCAGTTGATCGATCCCGTCTGCGGGGAATATACCGTGGTTGCCAGTGGTGACATCCCGGGATTTCAAACATGTGAACCGAGTATACGGTATAAAGACTGGACGACGGTAGGCCTGGATTTGAGCGCTTATATAGGTCAGACGGTTACCATCGAATTTGCCACAGGCGACTGTTCGCAAAGCGGCCATTTCGGCTACGCTTATGTCGACGCCTACAGTTCACCGTTGGCAATTAACTCTAGTTATTGCTCAGGATCCTTCAGTGCGATGCTCACCGCTCCAATCGGATTTGAGTATTTATGGAGTACGGGTGAAACAACTCAGTCTATTTTAGTTGACGATCCAACGCAAGGATTGTTTTATGATTGTCTTTTAACATCGGTCACCGGATGTACAGTGAGTATCTCAACAGTTTTGGAACTGATCGATCCAACGGCCGATTTCGACATAGTCAACACCTGTTACAACAATGCTGAATTTACCAATACCACCGATAATCCCGGCAATGTCAATCTGGACGGTTTTCACTGGGACTTCGGCGACGGCGGAACGTCAACCGATGAGAACCCGTCGCATGCTTTCGCCGGCGTTGGTACCTACAACGTGACCTTTACGATTTCGAATTCGCTTGGATGTTCGAGCACCACGTCACATTCGGTGACCGTTTACCAACCGCCAACGGCCGCCATCACGTATGGAACTACCCAGATGTGTTCCAATGCCGGGCTGCAAAATGTTACATTGACGGGAACCTATTTGTATCAGGGCGGCATTTTTGAATCCGAGCCGGGATTGGTAATTGATCCGGCCACCGGAGCCATCGACCCACTGTTAAGCACTGCCGGGACATACACGGTGCGATATCTTGTTCCTACTACCGATGACTGTACCATCGATCCTGCCACGACTTCCGTGACAATAATAACGCTTCCAACGGGCGCTATGAACTATTCGATGCCGGCATTCTGCACCACAGTTTCCAATCCGCAGTCGGTTGTGATCAATGGTTCGGGCGATATGACAGGCGGAACTTTCTCGGCGTCTCCTGCCGGCTTATCTCTAAATACTGCTACAGGTTCCATTATCCCATCAAATAGCCAACCGGGCATTTATACGGTTAGTTATGAGATTCCAGGTGTGGGTTGCCCCGCTGTAAATTTTACGACCACCGTTGATATTGAGCCGCAGCCTACTGCAATCATCGATTTTGGCCAACCGGCTTTTTGTAACGATATGACATCATCGGTGGTTCCTGCTATGGCCGGCACCGGAAATTTCACCGGAGGATTTTTTACTGCAGCACCCGCGTCATTGGCCATCGATTCGGCTACAGGTGCTTTCATCCCGGCTAATAATATTCCGGGTACCTATACAATTACTTACATGATTCCTGCAACCGGCAACTGTCCGGCGATTCCGGTCACTACAATTGTTGCTGTTACCGCAATGCCTACAGCGGCTATTTCATATTCCGGTCCGTTTTGCCATTCGGTTACAGCCTTGCAGTCAGTTGCATTAAGCGGCACGGCGGCTTATAGCGGCGGAATATTTTCGTCGACACCCATCGGCTTAAGTATAAATGCCAACAGCGGCGCCATCAATCCTGCCGGTAGTGAACCGGGCACTTACAATATTGTGTATGAAATTCCGTGGGCGGGAGGTTGCGAGCCTGAAACGGTGACGACCAGCGTAGCTATCTTACCATTGCCGAATCCGATTTTAAATGATGCCGTAATTTGTACCGATCCCAATGGCCTGGTTTTCCGCCCGGCGGTTCTCTCGACCGGAGTTCCAAATAACGGGTACGATTTCGTCTGGATGGTGAATAATCAAACTATCCCAAATGCTACTTCCAATACGTATATTGCCCACGCACCCGGAAGTTATTCGGTTTCGGTAACCAATAGCGTAACTGGCTGTACAGCACCAACGGCCACCGCAATAGTCACAAATTCAGATACAGTGGAGGATTTCGTGGCCAGTGTAAGCCAATCGTTCACCGATACAAGTACGCTGACAGTTTTGATTTCTGGCGGAACCGGTCCATTTTTATATCAATTGAATGACGGTGGTTTTCAAATGTCGAATGTATTTTACAATGTCCCGGCAGGCGTTCATCAGGTTTCGATTACCGATGTCGATAATTGTACCGATGTTACCAAAGAAGTAATTGTGTTTGGCTATCCGAAATACTTTACCCCTAATAGTGATGGCAACAATGATTTATGGAATCTCAAGCATGTTAACCAAAGTGACTCGAAGATATACATATTCGATCGCCACGGAAAACTGATAAAGCAAATGTCACCGATGGACCATGGCTGGGATGGCAAGTATAACGGCCGCGAATTGCCATCAACCGATTATTGGTTTGTGGTCGAGTTCGCCGAGATCGATGCTAATGGTATATCGCAGACCCGTGAATTTCGGGCCCACTTTGCACTGAAGCGATAATTATTGCATATTGGGATGTCTGCACGCCGACCAATAGTCATAAATTGTTTTTAGCAGTACTTTGATCTTGTTATAGTCATGACCTTTCAGAAAGAAACCTTGTACTGTCATTTGGGTATAAGCGGTATCTACTTCTTCTTGCGAGGCATTGGTGGAATAGAATAAAAACGGAATGCTTTTTTTTCTCAGATATGGAATGGCATCAATATCCTTTTTCAACTGCAGGCCACTCCTGCCAGGCAGATTAATATCGCAGAAAATAAGAAATAATGCGTCATGGGGCGCGCATAGAAAATTCATTGCATCCTCTGAATTGGTGAACCATTTTATTTCATTTTCATAGCCGAGTTCCCGTGTGATCATTTCAAAAATGACCTTGTCATCGCTATCGTCTTCAATCAGAACGATTGTGTCTTTTTTTGGCATATATTTTATTTTAACTTCCCAAGAGAAATGTATCCCTGTTGATGGGCTGTCGTCCACCTTGCCCACGGCGGTAGACAACATCGCGGATCATAGCTTTCAACCGCTGAAAATCACACGGTTTCTTTATATAGATAGTCGCGCCCTTTATAAACGTTTCCTCAATATCCTTTGTAGAAGCGGAGGTGGAATAAATCGCAACCGTCAGATCGCGTAGCTTTTCAATTGCCCGAATTTCGAGCAAACAATCTATGCCTGTTTTTTTCGGCATATTTAAATCTAAAAATAAAATTTCAGGCAGGTCGGTTGTCTTATTTAGGTAATCCATAAGTTCGATACCGTCCGGAAACATTTGCAGATCATTCTCAATGTGAAGTTCGCGAAATGCATCACTAAAAATAATGCGGTCATCTGCATCATCATCGGTCAATATGATTTTACTTGTGCTCATTTGTACCATTTCGCTTACAATAAAGCTCAAATAGCTCTATTTCAAGGTTTAAAGGTACTAAGAAAAAGTTAAAACCGAATCAATATTGAAATTATTTAATATATAGGATCAAAACTTAAAAGTAAACTGGCTGCTGAGATTTTAAAATTAACAGTAACCTAACTCAATTGCCGGTTCCGTTATCACCCGACGTGGTCGATTTCCCATGTGTGCTTCCCTGGTTTTGCATATTGGCATCGGTATTAGTTCCTTGGCCATTGTCTGTTTTAAAGTCGGAAGCATTATTGCCGGGGCTCACAATACTGTCGGTTCCCGCCGGTGCGCGGTGCTGTTCCATATCTGAATTGACACGGTTTGTTACAGTTGTTCCTTCGGGTGTGGTTTGTCCTTCGCTGTTGGACTGATTGCAAGATGCGAATGCTGTGATGAGCAAAACGCCTAAAATTCTGTATGTAGTTTTCATCTCTATGTTTTTTACAAAAATGGGAAAAAACCGATTTGAATTTGTTACAAAATTTTTCCTGAAGTTTGCACTGTTAGCTATATCGCAGACGTACGAATACATGTTTTACGTTTCTCTTGTCCGACTCGCGCTCATCGATCTCGAGAATGTCGGTAAGCGATTTCAGCATCGGAGTCAGTTTAGTGAAGCCAAAACTTCGCGGGTCGAATTCGGGTTTCTTACGCACGATCAGATTCCCGACATCGCCCAGGAATGCCCAGCCGTCGTCGTCGCCAATATCTTCGATAGTCGATTCGATTAATTCAATAGTGGGTTCATCGATTTTCTGCAATACCTTTTGGGTTGCTTTATCGGCTGCTTTCTGAGTAGCTTTCACATTTGCTTTTTGCTCGGCCTCTACAGTTTTGACCGGTTTCTTTTTCTTCACAGCGCCGTCGAGGACTTCGATGAATATAAAGCGATCGCAGGCTGCTATAAAGGGCTTGGGCGTTTTCTTCTCACCCATTCCGATAACTTTCATTCCCGATTCCCGCAATCGCACGGCAAGTCGCGTAAAGTCGCTATCGCTCGAAACTATACAAAAACCATCCACTTTTTCGGAATACAGTAAGTCCATCGCATCGATTATCATGGCAGAATCCGACGAATTTTTTCCGAAAGTATAACTGTATTGCTGTATCGGAGTAATGGCGTGTTCCAACAATACATTTTTCCATCCGCCTGAATTTGGCCGGGTCCAGTCGGCGTAAATTCGTTTTGTGGTAGGAGTGCCATATTTGGCAATTTCCTCCATCATACCTTTAACGTTGCTGTAAGGTACGTTATCGGCGTCGATCAATACCGCCAGTTTATGTTCTACTCCGTCAGGCATATATTTATTTTTGCACCAAAGATACAGATTTTATCCTGTAGCCATCAATACCGTCGGGATCAGTCGTTCGCCACGGCAACCTCTCAAAAATAAAATGCAAATCGATACTGCGGTACGGTTTAAATAATTATTTTTGCCACGCATTTCGAAAACTACCGAATTACAGCAGAATTACGAATTATTATGGTAAAAGATTTATTCGACAGAATTCAGAAAAATAAAGGACCGCTTGGTAAATGGGCGTCGCAGGCCGAAGGATATTATGTTTTCCCGAAACTGGAAGGTGAGCTGGGTCCGCGAATGATGTTCCACGGAAAGGAAATCCTTAACTGGAGCATCAACGATTATTTGGGTTTGGCAAACCATCCCGAAGTGAGGAAAGCTGACGCCGATGCAGCCCTAAAATATGGTGCTGCCTATCCAATGGGAGCGCGAATGATGAGCGGTCAGACCGAGGCACACGAACAGCTGGAAAATGAACTGGCCGAATTCGTAATGAAAGAAGCCTGTTATCTGCTGAATTTCGGATATCAAGGAATGGTTTCGATCATTGATGCATTGGTTACCAAAAACGATATTATCGTATATGATGTGGATTCACATGCGTGCATTATTGATGGCGTGCGGCTTCACATCGGGAAACGATTTACATATAAGCACAATGACCTGGAAAGCATGGAGAAAAATCTCCAGCGTGCTACCAAAATGGCAGAGGAAACCGGAGGCGGAATCCTTTTCATTACCGAAGGTGTCTTTGGGATGCGCGGGCAACAAGGTAAACTGAAGGAAATTGTGGCTATGAAGCAAAAATACAATTTCCGACTTTTGGTTGACGATGCACACGGATTCGGGACTCTTGGGAAAACCGGAGCCGGAGCAGGTGAGGAGCAGGGTGTACAGGATGATATCGATGTGTATTTTTCGACATTTGCAAAATCAATGGCCAATATTGGGGCTTTCGTAGCTGCCGACAAAGCGATTATTGATTATTTAAAATATAACCTGCGTTCGCAGATGTTTGCCAAAGCACTACCGATGATTCAAACCGTCGGTTCGCTGAAACGCCTACAAATGCTGCGGTCAATGCCCGAATTGAAAGATAAACTTTGGGAAAATGTCAATGCGCTTCAAAACGGATTGAGAGATCGCGGATTTGATATTGGCGATACAAATACATGCGTTACTCCTGTTTATATGAAGGGCAATGTTCCCGAAGCGATGATGCTGGTTAATGATCTTCGTGAGAATTACCACATTTTCCTTTCTATTGTTATATATCCGGTTATTCCGAAAGGTATCATATTACTGCGAATGATTCCAACTGCATCGCATACCCTTGAAGATATCACGCAAACGCTGGAGGCATTTGAAGCAGTTAGGGAAAAACTTGAAAATGGAACCTATGCCAAATATGCCGCTGAACGAACAGTAGACGTATCCGATGAAAAATAATTTTGAAGCCGCTTGTCAAGCGGCTTTTTTATGGCTAAAAAACTAGAATCCTATGAAATTTATTCCGGTTTTGCTGATTTGTACGTTATTGATTTCCTGTAAAGAATCTGGGCCCAATGAAGCCGTTGAGCTGCCGAGTGAAACCCAGGAGCGCGCTGCCGAATGCTTCGTGAATTATTCCGGCCGCGATACGATTGAGATGCGCATGCACCGTGTCGGTGATTCGGTTACGGGAGATTTGATCTATCACTGGTTCGAGCGAGACGGAAATACAGGAACGTTTACGGGAATATTTATCGGTGATACACTTCGAACAGAATATGAATTCCAATCGGAAGGACTAATTTCAATCCGTGAGGAAATATTTATCCGAAGAGGAGATTCGTTGATCAGCGGTTATGGGCCGGTCGTTATGAAAAACGGCAAACAGGTTTTTGAGAACCGTGCCAGTGTCAATTTTGATAACTCGCTCGTATTGGTGTTATCTGACTGTAATGATTTGAAAATCGATAAGTCTTTGCAGTAGATACATCGCGTTTTGTGTATTAGCGGATCGAACTGCTTCCAAAGATTGTGGACTGAATTATTTTCACCTATTTCACGGTTAAACCGGATATCGACAGGTTATAAATCTTTGCGATAAGTACACCGTGTTTTGTGGATAATGGGCTCGAAGTTTTTCCAGAGGTTGTGGATAGCATTGTTTTCGTCAAGTTCCGGTGTTCTAATACATGTCTGAACGCCTCTTTTAGTAAAAGAATCAAAATATTCCTTGAAGATTATAGCGGTCACTCCTTTATTCTGATATTCCGGATCGATTCCTATCAGATAAAAAATTACATCCTTGGAATGTTTCTTTGCCCGCATTAAATGCCACCATCCGAATGGAAACAAACTTCCATTTGCTTTTTTCAGCGCCTCGGAATATGACGGCATCACGATGCTAAAGGCGATAACCTTGCGATTTTTATCTTCAACAAATTTGATGTATTCAGGATTGATGAGATCTATGTATTTTTTCTTGAAATATTCTTTTTGAACGTCATTGACGGCTACAAATGAGGCGAGATGCGCGTATGTGTGGTTAAATAAATCAAACATTTTATCGATGTAAGGGACAACTTCGCTGGTTTTGGTGAAATTGATTTCAGTCAGCCCGTAACGTCGTTTAATGAAATCGTTGGCTTTTACAAACATTTCCTCTTTCACGTTTGCAAATGGAAATACGCTTTCAATGAATTCCTTTTCTTTCTGAAAACCTAGCTGCTCGAAATGGTGCATATAATATTCATTATTGTACCAGGTGATCATGGTGCCAATTTGATCGAAACCTTTTGTAAGTACGCCTACTTTATCTAGATTGGAAAACCCCATCGGACCTTCCACATGGTCCATCCCGTTTGCTTGGCCCAAATCATAGACTTTTTGCAAGAGTGCTTTTGTGACCTCGATATCGTCGATTACATCAAACCATCCAAAGCGGACTTTCTTTTTATGTTGCTTGTTCACCTCGTCCCAATTGATGATGGCCGCGATTTTTCCAACAATTTTCCCATCGCGCCAGGCGAGGTAAAAATAAGCTTCGGCCGATTCAAAAACCGGATTGATTTTTTTATCGAAAGATTCAAGTTCGTCACTGATTAAAGGCGGAATCCAGTTCGGATTATCTTTATATAATGTAAAGGAAAATTTGATGAACTGTTTCAGTTCGCTTTTAGTTTTGGCCTCGGTAATGGTAATCATTTGCTCAGTTTATTCAGTCTCAACTTCGTCTTTTCTTTTCTTCTCTTTGGGTTTCTCGCCGGTTTTTTCCTCATCGGCCGATGGAAGTATCGACGGCATATAATCTTTGTCGAAGCGCCACGAAAATCCGATCGCGGCTGTCATTATCGAGGGTGTGTTTTTAGTGCTGAAACCTACTGAAGCGTCTAATTGAAAGTTCTCCGCCAGTAGATATGCTGCACCGCCGCGGAAAATAAAATCGCTGTAATTACTGCTTTTTATTCCGTGATTTTCGATAAAACCAGACCATTCTTCGCTGAATCCGTGCGTGAGCGTGGCAATGTAAGACCATGTTGGATCATCGCTGTTCAGTCGTTCTGAAATTATATTGGCTACAAATACATTTTTACCGAACTGGCTTTGGGTAATTAGCATCAACTTTGGCGAAATTGACGGGTCATCCTTGTAGGTGAAATCATTTTCTCCAAGGTTGAAGTTTACGCCGGCATAAAATCCAATTGCGGGTATGAGTCTTTTCCAGGAGAAACTATTGTTGGCCTTCCAGCTGTAAAGATTTGGCTTCTCGTTCATCCTTTTTTTATGCGGATCATAAAACAGGTATTTGGCTCCGAGCACCGTTCGGCTCATTCCGCTGCGTTTTATATCGTATGCGGGATATTCAACCTTATCTCGCCGGTATTCGATATCGGCTATGAATTCGAGTTGCTCCAGGAAGGCTCCGTAGCGCAAACTGATTTCAGAACCCCAGCCCGATGTTTCGG